>Ga0182018_10001448_pt1 | contig 27017 bp, 20 predicted proteins | sample 812P2MmetaG_FD_120490 | JGI IMG/M metagenome (GOLD analysis project Ga0182018, IMG submission 120490) | Permafrost microbial communities from Stordalen Mire, Sweden - 812P2M metaG | ecosystem: Environmental > Terrestrial > Soil > Wetlands > Permafrost | place: Sweden: Stordalen | collected...
CATGCAACAGGCAGCCGCCACCTCGCCGAAAACCTACGACACCTTAATCGGCGGCACAAAACCCGAAAAGCGGGCGGCACAACAGGTTGGGGTCGGGTGAGTCAAGGGGATACCCAGTTTCGGTCAACTGGGTGAGAAACGCCCGACCCGTACGGTCGGATCCAAACGAGCGCGAATCTCCCTTCCGGGACGCAGCCACCAAACAACCAAAGCGTAAGCCCGCGACCGAATCGTAGGAGGTCCCTTGCTCTAACAGATACATCCACCGGGGGCCCTCCCCACCAGCGCACCTACCTCCGCACCAACCCCGGACCCACCGCCCATCCGATACCCGCCACCATCACCGCAACCACCGCCCAGCCCTGAATTTCCAGCCCCGCGTTCCCATTGTGGAGCAACTCCGCCAGCGCCGGATGGATCGCCGCCATCCCTAACACCATCGCGTAAGCCAGGTAGTTGTTGCGGGCGAACCATAGGCAGAACGCCAGGGCGCACGCGATTCCCGCGAACGCCAGCAGGTACTCCAACGCAAACTCGCCGGGCGTGCGTACCTCGTCGGAGACCAACGCGCAGACCGCCAGCAGCGTCAGCGGCCCCAGCATCCACCGTTTGGGCAGTTTCTGCACCGCGAGTGCAAGAACCGCCAGCATCGCGCCCCGTGCGAAGATCGACCGCACCGCGTTCGCCACCGCCTCCACCGCCGGGGCCGGTAACCCGATCAGTGCCGGATTATCCACCGCCAGGATCGCCAGGGTGTGAAAACGGTCGGTCAATACCTCCGCAAGCTGATGGCAGATGTGCCACAGGCCGAACGCCAGCAGCAGCAGCACGCCGGCGTCCACCGCCATCGCGCGCCGTGGAGCCGGCCGCAACGCCGCCACGCTGTCCGGAAAAAAGGAGAGCAGGAATCCCGCGGCGGCGCCATACATCACGAACGCAAACGCCACCCCCATCGCCAGCACCACCGAGGTGGTCACCACGAAAGTCTCAAAGGGCACAAAAGTCTGGTAGCCGCGATACAAAGTGACATGCAGGGAGAGCCCCAGCCCAACTGCCGTCATCACTGTGGGCAGCACCGCCAGCCGCAGAGTGCGGCGCCAAGGCACCAGCCCTTGGCGGATCTGGCGGATCAGCATCCACAGACCGAAGACCACTCCGGCCGCGATCGCTGAAATTTTGATCGCCAACACGGCGATGGAAATGAAATTTTGCCGGTCGCGGCTGCGCTCGAAACTCTCGGAAATTTTCCAGTACGAGCGCATCGAAGAGACCCTGTCGCCATCCACTCCGACGGCCACCCGATAGCGCGCTTCGTCCACATTGCGCGGGTCGCCGGCGCGCGCCTCCCACACCAGGCTGTAGTCGCGCCGAGCCTTTCGCTTCTCCGCCTCGCTCTCTTTCAGGTCCACCCCGGCGACGTCCAGACCGTGTGCCGCGGCAAACGCGGCGGCAATCTGGCGGGCCGCATCGGGCGTCAGGTCCGCGCCCGGACGGTCCTCTGGAATCTCGTGGTTGAAGCCCATCACGTTACCGGTTTCGGGCTGCACCGTCACCAAGAATTCTTCTTTGTCCAGCGGCTTGAAATACCGCGTGGCCCAAACCTGCACCGGGCGATACCGCTCGAACAGCTTGGACGCGGAGCTCAACGGACCGTGCTCCAGGAAGTATTTGGCAGTCAGACTGTCGTCGCCGCCCCAATGCGCCTCGGGGTAGGTGACATGACGATATCCGCCCGGGTCGATGCCCTGCGCGCGCAGAAACGCGTCGGCGGGCGCGCGCGCCTGATCGGCCGTGAGCTTGTAGCCCGGAGACTCGCCGAAGTGGCTGGCGGGAATCAACGCGGTCGCGAGACCCGCCACGAAGAGCGCGATCGCCGCCAGGCGCATGCGGCCGCTCAACGGCCAATACGACGAGACCGGCCCGGTGCTTGCCGGTGCGGCTTCCGGAGGCACGTCCACCGCCGCCGGCTCGTCGCCATTCAGCAGCCCGCTGGCGGCCTCGAATCCACCGTGCCGCCAATATGCCACCAGCGCCACCACGATCGGCACCACGAAAATTCCCGCGCTGGCCGCGCCCGAAAGCTTGAAGTACAGGCTGTGCGACCGCAGCAGCAACATGGCGCTGTACATGGCGTCCACCGAGTAGTGCCAGACGAGCGTCGGCAGAATGCCCCAGCGCAGCATGATCAAGCCCAGCGCCACGCCGCCGATTCCCACCTCCAGGCCGCGGATGAAGAATGGCTGCTGCGGATATCCGGCGTGTCCGAACCCCCAGATGAAGCCCGCCAGCAGGATCGCCGCGGGCATCCAGCGCACCAGTTTCCGCAGAAACGGGATGGCGAACATGCGGAAGAGAAATTCCTCGGAGATCGCCGGCAGGTATCCGCCGATCAGCACGAACAACCACGGAAATTTCGTATTGAGCAGATCGCTATAAGGAACGTCCGCGGGCGACCACGCGCCGTACTTGTAGGCCACGATATAAAAGACGGTTTGATACGCGATGAAAATCGCGCACAGCGTCACGCCCAGAATCGCGCCCAGAAAGAAGCTCTTGGTGCGCAGTCCGCGCAGGCTGAATAGGCGCCCCAGCGAGACCTTTTCGGGGAACGCCTCGCGGTACAGCACCTCTGCGCCCGCCGCGATGACGAATAGCGCGCCGCCCCAGGCCAGCGCGCCCAGCAGCGCCTGCAGCAGCTTTTGCATCACGAAGCTGCCGTAGCCGTCGGTGGTGGGATAGCCGAATTCGGCCAGCGGAAACTCGTTCAGGCTGGAGAGAATCGCGAGGCCCATGCCCACCACCCCAATCACCGCCGCGCGCCGCCAACGCACGTCCTGACGCCGCACCCGCAGCACCAGCACCACGATCAGCCCGATCGTCAGCCCGAGCAGCGCGAGCGTGTCGAAGATCTGCGCCTCGTTATTCTTCGAGCGGAGCCGCTGGTAATCGCGCGTCCATTGCTCGGGGATTTTCAGGTACTCCCTGTAGCCGCCCACTTCGTCGCCGAGGACGGTAACGGCCACGCGATTGGTGGCATCGTGGATGTCGAAATCGCGCTCCTTCCAGGTGAAAGTACGGTCCACCCGCTTGGGGCGCGTCACGCTGGAGCTTTCCACGAACTCGAGCGACGCCGGATCGCGACGGAGCCGCGTGCGCAGGAAATCCTCCGCCAAATTGCGCGCCTGGCCGGCCGCGATCTCGGGCCGCGCGGCATCTTCCGGCAGTTCGTGATCGAACCCCACAAAATCGCCGGTGGGCGTGATATCGGTGCGGAATTCTTCCTTCTGTTGCGGGCGGAACCAGCGGAACGACCAGCGCCACAGCCGCACGCGCGTGCCCATAAGCCGGTTGGCTTTCTCCAGACCGGCTTCGCGTTCCAGGAACGTCTTGGCGTCGTCGTCGAAGGCGAAGCTGGAGGCGTCCCGGTATCCGGCTATGCGGTAGCCTTGCCCGGCGAGGAACTGCTCGGCCAGGTGTTGCGCGTCCCCGCGGCTCACGCGAAAATCGATCGAGGCTTCGGGAAAGGCGCGGTAGAAATTGCCCACCGAAAACCAGGTAGCGCCCGCCAGCAGCGCCAGGCAGATCACCAGGAAGCGATAGTCGGAAGTCTGTAGCCGCTCTTTCATGGCTATAGCTCCTTGGCCGCCCAATGCAGGCCGATGCCACCCAAAATATACCGGCTGGCATCCACCCGTTGATACCCCGTGCGGCGCAACAGGGACGAAAATTCGTCAATTGATACGAAACTGCGGAGCGAATCGGGGATGTAAGTGTACGTACGCGGCCGACCGTGCAGCAGCAGGCCCCAGAATGTCCCCTGCGCGTACAGATAGCCCAGATACAGGCGGCGGAACACCGGGTTGGCGGGCAGAAAGAAATCCAGGCTTACCAGCACTCCGCCGGGCCGCGTGACGCGTTCGATTTCGCTCACAGCCAGCCCCAGATCCGGAAAATTCCGCAGCCCATAACCAACGAATACGCAATCGAAGCATCCATCCGCAAAGGGCAACGCCCCGGCGTCGCCGCAGACGGCCTGGTCCACCCCGCTCTGCCTGGCCAGTCGCAACATGCGTTCGGTAAGGTCCACGGCGACGGCTTGAGCACCGGGATAGGCGAGGCTCACTAATTTAGAAAAGTCGCCCGTGCCCGAGGCAAGGTCGAGGATCACGGGCGCTTGCGGCAGTCCCGCCCGCTCCACTCCCAGCCGTTTCCAGCGGCTGTCCATTCCATAGGAAAACGCACGCGTGATGAAGTCGTAGCGCGGCGCGACGGTGGAGAACATCCGCCGCATCAGGCGGGAGTCCTGTTTTTCGGGAGGAAGTCTCACTGGCAGCCGAATTGTACCAAAGTGGAGGTTTCGACCGCTCCGGCGGGGAAAAACATTTTGAGCCGCGGATGAACGCAGATGAACCCAGATAAGAAAAGACTTTGTTTTATCCGAAAAACGGCAGTTGAGCCTCAGCACGGTCGGCAAGTCCGCGACCTGTCTGGAGTTTCAACTGCCGCGCAGTTCACCCAATGAGTGACAACTGCCTTTGCTGCAAACACTTGCGGCTGAAGGAGAAGACTATTCCGGCGGCGTCTCAACCGCCGTTTTTAGGTTTATCTGCGTTTATCTGCGTTCATCCGCGGCTAATACTGTGTTGGCCTAAGTTCTGTAACTGCCCGCGAAAAAACACTTTCAGCCGCCGATAAACGCCGGACGCCGATAAAACAACTTTCTTATCGGCGTTTATCTGCGTTCATCTGCAGCTAATATGGTTTTGGTCCACCGCGTGTGGATTTCGCGTTCGCCACTCTCGGCAACTCCGCCACGGTGCCGGCCGATGCGGTCATGGGAGGCGGCACGATGGAGGCGTCCACCATTTGCAGCATGGCGTACGTCGGCATGTCCTCGGCATCCTTGAAGAAACTCAACTGGGATCGCTCGCCGTCCAGGTCCACGCGTACCAGGTCTCCGCCGCGAACCTGGCCGCTGGCCATCAGGTTCGAGAGCGAGTGCACCAGGTGACGGTCGATGGCCCGCTTCAGGTGCCGGGCGCCATACTTCAAGTCGGTGCCCTCGCTCAGCAGAAAGTCCTTGGCCGTTTCCGTCACGGAAATGACGAAAGGCAGACTACGGGCGGTGTTGAATACCCGTTGCTGCACGATGTTCAGTTCCAGCGTAAGGATCTTGCGCAGCGCTTCCGTGCCCAGAGGCTGAAACACCACCACCTGGTCGATGCGATTGATGAACTCCGGTGTGAACTTACGGCGCGCCGCATCCATCCCGGCGTGGGCCGCCTTATCGTGCAGTTGCTGGTCCACCACTCCGGCGGCGCGGCGGCGTTCCAGTTCACCGGCCGCGAACCCCAGGTTCGGACGCAAGATCGACGCCATCTCCGACGCCCCCAGATTGCTGGTCATAAAAATCATGGCCCGCGAAAAGTCCACGCGCCGGTTGTCGCCCAGAGTCAGCGTGGCCTTATCGAGGATCCCCAGCAGCAAATTCCACAGAGCGTCGCTGGCCTTCTCGATTTCATCGAACAGCACGAAACTCAGTTTCACCTTTTCGGTGTGGAACTGGTTGAGCACCTCCTGGCTGAGCAGCGGGTGAGTTTCGCGATGCCCCAGGTATCCCGGAGGCGAACCGATCAGCTTGGCGATTTCGTGGCTATGTTGAAACTCCGCGCAGTCGATCTTGAGGACCGCGTGCGCGTCGCCCACCAGGCTCTCGGCCAAGGCTTCCACGGTGCGCGTTTTGCCGGAACCCGTGGGCCCCAGAAAAAGGAGGTTACTGATAGGGCGTCCTGGGCTGGCCATTCCCGACAGGTACGTTTGATAAACATCGATGATTTGCTGAATCGCCTCGTCCTGACCCACGATCCGCTTGCGCAATTCCAGGTCCAGCTTTTCCGCTTCGTTACCGGTTTGCGTGGGATCCAACATCCTGTTGAGCAGCCCCATTTATGTACCTCCGGTCCTTCTCACCTACTTGGATGTGCACGTGGACTGCCACGATACGTAACCGCTGGTAAATTCGTGTAAAAGGGCTGCCTGCGCCTTACTTCTTGGGTTTCGAAGGCCGCATTTCCACCTGGCTTACCATCGTACGCGCGGGCATCCGCAGGACCAGTGCAACAACCTCCGCAACATCTTCGGGCGCCACTTTCCAACCATTATCGCCTGCACGTTTCGCCGCGTCTCCGGAGAATTCCGTGGCCACGCTGCCGGGCATCACGGAGCAAACGCGCACGTTTTCGTACCGATGGTCCAGCATCAGTGCTTCGGTGAAGCCGTTGAGTCCGAATTTGGAGGCGTTATAGCCAGCCCCGCCGCTGAATGCATTCTTGGCCGCGAGGCTGGAGATGTTGACGATGAACCCCCCGCCGCGCGGCGCAAATCGTGCCAGTGCAGCGTGCGCGCAGTAGAAAGCGCCATTCAGATTAAGGTCGATATTGCGTCGCCATTCGTCCACCGTCATGTCCCCCACTTTGCGAAACACGCCTTCGCCCGCGTTATTGACCAGGATGTCGAGGCCCCCGAATTGCTTGTCGACCGCCTCGAAGAAGCGCTCCACCTGCTCGTGCTGCGTGATATCTGCCGCCAGCCCGAACACGGCTCCCAGCGGCCTCATCTCTGCCACGGCGCGGTCCACGGTTTCCTGGCTGCGTCCGCAGAGGGCTACCGCGGCGCCCTCCCGCACCAGCCGTTCCGCGATGGCGCGCCCGATTCCCCGCGTGCCTCCGGTGACGATTGCGATCTTTCCGGAAAGAGTTTCCATGCCTTCAGTGTACCGATGTGGAACGGTGTACCGATATGGTGCGTCCCTCCGGGCATGTTTTGGAACACATCGGCATGCTTTAGCGCCCCCAGCGCCTGGCGCCGGAAACCCGACCAGCGAAATCCGACCCCGACAGCCGCCTGTGCCCGCACTACCAAGTATGAGAGTCTTTGCGAGCCGCGACGATTCTTCTCATGCCACGTTCCTTGGCTGCCCCGCCACGGCGGAGGCGCTCGCCCACGCGGCCACCGGCGAGCCCACTTATCAATACGAGTTCGAACACGCGCCGCCCGGACGCCCGGTGACGGCTCATTCGTCCGAATTGAATTTCCTCTTCGGTTTCCCCTCCACGGTAGAACTGAGCGACATGGACCGCACCATCTCCCAGCAAACGCAGGCCTACTGGGCGAATTTCGCGCGCACCGGGAATCCCAATGGCGAGGCGTTGCCGGTGTGGCCAAGAGTCACGGTAAAGGGCCGGGAATACCGGGGGTTCACCGATAGCGGGGCCGCTGCCAAGGCCGGTCTGCGCCGCGGCTTCTGCGAGATCTTTATTCAGTCGCTGCAGTCGCAAACTGCGAAGTAGTGGTTTCCAGCTCGTTGAAAAAACCGATCAGCAGTCGATTGACTTCGTCCGGCCGTTCCTGCTGGATCCAGTGGCCCGCGCCGGGAATCAGAGCCTTCTTCCAAAGGTAGGGTACGTTGCTTTCCAGCGCCGCGAACTCATCGCCCAGAAAATCCAGCACCGGGTCTTTCTCCCCGGCCACGAACAGCGTGCGCTGCGGCAGTTGGGCGCCGTCCAAGAACGGCGTCAGCTCCCAATTGCGGTCGCAGTTCCGATAGTAGTTCAACCCGCCCGTAAATCCCGTGCGCTGGTACTCGCCTACCAGAAAATCGAGGTCCTCATCGGCCAGCCACGAGGGCAAACCCGCGGGCATCGCCGTCGGAACGGGTGGCGCATCCTGATCCCGCGCCGGCTGCCATCGCTTGTCCGGCGGGGCGTCCCCGGAGAGCCCCCATAATCCCGCTAGCAGGCGCGCGCGAATATCGGCTTCGAAGAACGGCTCCGCCCGCGGGGATCGCAGCACCGCCTGATAAAAAATCTTGCCCGGGTATTTCTGCGCTTCCCACTGGGTTTGATTCATCGCCCGCCGCGGCACGTACGGTACGCTCATCAGCGCCACCGCGCTCACCAGATCCGGCCGCAGCAGCGCGGCGTGCCACGCCAGGACCGCGCCCCAATCGTGGCCCACCACCATGGCCGGTCCTTCTCCCAGCCCGTTGATCAGCCCCACCAGATCGCCCGTGAGTTGAAAGATGTCGTAGGCCTCTACCGCCTCCGGGCGATCGGTCTGCCCGTACCCGCGCAGATCCGGCGCCACCGCGTGATACCCTTCCGAAGCCAGCGCGCGCAGTTGATGACGCCACGAATTCCACGACTCCGGGAAGCCGTGACACAGGATCGCCAGCGGTCCGGAGCCGGCCTCCGCGTAGTGCATGCGGATGCCGTTGGTCTCTACGAACTGGTGCGCGATATTGCCGTCCCAGGGTTCCGCCTGTTCCGCGGTATGTTCCTCTTCCTCCAGCAGCCTGCGCGCTTCATTCAATACCCCGGCCGGTACCATCAGAGCGGCATGTTCGTTCTCCAGGTAACACGGGATTCCGGCCGCCTTGAGCACCGACCGTGCCAGCGCGGCGCTATTGACATTGGCGAAGGTCGCGACCGCTACCGGTTCGGCTTCCTTTGGGGGCTCGGCAGCGTTCAATCCGCGCCGCTCCAGTTCCGTCTCGTAGCACGGACGGGCCAAATCGGTGAGGTCGTCCCGATTCAGCAGCAGCAATTCCTCGTCCGCCAGACTGGCGTAGTGCCTTTGCAAATCTTGGGCGGTGATTTTCAAGGAAACCTCCTCTAAGCCGCAATGGTAGCAAGCTTCGGGAGGTGCAGTCGTACACGAAGAGGCGTACTAATCCTGCACCGTAATCACCACGCCCGTCTGCGTACGGCCGCCATTGTAGGTCGCCGAAAGAGTCAGATCGCCGCTCGGGGCGTTCAAAGGAACCGCAATGTTGAACTGATAGAGACCCGGACCGGCCAATCCCGCGTACCTCACAAACGCCGGGACCCCGCCGATGGTCACCGAGGGTAGTGAGGGAAGTGGTCCCGTGCCGGTTAATTGATTGGTGATCGGAGGATTCGTCGGCCCGAAACCGGTCGCGTACACCGTCACGGTCTCGCCCGGCTTGGCGGGTGTAAACGGGTAGCCCGGCTGATCGAGAGACGTTGGACCCAGCAGGCTGTAGTCGAGATGTTGCGCCGCCACATGTCCGGCGACGTCGATCACCAGGAAGCCGAGAGAGGTCGATTGTTCCGTCGGAGTCAAGGGCGTGGTCTTCCCGTACTGGGTGGTCACCTGCACGGGCACGGGGCCGGTCGCGGTGTCGATTGGCGCCAGCACGTTGATCTGCGTGGGACTGATGTAATAGATGGCCGCGGGCTTATTGTTGATGGTGGCGCTCACCCCGCCCAGGGACGTTGGCAGGCTGGTGCTGAAAGACGAAGCGGGTAGCGTGCCCCATGTCATGGTGGTTTGCGCCAGGTTGACGCCGTGGATTTCGAGCCACGTATTGGGCGCGATGGTTGGCGACCCGCCGGCGGTATTGATCACCGACGTCGCGATGGGCGTGCTGTCCTGCGCCAGAAGGTAGAAGGCCGGCTTCGAATTGAAAATCGAAGCGGGCGACCGATGGGGCGCCTGACAATATCCCGGAATGGCGCCGGCAAAAATAAGTGCTGCTGTAAAGCAGATTGCTTTCACAATAATTCCGCCGCTATTTACGAGTGCTATCCTGAACCCGTTTTTCTCACCTTTCGCCGTTCGATGTTGGCGGAGAGTTGATTCCACCCCTCGGGAGCTGCCTCTCACCGAACCGCGGCCGCCAGGGAGGAGCTGCCTCTCACCGAGCCGCGACCGTCAGGGAGCGGAGTGCCTCGGGAGCTTCCTCTCACCGGGCCGCGACCGCCAGGGAAGCGGAGTGCCTCGGGAGCTGCCTCCCACCGGGCCGCGACCGCCAGGGAGCGGAGTGCCTCGGGAGCCGCTCACCGGGCCGCGACCGCCAGGGAGCGGAGTGCCTCGGGAGCCGCCTCTCACCGGGCCGCGACCGCCAGGGAGTGGAGTGCCTCGGGAGCCGCCTCTCACCGGGCCGCGACCGCCAGGGAGCGGAGTGCACCGGGAGCAGGAAGAGGCTTCCGCCGCCAAACACACTGCCGGCCGGGACCGTGCGTCATCGCGCCCGAACCCTTGTGACACATCCACCCTACGGCGTGTGCGAGCCCGCCTGGCGCGCGCGGATATCCTGCAGCGTTCGTGCCACCTCCGGGTGGTGGCCGCCGTCCAGTTCCGCGGCCAGGGCAGCTTCCTTTCCGGCCTCTTCCCCACGCGCCCCCAACTCCAGTTGCCGCGCCAGCATCCAGTGCGGTTTGAACCAGTTGGGGTGTGCCGCGATGGCCTGCCGCAAACTGGTTTCGGTGTCCGCGTAGTTGTCGTCGAGGGCCGAGATTTGTGCCCGGTTGTACCAGGCGGCGAACGGCTCCTCGGCGTTCTCGGTGGCGCGTGCCGCGGCTTGCCCGGAAATCGCCATGGCTTGCTCCATCACGCCCTTCTCCTGGCTGTTGCGCGCTACTCCCATCCAGCTTCGCGAATACCAGACGTCCGCGCTCGGGCCCGGCAGGCGCCAAAACCAATAGGTCTCGTATTCGGCGGTGGTGGCTCGCAAGTCGCCGGCCTCCAGGAGCCGCTTGGTCACTGCCAACGCGTGGTCGGCCATCGTCAGCCGCAAAGCGAAATACAGCAGCGCCAGCACCAGCACCGGAGCCACGCCGGCCATCACGCTGCTGCGCCGTGGCGCTCCGGGCTCCGTGGCAAGGCCCGCCGCCAGCGCGATCGTCGTCAGGAAGAGCACCGCCGTCGGCATGGTGAACGCCGTGAACTGCTGGCTCACCATCCCCGCCGCCAGGGCCGCGGCCAGCCAGCCGGCTTTCAACCGCCATGCGGCCGCCAGGCCCGCCGCGCACAGGCCGCACAGCAGCAGCAAGCCCGGGACCCCTTGCGAAACCATGGCATCCAAGAAGATGTTTTGCGGCGACTCATGGACGAAGTCCAGGTACGCCTCGGCCAACGCCCTGGACTCAAAGTGCGGGAACTCGCCCAGAAACACTTCCGGGCCGTACCCCGCCATCGGCCGTCTTGCCGCCATAAAAAAGCTGTCGCGCCAGAGCAGCGCCCGCGCTCCTCCCCCAGGCTCTTCCGGGAACCACCGCGAGCGGCTGCGCACTTGTCGGCCCGGCGGCGAATAGTAGAAGCCGGCGCCGCACAGCACTACCGCCAATGCCGCCACCGCCGCGCGCCGCGGCAAGCGAGATCCGCTCCACCACGGCCACACCACGCCCCCAGCCAGAAGTCCCAGTATCGCGGCCCGCGTGCCGGTGAGCAGCATCGCCGCCAATGCCAGCGCCGCCGCCGCCCGCGCCGCGCTGCGCCACGCGCGATGAGTTTCCATCTTCGCCAGCGCGAGGCTCAGGAATACCGTCATCAGCAGCCACGTGGCGAAGTAACTCGCATAGCCCAGCGTGCCCGGCGGGCGGACGATCCTCCCCACTCCCTCGCCGATGCGATAAGTCGCTGCCGAAAGGAACGGGTCCCAGCCGAAGTATTGTGCGATGCCATACGCCGCGATCGCCATCCCCGCGATCGACACTCCCCGGAGCACCATCCGGGCGCGATCCGGACGGCCGGTCGATTGCCACGCCACCAGCCAGCAGAACAGCATCGCGACACACTGCGCCAATGCGCCGAAGCTCCGCCACGTGCTGCCGTATAAGGAAAGAGATCGATTCGACGACCATCCCGTCGAGAGCGCCAGCGATCCGGCATTCAGCAGCAGCAGGGCCGCAAACCACCGCGGACCGCGCGCCGATTCCCCGCCCCGCACGGCCACAATCAGCAATCCCGCGGTGCCCACCAGCAGTACGGCCAATTTGGGCGTGACATCGAAGTAAAACAGATACCCCGGAGCGATCATGCACCCGATCAGCCCGATGATCAGGGCTTGCAACAAAGCCATATCGGATACACTATCTCAAGTGATGCATGGCTGAGTCACTGGATATTGGATATTCTGCGTTGCATCGGTGATCCGCGGTTACGCTGGGTGTGGATCGCGGGCAGTTGTACGGGGGCGCCGGCGTTGGCCGTGAGCCTGGCTTTGACGCGCGAGTGTACCGCCGCCGCGCGCATCGTGGTCGAGCCACGCGCGGACGCCGGTAAGCCCATTTTCCGGAATCGCTCAAGCAGCACGTACTCAAGCCGGCAGCGGCTCGCCAAATCGCCGATGTAGTGTCCAATAAATACCCGGAGAGGCCGTGGGGCAGCCAATCCTGGCTGCGGCCGCCTTTCAGGCGGCTCTTCCCGTTGTGCGCTGTCCATCCCCGCACTGGCGGAATCCACCGTGAGCCGTTGCATGGCGATTCGTCTGCCAGGTGAGAGCGCGGGCCGGCTCCCGCTGCCGGACTCGACAAATGGTTGCCCTGCGAGTGCCCGCCTCGATCTTACCGGCGCCCCCGTGAAGGCGCCGCAAATCATTTGTGCAAAGCGCCATTCCCGCGCACAATGAAATAAGTGCGAATTCTCCTCGTGGAAGACGAGTCCCGCGTAGCCGCTTTCATCGCCAAGGGTCTGCGCGAGCAGACCTACGCCGTCGACATCGCATCCGACGGCGAGCAGGCCATCTACCACGCCGCCGTCAACGAGTACGATCTGGTGATTCTGGACGTCATGCTGCCCATCCAGGACGGCCACGCCGTCTGCCGCGAGTTGCGCGCCACCGGTTTCGGCGCGCCCATTCTCATGCTGACCGCCCGTGCCGCCGTGGACGACCGCGTGGCAGGTCTCGATTCCGGGGCCGACGACTATCTCGCCAAGCCCTTCGACTTTAAGGAACTGCTGGCGCGGTTGCGCGCCCTGCTGCGGCGCTCGAAAGCCCTGCGTCCCCAGGTGGTGCGCGTGGCCCATCTCGCCCTGAATACCGGCAGCCACGCCGTGACGTGCGCCGGCAAGCCGGTGAGTCTGACGGCCAAGGAATACGCCCTGCTCGAGTTCCTGATGCTCAACGAAAATCGTGTCGTGGGCCGCGAACAAATCGCGCAGCATGTCTGGGACGAAAGCTTTGACGCGTTTTCCAATGTGATCGACGTCTATATCAAGCGGCTGCGCGCGAAATTGGACACCGGCGGCGGAAAGCGCCTGATTCGCACGCGCCGCGGAGAAGGTTACATCCTGACGTCGGAAGCAGCGGTGGGCGATGAGTAACCCGCGCAAGCGGCGCCGGTCGCGGCTCTATGCGGAAGCCTCTCACTGGGCCGCGACTGTCAAGGAGCGGAGTGTCGGAATGCATCGTTACATTCTGACGGCGGAAGCGGCGGTGGGGGATGAGTAACCCGCGCAAGCGACACCGGTTGCGGCTCTATGCGGAAGCCTCTCACCGAGCCGCGACTGTCAAGGATTGGAGTGCCGGAATGCGTCGTTACATTCTGACGGCGAAGCGGGGGATGAGTAACCCGCGCAAGCGGCGCCAGTTGCGGCTCTATGCGGAAGCCTCTCACCGGGCCGCAACCGTCAAGGATTGGAGGGCCGGAATACGTAGTTACATCCTGACGTCGGAAACGGCGGCGGGCGATGAGTAACCCGGGCAAGCGGCGCCGGTCGCGCCGCCATGCGGAAGCCTCTCACCGGGCCGAAGCTGTCAAGGAGCGGAGTGCCGGAATACGTGACTGCGTTTTCGAAATGGTGGACTTAGTAATCGGCCGCAAGCATCTGCCGGCGAGGCGGTGGGACAGGCCATCGCATTTTGTGGTCTGCCGGACAGCCCGGCAAACCACGAAAACCCCCCCCAGCCGGACCCTTGGCAGTGCTGGGGCATGCTTCAGCTTGCCCCGCCCCGCCGGCGGAAAGCGAGTGAGATATGTGGATTAAGAGCTTCCGTTCCCGCCTCACCCTCTGGTACCTGGCGTTCTTTTCCCTATTGTTCCTCCTCTTCAGCCTGTTCCTGTATAGCATGCTCTCCCGCGCGCTCGAACGCCGCCTCGACGAATCGCTTTCCGTCGAGGCCAACACCGCCGCCGCGCTTTTCGAAGACGAATTCGTGGAGATGAAGGGCGACCCACGCAGCGCCTGCTCCGAGGTCCTTGCCGATCTGCGCCTGCGAGCGGCTAGCGTGGCTTTTCTCTCCGGCACCGGTTTGCTGGGCTCTAGCGCGCCCGTTCCCCAGAGCGAACTCGAAGATATCGTCGCCCGCGCCGCCACCGGCCTCGGCCCCGGCCTGATCGTCGCCCTGCCGCGAGCCGGGCCGAACGGTGCTCGCGCCGCCGTCGATCGCGTGATTCTCGGCGGGCAGAAGTATCTGGTGCTGGCGGTCCAGCCTTTGGATGACATGGCCGCCGACCTGGCGCTCTTGCGCCGCGTCCTGCTGCTCGCGCTCCCGCTCCTCATCGGGCTGGCCGGCGCTGGCGGCTATTGGCTCACCAGCCGCAACCTGGCGCCACTTGCCTGGATGGCCGGACAGGCCCGCCGCATCACCCACAGCAACCTCGAAACGCGGCTCGAAATCGGCGGCGCCGCCGAAGAGTTGGTGGTGCTCGCGGCGTCGTTCAATGAGCTGCTTTCGCGCCTCGACCAGTCCTTCGGCCATGTGCGCCGCTTCGTCGCCGACGCCTCCCACGAGCTCCGCACCCCCATTTCCATCATCCGCGGCGAGGCCGACGTGGCGCTATCAGCCGATCGCAGCGCCGCCGAATACCAGCAGACCCTGGCCATCGTTCTGGATGAATCGCGCCGCCTCTCGCGCCTGGTGGACGACCTGTTGAACCTGGCCCGCGCCGATGCCGGGCGCGTCACACTGCAAGTCCAGGAGTTCTATTTGAACGATCTTCTCGCCGAATGTTGCCGATCCGCGCAGACCCTGGCGAGTGCCCGCCACATCGCGCTAGAATGTCGCGGTGGCGAAGACGTCGCCTTTCGGGGCGATGAGCAATTGGTCCGCCGCATGGTCATGAATCTCATCGACAACGCCATCCGTTACACCCCCGCCGGCGGCAACGTCACCGCCGCGTTGGAGGCCGATCGTGCCGGCGTCGCGATCCGCATTTCGGATACCGGCGCGGGAATTGCTCCCGACGCCATCCCTCACGTCTTCGAGCGCTTTTATCGCGGCGACCAGGCCCGCTCCCGCCAGGACGGCGGCTTCGGCCTGGGTCTGGCGATTGTCAAATGGATCGCCGAATCGCACCATGGCGCGGTGGAATTGGCCAGCACTCCGGGTATCGGCAGCACGTTTACGGTGACTCTGCCCCGGTGATTAATCCTCTGCAATTTAGCCGCAAATCTGCTCGGCAGGACCCGAGCATGATGCACCACGCGATCCAGAATTCCTCAATCCAACCCAAGGAGCCTCAACACCATGAGCACCGTCCTTCTGCTGTTTTCGTCGAACGTCTTCATGACCTTTGCCTGGTACGGACACTTGAAATACGGTCACAACTGGCCGCTCTGGAAGGCGATCCTGGTCTCGTGGTCGATTGCGCTGTTGGAGTACTGCCTGGCGGTGCCCGCGAATCGTCTCGGCTACAGCCATTTCTCGGGATTCCAGCTCAAGATCATTCAAGAGGTGGTCACGCTCATCGTCTTTGGCGGATTTGCCGTGACGTTCCTGAAGGAGAAACTCGCGTGGAATTATCTGGTGGCCTTCGCTTTCCTTGCCGCGGCGGCGTTCTTCGCGTTTGCGTTCAAGGCGCCCACGCCGGCCGCGTGAACCATGCGTGCACGGGTCGATTCCTTCCAGGGGCCAGTTACGGGTTATCCGGGCAGAAGTGGGTCATTCGCGGCGGCGTTCTTTGCTGTTTCGTCCGAAGGGTGACCTTGGCGGATGCGTGAGCGAGAGTGCCTGCATCTGGGCGGAAGCTCACTTTGCGAACGGCCCAAAGCAAGTCCACACTGAACTATGGCCCTCACCCTGAACCTCGACCCTCACGGAGAGCAACTCGTTGCGGCGCACCTCCGCACCGGCCGCTACCAGTCGCCCGAAGAGGTTGTCACTCGCGCCCTCGAATCTCTGGCCTGTTTATTAGGCCGGGAGGTTACTGTCTACAAGGTATGCTTGCGTTGGCCCTAAATGGCGATAACATAAATCCATATCGGCCAAGCTGGCAGAATGGAGATTCTAGTGAAATGAGCAGGCGAATCAGTTCTCTGAAAATCCTCGTAAAGTTGCTTGCGGTGACGTCATTATCCCTGGGCGCCTCGTCGCCTGCCGCCGACAAGACCTTGATTGATTATTTTCTGCCGGCGCCGATTCATGGTCAACTGACGACAGAAGCGTGGGGCGCTCCCAATGTTCTCCCGCGTGATCCGCGGAACGGCCTCGAAGACACCACCATCAAACAGTGGTGTTATTGGGATGGCCAGATCATTAAGGGGCCGGAGGGCAAATATCATATGTTTGCCAGTCGCTGGGATCAAGGCAAGGGCCACAATGGATGGTTCGGCTCGGCCGCCGTCCACGCGGTCAGCGACAACCCCACCGGGCCTTACATCGACAAGGGTCTTGTCTGGCCTGATAATCAAGGCGGCAAAGGGCACAATGTGACGGCGCTGGTTCTTCCGGACGGGCGTTACGCCGTGGTCGTCAGCGAGACCCGGCCGGGCGATGTTTTCGTTTCCAAGTCGCTGGATGGGCCTTGGACGCAACTCGGCTCGATCCAGGTTGACGCCAACGGGTTCGAGGCCCGGGACGGCAGAATGTCCAATGTGAGCGTGATGGTTCGCCCGGACGGCAATTTTGAGATCGTGGCGCGGTCCGGCGCGATTATGATCAGCACGAACGGCATCTTGGGTCCTTACAAGCTTCAGGGGCGCAGTATCTATCCGGGTATCCCCGGCCTCCCAACCCGTAACCTGGAGGATCCGGTGCTCTGGTATAGCGGGGGCCTGTATCATATCGTGGTCAATTGCTGGAGCGATCGCAAGGCGTTCCTTTTGACGTCACCCGATGGCATTGGCAACTGGACGAACCGGGGGCTGGCCTACGATCCGGCCACGGACTTCATTCGCTATACGGACGGAACCGTGAACCATTGGAATAACATCGAGCGTCCCGGCGTGTTTCTGGAAAATGGCCATGTCGCTTACTTTACTTTCGCGGTCCTGGATGTGCCCAAAGCGCAGGAATTGCCAAACGATAATCATGGCAGTAAAGTGATCGTGGTTCCGTTCGACGGTGTAGCGTTCGATCGCGATATGGAAAACCTTTCCAAGGCGGCGCGAAAAAACGGCAACTGAGGAAGAGGACGCGCTTTTCCGATCATAAGGCGGAAACCGCGCCTACTGGATCTCGGATGGCGTCCGCCCAACCTGTTCCGCCCGCGAGTTGAAGGTGCCCGCGCCTCTATCCGTGTCGGCGGCGGCCGCCTTCCGTAGCTTTCGCCCAGCGGAACGATGAAGTTCGGCTGGTCCCCGTCCCCCAAAACGGCCCCCCAAGCCTGGTCGCGCCGGCATCGCGCCCAACCCTTTGGCCTCACGAAGGGCGATACGGCTCACTGCACGTTCCACGCTGTGGAACGCCATCCCATTCGGATTATTGATCTGTGTTCTCAAGATGCCGGCGATTAGTCCGCAGACTCCGCCACTCAGCAGCAAGCAAACCACAGCGACAGGCGTTCTACGAGGCGTTTCGACCACTCCTCGTATCTCCCCCGTAATGGATGATTGGCGCGCAACGATGAGAACTTGATCTCTATATTCATTCCACCTCGGTGGTCACCTCAAAACCGGCCATAGAGGGTCACTTCAAAACCGGCCAACGAGCCGCAAGCCAGGACCTGAGGTTGTTGTACCGCGTCGGTGGTCGCCACGGCAAGAGTTTCTTGATCTGAGTAGCCGAGCTTAGCCTCGGCATGCCGGTTATACTGGCCTCACCTGGGCGGAGGATAGTGGCAACGCAGGGATGCGACCCGAGCGCCGACCCAGGCGCCGGAACGGTTGGGGGCGGCGTCCAGTCGCCCCAGAAGCTAGCCATTCTGGCCCGAAAGCGATAAATCCCAGGGGTTTGGGGACAGAGTCCCCAAGGTTTTTCCGTGAAGTCCGCACCGAGCCCCGTCCCCCACGCTTACTGCGAGTCGCCCGCAGCCGCAACCGCTACCTTGGTGCGCCAACTTCGTGGACCGCGTTTGAGCACGTGGCCGTGATGGAGAATGCGGTCCACAGGCGCTGTGGGAATCAATAGGCACTTCGACAGGGAGACCGCCCGCAACACGATTCAGCGGAGCAATTGAACGTGGTTCACCTGAGAGTTTTTCTCCCCCATCTGCACTTATATAGCATGGAAACGAACCCAAGCAACCCAGGCCCCGTCCTGACGCCGGAAAACACCATCATTAATCCATCGCCTCCGGTGGTGTCGCGCAGGAGGCTTATATGTCGGGGCCATTGGGGAAACGTGGGGAAACGGTTTTGGTGCTACGATGTTAACAAGGTGAAATCGGCGGCTCCGAATGGTGAATTTCTCATCGCCGTATTCGCGGGAAGCGTCAACGCAAAAATGTACAAGATCAAAAAGAAACACCAATCCAAACTAGGGTTATAAAAGTGAACCGAATTACGAAAACAGCACCGGCCAAATTGTGGAACGCGCAGCGCGAGTACTCCGTTCGACTTGTTTTGCAGGTGCTAGAGCTATGGGGACAGCAGGCCGTTCGACGACTACGTAGTCGAACAGGTGTCTTTGGCTCCCGGAGTGCCAGTGGAGGATGACGATTACACTTTGGAATACAGCTTCAACGGTAAGCAGGAAAAGCAACAGCTTCGTGTAGCTCACGGAATGCTACTCAGCAAGGTATAGAACAAACTATGCTGCACAGAACGGCACAGGAACGCTACGAAAAGCTCAAGAATGTATTCACTCGTTTGAAGAGGAATTTCAATCGTGATGACCTTGATGATTTCATACAGACCGCAAATTCTCTGCGTGAATGGATTAAACGCGACGTTACGCTAACCTCCGAGCAAAAAGAGGCTCTTGAAAGGTTTGTCGTGCCTCAGAGCGTGGACTGGCAAATCTGTCATCAGATTGCGAACCAGCAGAAACACGTGATGGAAGCCAAACCACGTTACAAGGGCGCGACTGGTGAGACGGTGTCAATCCCCATGGTGACGGCAGTGCAAGTAAAGCCGGGCGGGTCTGGTTTCATGGTACCCCCTTTAATGCGAGCTGTTGGAGCAGGTGAGGAAATTACAATCGAGTACGATGGTAAACGCACATCCGCGCTCGCGTTCGTGTTCAGGACATTCGGACATTTCCATTACATCTTTGAAGTGGCACCTATTCCGCCCGGAGAGCGCGAAAACTCCCCATCCCAAAGTTGGCTAGAAAAGATTCTTTGCTAGCTCCCCCTGCCGTTTCCCCCCTTCCCTGCCCCCGGAGCTTGGCGCTGCCTTACTCGTTTCGGCGGTCTGTTCGGCGTCGGGGTTACTCTCATGTTCATTGTTAGTATCGCGGCAGGGCCGAGCTTGAAAGCGAATATCACGAGCAGGGCGAACCAAAAGCAACGGCGTTTGCTCATTGGCATTCTTTGCTGCAAGCTGTTTCCGTCGGAAATAAATAACATCCGCTAGCTCTTGTTCAGAAAAGGCAAATCGTCGCGTTGAGGTGGTGACGTGGGTAGAACCGCGAGAGATGATCGAAGGCCCGGAGGCGTGGGAGCGCTTCCAGGGCGCGATGCGTGCCGCGACCTCGGTTCCCAAGAGAGCGATCCTCAAGGACGATAAGCGAAGGGCGCGGGCGCGGAAGAAAAAGACAGAAGCGCCAAAGGGCTAATCCTCTTCGGTTCGCGGCTTGCGCTTTCGCGTGGAGCGCTTTCGTGGAAGACTCTCCATGTGCTCCGCGAATTGTTCCCAGTTCAAGCGGTGGGCGTTGACCTTGTTCCGATCCGGCCACCATTCGACGCTACCCCGCGCGATAACCAGGGTGCCTTCTTTTAGTTCGCCCATCTTGACCTCGATTTTCAAGGCGTTTTTGCTGGTCCTTTTCGTGATCTCTATGGACGCCGGAAGATGCGCCACGACGGTAAAGTTTTTCGCCATATCGGTAGATCCTAGCAGGTTTCAGCCATGAAAACAGAAATAAACGCCATTTGCGATACGATTCGACGCCGCGACCATGCGAGAATGGTCCGCATGGAGAATTTTATCGAGGAGCAAAAAATCAAAAAAGCCCTTGCTCCGATTCAGTGGGAACTGCTGAAAAAACACCTTGAGCACACACGCAAGGCCATGGCGGATGTCTCGCCAGTTCAATTGACGATTCGGCTTGCCGCGAACGGCCATGCCATGACTGTGAGTAATCCGGAGAATGGCAGACGCGTTACGCTCTCGTATGATCCCGATGTCCCGTGCATCCATGTCCAGGGATACGACGGATCTCCGTATTTTGCGTTCCAGGCTGTCAACAATGGAAGTGACGTTCAGTTTTTCGACCAAATGAAGAACATCGGCACGATGGCAGATGATATCGTTTTCGACGTGACTCATTACTTAACTCGCTAGGACCGCTTCCCGCGCGCAGGGCTCGGGCGAAGAATGAAAAGGGCAGAAACAGGGAAATTCCGGAAAATAAAATGAGACTGGCGCTTGTTGTTTGCTTGATTGGTTTGATCATGCCCGCCGTGGCGCAACAATCAAAGGCGGCTGATACTCCCGCCCAGTGGCAGTACTCGAGAGAAGACGATCCCCTGCACGGTAAGGTGCATGACCGCTTCATTCTTGACGGCGTGTATCTCACACCGCCGCACCTAAGCACTGACGGCCAGTCGGCATTTTTTACACGCATCGACCTAAAGGGTGTCCTTTCCGCAAGGCAGGTCATCGTCGGGGTATACGAGTATATGGGCACCCAGGTTGTGATGCGCTTCGACATTCCGGACCCGGCCCCGGTCATGGAGAAATGCGGCGAGGACCGGATACTGAAGATGAGAGGTAAGAAAGGGAAGTAGTCTATGTATACGGTTGAGCGCAAAGTTCCAATCCAGAAACGCTTTGGTTGCGTAGCGTTCGTCATACTGGCTTCGTCCGGGTCTCGGAGAGTGATCCACTTGTCCTGATGCGGTCTCCCCCGCAGCGTTTTTTCCGCCGTTTTTTTCTCGTTGCTCTTTTTGATAGCGGCGAGCGGCAGCGCTACCCGCAAAAGGGTGGGGCAGTTTCCAAGCCCCCTAGCTCCTATCGCCCCCATTAATCCTCTATTCATCTGCCAGATTCTATACTAAGTTCTCACCGATGTCGCAAATTCTGCCGATCGCGGGCATCGCTCTGGCCCTCTGCCAGTACGCTTACCCCCAAGCGTTACCCGACAACGCCGCGCCCCTGCGCCTCACCTTGCCCGACGCCATGGAGCGCGCGCAAAAATACAGCCAGCAGACCCTCACCGCCAATATCGCGGCGCTGCTGGCGCGCGAAGATACCGTGCAGGCCAAAGCTGCGCTGCTGCCTTCGGTCAACGGCCTCAGCCAGTTCATCTACACCCAACCCAACGGCACGGCCAGCGGCGTCTTCGTCCCCAACGACGGCCCGCGCATCTATAACGATCAGGCCACCGTCCACGCCGACCTCTTCGCGCCCGTGAAGCGCGCCGGCTATCACCGCGCCATGGCTGCCGAAGCCGCCGCGCGCGCCAAGGCCGATCTGGCCGCCCGCGGCCTCATCGCCACCGTGATGCAGGACTATTACGCCATGGCCGTTGCCTTAAGAAAACTCCACAACGCCGGCCTCAGCGTCAGCGATGCCGAAAAATTTCTGGACATCACCGACAAGCAGGAAAAGGGCGGCGAGGTGGCCCATTCCGACACCGTCAAGGCACGGCTCCAGCTCAACGACCGCAAGCGCGACCAGCAGGAGGCCCAACTCGCGCTCGATAAGGCGCGCATCGGGTTCGCCGTGCTGCTGTTCCCCGATTACCAGTCGAATTTCACCGTGGTGGACGATCTGGAGACGCTCGCCGCGCTGCCGGCCTATGGCGAAATTCAAACGCTCGCCGGTAAGAACAGTCCCGACATCCGCGCCGCGCAGGCCACCGTTGAGCAGCAGGATTACGAGATCCGCTCGGCGCGCGCCGAGATGCTGCCGGCCGTCTCCATGGACTACTTTTTCGGCATCAGCGCCAACCAGTTCGCGGTGCACAATCCAGAGGGTCAGAACCTGCTCGGTTCCGTGGTGCAGGCTCAATTGACCATTCCGTTGTGGACCTGGGGCGCGGCCCGCAGCAAAGTGAAGCAGGCCGAATATAAGCTGCAACAGGCCAAGAACGATCTCACTTACACCCAACGCAACCTGCTGGCCTCGCTCGACGCGTTCTTCCGCGAGGCCGCTCTGGCGCGCACGCAACTGGCATCCCTGCGCGAGTCCGTCGATCTCTCCAAACAGAGTCTCGACCTCACCCTGCTGCGCTACCAGGCGGGAGAAGTTTCGGTGCTGGAAGTGGTGGACGCGCAGAATAGCGCACGCGATGCGCGCAATGCGCTCGACGACGGCCTGGTGCGATACCGCGTGGCCGTCGGCAGCCTGCAGACACTCACAGGGGCCTTTTAGCCAATGAAGAGGCGTTTTAGCCAATGAAGAATCGATGGTTGTTCGCCGTGCTGGCCGCCGGCTTGCTCGCGGCCGGCTGCACCAAGAAAGAAGAGGCGGAGGTCGAAGCGCCCGCGCCCGTCCAGGTCACCGGCGTCACCCAGGAGCCGATCCGCCGCATCGTGGCCGGCGATGGCGTGCTCTTCGCGCAGGATCAGGCCAGCGTGATGCCCAACATCAGCAAGCCGGTGGTCAAGTTCTACGTCAATCGCGGCGACCACGTGAAGCAAGGGCAATTGCTGGCCACGCTGGAGAGCCGCGACCTGAAGGCCGCGGTAGCCAATGCCCAGGCGCAATTGAGCCAGGCCAATACCAACCTGCACAGCACCGAATTAGCGACGGTGCCGGAGGCGCTGGTGAAAGCCACCACCGATGTGGAATCGGACAAGCAGCAAATGGACGCCGCCAAGAAGCTTCTGGACAGCCAGCAGAAGCTCTTCGACCAGGGCGCCCTCGCCGGCCGGCGAGTGGATGAAGCCCGCGTCGCGTTCGTTTCCGCCAAGTCCCAACTGGATTCCGCGAACGAACACCTGCGCGCCCTGAATTCCGTGAGCAAGGAGGATCAGGTGGCCACCGCCCGTGCGCAAGTGGAAGCGGCGAAGGCGCAGGTGGCCTCCGCCGAAGCGCAGCTCAGCTATGCCGAGGTCCACAGCCCCCGGTCGGGCGTGGTAGCCGACCGGCCCACCTACGAAGGCGAAATGGCCGTACCCGGCACGCCTCTGCTCACCGTGATGGACATCTCCCGCGTGGTGGCGCGCGTCAACATTCCGCAGAATCAGGGCGGCAGCGTCAAGGCCGGCCAGACGGCCGAAGTGATTCCCGCCGATGGCGGCGACGCGGTTCCCGGCAAGGTCACGGTGGTGAGCCCAGCCACCGACGCCAACAGCACCACGCTGCAGATTTGGGTGCAGGCCGATAACCCCGGCGAGCGCCTCAAGCCCGGCGCCAGCGTACACGTCAAGATCATCACCGAGCTGGTGAAGAACGCCACCACCGTGCCGTCGGCCGCGATTCTGCCCGGGGAAGAGGGCGGTACCGCGGTGCTGGTGATCGACGCCGATTCCGTGGCCCACCGGCACGCCGTCAAGCTGGGGATTCGCGAGGGCGACAAGGTCCAGATCCTGAACGGCGCGCGGCCCGGCGACGAAGTGGTGGTAGTGGGCGGCCTCGGCGTGGACGACAAGGCCAAGGTGAAAAAGGTCGACACCACCGTGCAGGAATCGGACGAAGACGAAAACGCGCCCGACGCTTCCAAGGACACCCCCAAAGACCAGAAAAAAGACGAGGCGAAACCAAAAGCGAAATGAGCGATCTTTCGACATCCCAGCCGGACGCCCCGCACTGGACCGCCCGCCACGGCAAGCCGATCATCTTCGTCATCCTGACGCTGGTCGCCGTGGGTGCTTACCTGGCGCTCACCATCCCGGTGGCCGTCTTCCCCGACACCAACTTCCCGCGCATCGTGGTCGGCGTCGATAACGGAGTCTTCCCCATCGACCAGATGCTGGTCACCGTTACCAAGCCCCTGGAAGAAGCCGTCAACACCGTGCCCGGCCTGGACCACTTGTATTCCATCACCAGCCGCGGAACTGCCGAGATCGACCTGTTCTTCAACTGGAACGCCGACATGTACCGCACGCTGGAGCTGGTGAATGCCGCGCTGGCGCGCGCGCAAGGCTCGCTGCCGGCCACCGCCAAGCTCACCGCCAACCGCCTCACCTTCGCCGCCTTCCCCATCATGGGCTACAGCCTGACGTCCGACAAGATCCCGCAGACCACCCTCTGGGAAATGGCCAACTACGACATCAAGCCACGCCTCAACCGGCAGACCGGCGTGTCGTCGGTGGTGTTGCAGGGGGGGCAAGTTCCCGAATTCGAAGTGCAGCCCGGCCCCGCGAAGTTAGTGCAGGCAGGCATCACCATTCCCAATATTCTGGATGCCATCGCGCGCAGCAACATGATCGATTCGCCGGGTCTGATCGAGGCCAATCACCAACTGGTGTTGAGCCTGGTCAGCGGCCAAACGCGCACTCCGGAAGAGATCGGCAATATCGTCATCCGCACCACACCCGCCGGCGCGCCGATTCGCATTGCCGACGTCGCGCTCGTGAGCCGCGCGGTGATGCCGGTCTATACCGTAGTCACCGCCAACGCCAAGCCCGCCGTGCTGCTGAATGTGATGCGCCAGCCCGACAGCAACACCGTGGTGGTGGCCGACGCCATTAAGAAGGAGATCCAACAGATCAAGAAGGACTTGCCGAAAGGCGTCGAGATCCGCCCGTTCTACGACCAGTCCCTGATCGTCACCGAGTCCATCAAGAGCGTGCGCGACGCCATCCTGCTGGGCCTGCTTTTGGCCTCGCTGATCATGGTGCTGTTCCTGCGCGACTGGGGCACTTCGCTGGTGGCCGGCCTGGTGATTCCCGCCACCATCGCCGTCACCTTCATCGCGTTGCGGTTCATGGGGGAGAGTTTCAACCTGATGACGCTGGGCGGTCTTGCCGCCGCGGTGGGGCTGGTGATCGACGACGCCATCGTGGTGGTGGAGAACATCGTGATGCACCGCGACGCGGGCCAATCGCGCGCCGAAGCCATCCGCAGCGCCATCCGCGAGATCCGCGTCCCGCTGGTGGGTTCTACCATCACTCCGATCGTGGTCTTCCTGCCGCTCATCGCCATCACCGGCGTCACCGGCGTGTTCTTCCGCGCGCTCGCGGTCACCGTCGGGATGGCGCTGCTGACCTCGCTCGCGCTGGCGCTCACTTGGACTCCCACGCTCAGCCACTATTTGATTCGCAGCCACTCGAAGCACCAGGCAGATCGTCATTCCGTGCCGCCGTGGCTGATGAACGCCTACGAGCGCGTGCTGAAATTCACTCTGAAACATAAGTTCGTGCTGGCTGCGTTCTCGCTGCTGCTGATCGCCGGGTCGTACCTGTGCTACACCCACACCGGCTCCGACCTGCTGCCCGCCATGGACGAGGGCGGTTTTATTGTGGACTACATCATGCCCGCCGGCTCCTCGCTGGAGGAAACCAACCGCGTGGTTTCCCACGTGGAACGGATTCTGAAAGCCACGCCGGAAGTGGAAAACACGTCCCGCCGAACTGGCCTGCAACTCGGACTGGCGCAGGTTACCGAAGCCAACACCGGTGACATCTCGGTGAAGCTCAAGGCCAACCGCAAGCGCACCGGCGGCGAAGTGATTGCCGACGTGCGCGCCAAAGTGAGAGAGCAGGAGCCGGTGCTCGACGTGGAATTCCCGCAGCTCTTGCAAGATATGATCGGCGATCTCACCAGCGCTCCCGAACCGGTGGTCATCAAGCTCTTCTCGCAGGATCCGGTCCTGCTGGAAAAGTGGGCCACTTCGGTCGGCGACACCATCAAGAAGATCCCCAACGTGGTGGACGTGCTCAACGGCATCGAAAACACCATCAGCGGTCCGGCCACCACTTTCAACGTGGACCAGGTGGTGACGGCGCGCGCCGGTTTTTCGCCGCAAGAGTTGGAACTGGACGCCAGCGCCATGCTGCAAGGCGAACCGGCATCCGCCCCCGTTGTAGTGAACGACCGCTCGTACACCATCCGCGTGCGTTTCCCCGCGGAGACGCGCAAGACGCTCGATTCCATCCGCGAGACCATGCTCATCAGCGGCACCGGCAAGACTGCTACCATCGGGTCGCTGGCGAGTATGGAGGAGATCCCCGGCCAGACCGAAATCCGCCGCGACGATTTGCAGCGCAACGTCCAGGTGACCGGGCGGTTCGAAGGGATGAACCTGGGCGACGGGATGAAAAAAGTGCAGCAGGCCATCGACGATATGAAGTTGCCGCCCAGCATCCGCGTGCAGTACGGCGGCCAATACGAAGAGCAGCAGAAATCGTTCAAAGACCTGGCCTTCGTGCTGGTGCTGGCCATCGTGCTGGTCTTCACCGTGCTGCTGTTCGAATTCGGCAACTTCGCGGCGCCCATCGCGGTGATCTCTTCGGCGTTGCTCTCCACGTGCGGGGTGTTCCTGGCGCTGCTAATCACGCGGACCACGTTCAATCTCTCTTCGTTCATGGGGCTGATCATGGTGATCGGCATCGTGGCCAAGAACGGCATCCTGCTGCTCGATGCCGACCAGAAGTTTCGCGCCGCCGGGCTGCCGGCGGAAGAAAGCATGATTCGCGCCGGCGAGCGCCGGTTGCGTCCTATTATGATGACCGCGCTGGCCACCGTGGCCGGCATGGTTCCGCTGGCCCTCGCCTGGGGCGCCGGCTCTCAAATGCTGCAACCCTTGGCCATCGCGGTGATCGGCGGCATTCTCGCCTCGATGGTTCTCTCGCTGGTGGTGACCCCGGCCGTTCACTACTATATTGGAGGCCGGGACTAATGCAGTGCCGGCAACATCCGGGCAAGCTAAAGCACAATGTCACTTACTTTGCCTCCGGGCGACAATTCTGCACAAATTGTGGGGCGGGCAATCTTGCCCGCAGCCGCCTTTTAGGCGGCTTTTCGGGCCGTCGGCGAGTGTTCGTGCCCCGAGAGCG
>Ga0182018_10001449_pt1 | contig 27008 bp, 23 predicted proteins | sample 812P2MmetaG_FD_120490 | JGI IMG/M metagenome (GOLD analysis project Ga0182018, IMG submission 120490) | Permafrost microbial communities from Stordalen Mire, Sweden - 812P2M metaG | ecosystem: Environmental > Terrestrial > Soil > Wetlands > Permafrost | place: Sweden: Stordalen | collected...
GGGATGCGGGGTCGTATTCAAGCTCGATCGCCGCGACGAGGAGTCCGTTCTTTACTCCTTCTCAGGTGGCACAGACGGCTTCGGCGTTTCCTCCGGCCTGATTCGTGATCAGGCCGGCAACTTCTATGGCACGACCGTCGCGGGCGGCATCTCAAACGCGGCCTGCACCGGGGACGGTCCTCCCGGAACCTGCGGCGTTATCTACAAAGTGGACCCGAAAGGCAACGAAACCGTGCTCCACGCCTTCACCGGAGGCTCTGACGGATACTCGCCCTACGGCAGCCTCCTTCGCGACGGACAGGGCAACCTCGTCGGTGTCGCCTCCAACGGCGGGAACATATCCAGTTCCTTCTGCGGGGCTGCGGTCCAGAATTTCGCTGGCGCTCTGGGTTGCGGAACTGTCTTCAAAATCGGCGACCGAGGGAACTTCTCCGTCGTTCACACGTTTGAGGGAAAAGACGGTGGTCCGTTCCCCGATGGCTGGCTCGCCACCGACTACGCCGGTAACATCTACGGCATTACCGGCAATGGAGGCAGCGCCGTCAGCAGCACCAATCTGGGCAACGGAACCGTCTTCAAAATCGACCGCCACGGCCACGAGTCCGTCCTTTACAACTTCGCCGGGGGCGCGCAGGGATTTTCTTCCTTAGGCAGCGTCATCCGCGACAACCTGGGCAATCTCTACGGAGCAACGCTCCTGGGCGGGGACACGACCGACGCCGCCTGCAGCGCGGCCGGCGGCTGCGGTGTCGTCTTCAGAGTCGATCCTTGGGGCCGTTACACCGTTCTGCACACGTTCACCGGCCCTGACGGAGCCAACCCGGTGGCCAACCTGTACATGGACCAACACGGCGACATCTACGGCACGACAACCGCGGGAGGAGACCCAACCTGCAACTGCGGTGTGGTCTTCAAAATCGCGCTGGAACACAACGGCGGTGAAAACTAAGCTGCAGCCGCCACAGACTCACGGGACCGGGTTCCCGCCCTTTCCAGCGTTTCGCGCTGATGGGGCGGGAATCCCAAGATTTTGCACTTTGGCGCACGTCAAAAGTCGAACTGTCTCCCCAAAGGGCTTCCCCCAAAAACTTGTCAACCCCCGACCTCTTCACCAAAGTAACGTCCCCCACATTCCAAACCACTTACCCGCCAAAACACCCAAACAAAGTTGGCAGTTTTTTCCCCTGAATCTGGTATTCTTAACTTAAGAGTAGAAAAACGAATTCCCCGAATTTGAGCAAAGAAAAAAGCCTCGCGCCGCGAGGCTTTTGCCGTTTCTGGAAAGGACAAACCAGCCATGCCCCGCCCGTTCGCCATCACCTCGGACGCCCCCGGCAACGCCGGCCAATCCCTTACACCAAGCCGCATCACCCCCGCATTCACGAGTGCGAATGAAGCACTCACGCGCGCGACCGAAGTGACTTGTTTTCAGAGACCGGAGGGTACCCAAAAAAAAGAGTTACTATGCAAGCTGCACAAACCAAAGGACATTCTGGACCACCCCCCCGGGGGGGGTACACCCCAAAACGCCAAAAACGCTACTTCAGGCTCGCAAGTTTCTGCGTGGCGATCTGACCCGCGTCGTTTTCCTTATTCTGGTCCTTGATTTCCGCGTAAAGCCGCCGCGCCTCCGCAGGCTGCGTCGTCTCATATAACTGAGCCAGTTGCAGTTGCGCCGCCGACTTCGGAACCGTCGTGGTCGGATGCTGGATCACATCCTGAAACAGCGTCACCGCCTGCGAATTCCGCCCCGTCTGAGCGTAAAGATTCGCCAACGCAATCTTCGCCAGCGCCGCCAAATTGCTGTTGCCGGCATGCGTCGCTTTTTCCAGATCCGCTTCAGCCGCCGCCTGCTGCCCAAGATCAAGTTCGGTCACGCCGGCAAAGTAGCGAGCCATTTCGCCCGCGCTCAGCCAGCCGTACTGATCGGCGGCCTGCCGAAAAAGCGGATAAGCCGCCTTCGCCCGCTGCGCCGCCGTCGCATAAGTCTTCTCGCCCGGCTCAGCAGGCTGATTCGGCTTGGCCAGCGCCGTCTGGTAAATGTCCATCGCCTGGCCCAGCAACTGGCTCGCCGCCGCATCGCGCTTCTGGTAAACGACAATGCCGGCGATGGCGATGGCAATCGCCAACACGAAGCCCACCGACCAGGCCACGACCCGGCTCCGGTGTTCGCCGATCCATTCCAGACCGGAGGTGGTCGCAGTTACGAATTTGTCCTGTTTGAGCGCGTGACGGGTCTGTGTATCCACCGATTTTCCCGAATTTCCTTTGGGCGGCCCGAGTTTCCCGGCCAGGTAGTTGCGAACGCGGCTGTGCTCCAGCGCTCACTGAAAGATAAATTCAGTCTACCACGCGCTCATTGGAAGGCCGAGTTTCCCGGCTGGCTCAGGCCGCCCGCACCACGTCATCGATTTGCCCGCTTTCGATCTTCTCCTGGCACTCGATGCAGTAAGGAGTTGACGGCAAAGCTTCAAGCCGCTTGTCGCCGATCGTTTTGGCGCAATGCATGCACTCGCCGAACGTCCCTTCATGCAGACGTTCCAGCGCCAGCCGGACCTTCGACAGCTGGCTATGGCCCTCGGTGCCCTGCGAGAAGATCAGCTCCTTCTGATAGGACAAAACCGCCTGATCGGCCACGTCCAGAGTATCTTCGGCCATTGCCTGGCGGCCTTCTTTCGCCGCAGTCAGCATGGTGTGTTCCAGCTGCCGCTGTTGATGGTGAAGCCGTTCTTCGAATCGCCGTAGTTTGGGGTTCTGCGATGAACTGGTCACTGAATGAGACTCCTCGGATAAAGGGCTGGTCGTTTTGCGGACAGATTGATTGGACGCACAAAACCTGTGAAGATTTGTTTTGTTTCGACACATTCCCGCGGTTATTTTCATTTAACCCTCCCAGATGACCTCCGGTGTCGCTTCAGCGGCCCTCCGATGGCGCGGCCGAACACAAAATGCTTTACGCTGAAAGAGCCATGTACGAAGATTTCAAAGCAACCGATCGCTGGAGCGGCGAAGAACTGCACTGCCGCTGGAGGGCCAACGTAGTTGCCATCGCCACGCGCCACGCCGACGCGGTCGACATTCGGTTCGACGTCAGTGGCAGGCCTGTCTGGATTGCGATGCCCTGCCTCGCCTGGGTCGAGCAAAAGAAACGCACTGGCCACACGATTACCGATTCTTTAGCCGCTCAGGCCGCCGGACGTTATCTGAAAAAGGCCATCGAATCCGGTTACGACTATGGTCGCGAAATGTATACCATGACCATCGAAGAGGTTCTGGAGCAAGTGGAAGCTGTCCTGCGCGAGGCCGGACACACCTCGAATCTGCCGTACCTGGTTCCGCTCGACGACGCTCAGCCGCAGGTTTGAGGAATAGGCCAGGCAATCTCTGGTCCCTGGCCGGCCCATTTGAAGAGAAACCAACGAGTGGTCAACCTGTTGCTACCGACCCGCTGCACTCGTTTTCTGCTTTGCATCCCGTCTGCCGGATGTGACAATAATTTGTTCCTTTTTGAACCCACGGAGGCTTCCCGTATGGGAGCGACAATTGCGATGCAGGACAGGAGAAGGCTCACCGAAGGACTGCATGCCCATCGCAACCTCTCCACCCCACAACTGGTGGAAACCGCGATCGCCCGGGGAGAGGGGCGCCTGGCCTCCAGCGGCGCCCTGGTGGCTATGACCGGCGCACGCACCGGCCGCTCGCCCCGCGACAAGTTCACCGTCGAGGACGATCAGACACGCTCGCGCGTTCACTGGGGGAAAGTGAATCAACCCTTCCCGCCGGAGAAGTTCCACGGGCTGCTGGAGCGCGTCCTCCGGCATATGGCCGAGCGCGATCTCTACATTATGGACCTGGCGGCCGGTGCCGACGCCACCTATCGGCTCGACATCCAGGTCATCTGCGAATATGCCTGGCACGCGCTCTTCGTAAAGCAGCTCTTCATCAGGCCTGATCCTCCGGAACTCGCCACGCACGCGCCCGAGTTCATCGTCATCGCGGCACCCGAATTCGAGGCAATTCCCGAACGCGACGGAGTCCGGTCCAGCACGTTCATCCTCACCGACTTCACGAAGAGAATTGTGCTGATCGGCGGCACAAAATACGCCGGCGAGATGAAGAAGTCCATCTTTGGCGTGATGAATTACCTGCTTCCCGAGCGCAATGTCTTTCCCATGCACTGTTCCGCGAACGTCGGTGCCGACGGTGATTCCGCCCTCTTCTTCGGTCTCTCCGGTACCGGAAAGACGACCCTTTCGGCCGATCCCGATCGACGACTCATAGGCGACGACGAACATGGCTGGAGTCCCGACGGCGTCTTCAATTTCGAGGGCGGCTGCTACGCCAAGTGCATCGACCTCACCCTCGATAAAGAGCCGCAGATATATAACGCCATCCGCTTTGGCTCCGTCCTCGAAAATGTCGTCCTCGATCCGCGCACTGGCGAACCTGACTACTCCGACATCCGCTACACCGAAAACACCCGCGCCGCCTATCCCATCGAATTCATCGCCAACGCCGTCATCCCCGGCATCGGTGGCCATCCGCGCAACCTCCTCTTCCTCGCGGCTGACGCCTTCGGCGTCCTCCCGCCCATCGCAAAGCTCACGCCCGATCAGGCCATGTACCACTTCCTTTCCGGATACACAGCAAAACTCGCCGGAACCGAAGCGGGCCTTGGCAGTGAGCCGGTGCCCGAATTTTCCACTTGCTTCGGCTCGCCATTCCTGCCGCTCGCTCCCGCCGTTTATGCGGAGATGCTGGGTCGCCGCCTGCGCGAACACAACGCGCAGTGCTGGCTCGTCAACACCGGGTGGTCTGGCGGAGCTTTCGGGACAGGCAAGCGCATGAGCTTGCCCCACACCCGTGCCATCGTGCACGCCGCCCTCGACGGCCGTCTTGCTCAGGCGGAGTTCTCGACTGAGGACGCCTTTGGCCTGAGCATCCCAACCACCTGTCCCGAAGTCCCGGCAGAATTACTGAATCCCCGCAATGCCTGGGCGGATAAATCCGCTTACGATGCGCAGGCTCGATTGCTGGCTTCGAAGTTCGTGGAGAATTTCCGGAAATTTGACGTGCCGGAATCTGTGCGTGATGCGGGTCCCTGCACTCTCTGAGCCCGGTCCGTTTGCAACCCGTCGCATGATGGCGAGTGGACGCGTCGGTTACATGCGCCCGTAACTTGACTCTTGACAACCGCAGACTTAGAGTCGAATTGGAGGCAGCGGCGGTTCTTCCCTGCTCCGTGTTTTTTTCCAGGAGAGCGGCCATGCAGAACCACCCGTACATCTGGAACTATCTTGCGCTGCTGCTGCAGATTGTCGTAGTCGGTGCGATGGCCTGCAGCATGGTCACGATGTCCTGGTTCATCGGCCGCCATCGCAACGTGAAGGAAAAGCTTGAAGCTTATGAGTGCGGCATTCCCGCCGAAGGCGATGCGCGCGGGCGTTTTTCCGTGCGCTTCTACATGGTGGCGATGCTGTTCATCCTCTTCGACGTGGAAGCAGTTTTCATGCTCCCCTGGGCGGTCATCTATCGGGAACTGCCCAGCATTACGGGCTCTCGCTTCTTCGGTTTTTGGGAGATGCTCGTGTATCTGGGATTCGTGGCCCTTGGGGTCTTCTACGTGTGGAAGAAGGGCATTCTGGATTGGGCGGCCGACAAGGCAGATCTTTAAACGACAGCAAAGGACTTTCTGGAAAGTGCCATGGGAGAGGCGTTGCTCAATAAGGAGGCCGTGTTTGAAGGCCTCGCGCAGAATGTGGCCATACAGGCCTTGCGCGCCGCGCATCCGGAGGCCATTGCCAACGCCAAATTCGATCGCGGCGAGCTGACCCTGGTCGTAGCCCCCGGGTCGATTCGTCCAGCGTGCCGCACTCTGCAGGCAGCCGGATATAACTTTCTCGAAGACGTCACCTGCGTGGACTGGTATCCCGCGGAACCGCGCTTCCAGGTCACGTATCACGTCCTCTCGCACAGGCTGAAGGAGCGCGTCCGGCTGCATGTAATGGTCCAAAGCATCGACCCTTCCGTCGACAGCATCACGCCGGTATGGCCGTCGGCCAATTTCTATGAGCGCGAAGTATGGGACTTGTTCGGCGTGCGCTTTCATGGCCATCCGGGTTTGCGTCGCATCATGCTGCCCGAGGAATGGGAAGGCCACCCGTTGCGCAAAGATTACCCCGTAGAGGGCTACCGCTGATGCCCGACTATTCTGACCGGCACGATATGCCGGAAATTCCGGGGTTCGTCGAGACATCCACGCTCGTTGTGCCGCGTCCGGAAGAAGGCTCGAAGGATCACACCATGGTCCTCAACATGGGGCCGCAGCATCCTTCGACGCATGGTGTGCTGCGCGTGGTGCTCGAGATTGACGGCGAGACCGTTGTGAAACTGGTCGCGGACATTGGCTATCTGCACACCGGGATCGAAAAAACCTGCGAGGCTAAGTTCTACCAGCAGGTGGTGCCGCTGACCGATCGGATCGACTACCTGTGTCCGATGACGAACAACCTCGCCTACTGCCTCGCGATCGAGAAGCTTCTCCAACTCGAAATCCCCGAGCGTGCCCAGTGGATGCGGGTGCTGCTCAACGAACTCACGCGGCTCAATTCGCACCTGGTCTGGCTCGGCACGCACGCCATGGACATCGGCGCGCTCACCGTCTTCCTCTATACCTTCCGCGAGCGCGAGGAAATCCTTCGCATTTTCGAGCACCTCTCCGGTCAGCGCATGATGACCTCCTACTTTCGCATCGGAGGCCTGGCGCTGGACCCGCCACTCGACTTCTTCGACTCGGTCCAGGCTCTCATCAAAATCCTGCCCGAGAAGATCGACGAGTACGAAAACCTGCTCACCGGCAATCCGATTTTCATTAACCGGCTCAAAAATGTCGGCTATCTCAGCGCAGAGGATGCGATCGCCCTCGGCGTTACCGGTCCTCCGCTGCGCGCCAGCGGCGTCGATTGGGATCTGCGCCGCGACATGCCGTACTCGAGCTATGACAAGTTTCGTTTTCAGGTGCCCGTCTCAAACGATGGCGATGTTTGGGCGCGCTACATCGTGCGGCTCCAGGAAATGCGTGAGTCGGTGAAGATCTGCCAGCAGGCTCTCGATGGCATGCCCGAAGGCCCCATCAAGGCGGACGCGCCGCACGTTGTCCTCCCTGACCGCGAAAAGATGAAGACGCAAATGGAAGCGCTCATCTACCACTTCAAGATCGTCACTGAAGGCTTCCAGGTCCCGACCGGCGAAGTTTACCAGGCCGTCGAATCGCCCCGCGGCGAAATGGGCTACTACGCCGTTAGCGACGGCACCGCCAAACCGTATCGTGTCCACATGCGTAATCCGTCCTTCGCGACGCTCCAGGCGCTCGAAACCATGTGCGTCGGCCGCCTCATCGCCGATGTGGTGGCCGTCATTGGGTCGATTGACATTGTGCTCGGAGAAATCGACCGCTAAGGTCAGAAAGGAGACAGGTCATGGCAGAGTGGGCAGTTGAATTCGCGCAGGAAGTTTTGAACAGCGAAGCGAAGACCAAAGACACTTGGTCTGACCTGTCTCAACAGTTGCGCACGGCTATCGCTGAAATTAATAAAATCCTGGAGGGGAAGTCGCAGACGAAACTGGCGCTCGCCGAAACCGGCGACATGATCTCCGTTACCTCCACTCTGAATCGGAAGGTGTCTCTCAATCTTGATCCTCACGCGCGAACGATCTCCGTGGTAGTGGATCGCACCGCTTACAACTTCAACCTCACACAGGATCCGCAGAAGCTCGCCAGCACCAGCAGTCCGCTTCTGCCAGGCGTGAACGGCTCTGATCCTGTCGACGTGACCAACCTCGCCCAGTTCGTAATCAAGGCAGTTGTTGATTTGCGAGGATGACTAATCAGGTTAGTACCGAGCTTTGGATTTCTTTCGCTTCCTTGCTGTGTTCCTATACCGCAGCTCGAAGTCTGAACGACGAAGAATCGGCCGACGTAGCGCAAAAGGGGGACTCGATCCGAATCGTGGCAGGAAATGCGGCTATGGAACTGACTCGTGATCCGCACGACTCGATCGGGAGCTGGTCTTTAAGCAGCGGCATGGGTCAGCAGACACGAGGGCGGCTTGCGTTACTGCCCGAAGGCCGCATCGACATCGACGGCACGGTTCTGGATCTGGATCATGCCGCCATCGACCTGGTTGCGTCTCTGATGAACGCCGCCGCCGGATCAGCGAGAAACGAACGATGAGCACACAGCCCTCACAACCCGCCGCTCTCTTTTCCCCCGCGCTCGCCGCCCGCTTCGACCAGTTCGTCACCCTCTATCCGGTCAAGCGATCCGCCCTTGTCCCCATGCTCCTCTACGCTCAGGACGAAACCGGCTACCTCTCCGACGCCGTCATCGCCGAAGTCGCCGAGCGCGTCGGCGTTTCTGAGCTCGAGGTGCGCAACGTCATCAGCTATTACTCGTTGCTGCGCACCAGACCCGCTGGGAAATTTCACGTGCAGGTCTGCACCAACATCAGCTGCATGCTGCGCGGCGGCAACGAAATTCTCGAACACTGCAAGAAGAAGCTCGGTGTTCCGAATAAAGGAGTCACGTCAGACGGTGTGTTCTCACTCGAAGAGGTCGAATGCATCGGCGCGTGTTCGTGGGCGCCCGCGGCTCAGGTGAATTATGACTTCCATGAAAACCTGACGCCTGAATCCATCGATCGGGTACTGGCAGATTATCGCGGGAGGGCAGGGAAGTAATGGCGACGCTCTCCACCCATCCCGACTGCGTGCCCGTGGTTTCGTACCGGTTTGGCAAAGGCGCCACCTCGATCGACCGGTACCTTGAACTCGAAGGCTATGAAGCGACCCGCAAAGCACTCACGCTGGGTCCGGATGGAATCATCAATGAGATGAAGGCGTCGAACCTGCGCGGCCGTGGTGGTGCGGGATTCCCAACCGGCCTCAAGTGGTCGTTCGTACCAAAGCAGTCGGCGAAGCCGAAATACGTTTTGGTGAACGGAGACGAGAGTGAGCCGGGCACCTGCAAAGATCGCCTCATCTTCGAGCACGATCCCCACTCCGTTATCGAAGGCACCATCATCGCCGGCCTCTCCGTTCAGGCCAAAATGGGCTTCATCTACCTGCGTGGCGAATACCGCTACCTCCTCGAAATTACGGAGAAGGCCGTCGCCCAGGCCTACGCCAAAGGCTTCCTCGGGAAAAACATCTTCGGCTCAGGCATCGACTTCGACATCGTCACCCAGACCGGTGCCGGCGCCTACGAAGTAGGCGAAGAATCCGCGCTCATGGAATCGCTCGAAGGCAAGCGCGGCATCCCGCGCATCCGCCCGCCATTTCCCGCTGTCGTGGGTCTCTATGGCGGACCCACCATCATCAACAACGCCGAGACCATCGCCACCGTCCCGCACATCTTCCGCATGGGCGGCGCCGAATATGCCAAGCTCGGCACCGAACGCAACGGAGGTACGCGACTCTTCTGCCTCAGCGGCCACATCGAGCGCCCTGGCGTCTACGAGCTGCCCATGGGCTACAACCTCAGGAAGATGATTTACGAAGTCGGCGGTGGCATCCCCAACGGCAAAAAGCTCAAAGCCGTCGTTCCTGGCGGAGCCTCCACGCCCGCCCTCACCGCGGATGAAATTGACATCGGCATGGACTTCGATCAGGTCGGCAAAGCCGGCTCCATGCTCGGCTCCGGCGGCGTCGTCGTCCTCGACGAGACCACCTGCATGGTCGAATTCGCCCTCCGCACCATGAAGTTCTACGCACACGAAAGCTGCGGCTGGTGCATCCCCTGCCGCGAAGGCACCGACTGGCTCAAAAAGTCCCTCACACGGATCCATGAAGGCGGCGGCGTCGACAAAGACATCGTCAACATCCGCTACCTCGCCGAAAACATGCTGGGCCGCACCTTCTGCCCGCTCGGCGACGCGGCCGCGATGCCCACCATTGCCTTCGTCCAGAAATTTCGCAAAGAGTTTGAAGACCACCTCGAGGGCAGAGGCTGCCCTTATCGCCGCGTGCGTGAACCAGAACCCGCGCTGGTCTGAAGCAGTTAGTTGGGATTAACAAGCAGGGCAGAGTGAGAACAGCAGGAACGCGTTGAAAGCCCGTGAAATTATTCGCATCGTCGAGAAGGATGGCTGGAAGCTGGTGAGGCAAACCGGGAGTCACATGCACTTCGTTCATCCCGTGAAACCGGGAATCGTAACGGTGCCCTTTCACGGCAGCAAGGACCTGCCAAAGTTCATCGTGGCAAGTATCCTGAAACAAGCGGGGTTGAAATGACGAGAAAATTTCTGGTCGTTTACGCCAAGTCCCCTGGCAGCAACTTTGCCGGGCAGGCGCCCGATGTTCCTGGCTGCGTTTCGGCGGGCGACACCCTGGACGAGATGCGGGCCATGATGCGAGAGGGGCTGGAATCGCATTTTGAAGTGATGATCGAACACGGAGAAACCATTCCGGAGCCCGCCGCAACCGGCGTCGAGTTTAAAGATGAGGACTTTGATGACGTCGAGTACTTCGTTGTTGAGCATCTCGAGGTCAGAGTCCCCGCAGAAAAACCACGCAGAGCCGCAATTTCCGTATAAGGATCTGAATGGCTGACGTCACATTCACTGTAGACGGCAAAAAACTCACCGTACCCGCGGGCACGCTCCTCATTGAAGCCTGCCGCGCCCACGGCATCGAAATCCCCGCCTTCTGCTATTACCCCGGCCTTTCGCTCCAGGCCGCTTGCCGCATGTGCGTCGTCCGCCTCGAAAAAGTTCCCAAGCTCCAGACCGCCTGCACCACGCCGGTCGCAGAAGGCATGGTGGTTGCCACCGAAAGTCCTGAAATCGCGCAGGCCCGGAAGGCGACCATCGAGATGCTGCTTGGCAATCATCCTCTCGATTGCCCCGTGTGCGACGCGGGTGGCGAGTGCGAGCTCCAGGATATGACCTTCAAGTACGGCGCGCATGAATCCAAATTCGTCGAGATCAAGCAACACCGCGAGGAGCAGCAGTGGTCCCCAGTAGTCTTTTTCGATCGCCCGCGGTGCATCCTCTGCTACCGCTGTGTCCGCGTCTGCGGCGAGGGCATGGATGTCTGGGCGCTCGGCATCCAGAACCGCGGTGCGGGTAGCGTTATTGCTCCTAACAAGCAGGATCACCTCGAGTGCGAGGAGTGCGGCATGTGCATCGACATTTGTCCCGTCGGTGCGCTTACCTCCGGCGCTTATCGGTACAAAACCCGGCCCTGGGAGATGTCGCATGTGGGCACCATCTGCACCCACTGCGGCGACGGCTGCAAGACCACCCTCGGCGTCCGCCGCTCCAACGAAGGTATGGATATCGTCCGCGGCGACAATCGCGATAAGTCCGGCATCAATGGCGATTTCTTATGTATCAAAGGTCGTTACGCATTCGACTTCGCGAATCGCGAGGACCGGTTGACGACGCCGCTGGTCCGGCAGCTCGATGGCAATCTCGCGCCGGTCAGTTGGGATGAAGCCATCGAATTCACCGGAAAAAAACTCCGCGAGATTCGCGACGCAAGGGGTGGCTCCGCCATTGGCGTCATCGGCTCAAACCGGACCACCAATGAGGAAGCTTACCTGCTGCAGAAGTTCGCGCGCACGGTTCTGGGCACCAACAATATCGACCATCACCGGACCGCCGATTACCCGGCCTTTGCCGCAGCTCTCCAGGGCCAGCAGGAAGCCTCACTCCGCGATATCGGCGCAGCCAAAGCGATCCTGCTCCTCGGCAACGATCCCACCGAGCAGCATCCTGGGCTCGCCTGGCAGATCCGCACCAACATCCGCCTGAACCAGGGTCGCCTCTACGTCGCCAATCACCAGCTGATCAAGCTTCGCCGCCAGGCCACAGCGTTCCTGCACATCCGCGAGGGCGACTACTCAGGGCTGATCTCATTTTTGGCGGGCGAAGGCGGCGAACTCAGTGATGACGAGGAAGCAACGGCATTCCGCGATGCCATCCGCAAAGAGGAATCTCTGCTGGTCGTTTTCGGATCGGAGTTTCGCGGCCGTGATATCGAAGCACTCGTAAAACTCGGTTCAACACTCCCCAATGTGAAATTCTCCTGTCTCGGCGATTACGCCAACTCGCGTGGGGCGGCGGATATGGGCCTTTACCCCGATTTGTTGCCCGGATACCTGCCTGTTTCCGCAGGACATTTCGCGGAGGAATACGGACCGATGCTTCCCGCGCGGCCGGGACTCGATCTCGTCGAGATGTTCGATGCTGCCCAACGCGGCGAACTCGACGCGCTCTATGTTGTGGGCGCGAACCCCGTGGGCCGGTATGGCATGACTAGCCCGGTTCTGCGCAATACTTTCCTCATAGTCCAGGACATGTTCCTGACCGCAACGGCGCAGCTTGCTGACGTCGTCTTTCCGGCCGCTAATCTTTATGAGAAGGCCGGCACCGTCACCAACACGTTTGGCGATCTGCAGTTGGTAAAGAAAGCGGCGGATCGGGCCGGCGTGCGTACGGATTTCGAAGTTATAGTGCGCCTGGCCGCCGCTATGGGCGCGGATGTAAGGAAACTTGTGCCGTTTGGGCAGGCGGGCGTTCGGGCGGATTTTGGGCAGACCCGCGGAGCGCAGTCCGGTGAGGCGGATCGTCACGGAGTGTGGCTGGCCGCTCATCATCTGGAGCCAAAGCTCAGCCCTTTTGATCCCTTCGCCATCTTCGATGAGATTCAGCGTCTGGTCCCGGCGTACGAGGTGCCTCGGCTGGACTTGCTGGCCGGGAACGATCAGCATCTCAGATCCGGCCTGGTGCAGATCGAGACAACTTCCTTAAGACGCGACCTCGTCAGGCCGTCCAACGACACACTCTTTACCTCTGGTTCGCTCGGGTTCTACAGCAAGACGCTGCACTCCGTTATGGAAGCGCGCAAACCCGCGGAAGTGGCAGCGGCAGACTAGGAACATATTGAAAGGCTTTGGATGGAGACCAGCTTGTTGGTGTTTCTTCTAATCAGTCTTGCGAAGGTCATCGTGGTGGTGGTGATCACGCTCATGGCGGTTGCTTACACGGTGCTGCTCGAGCGCAAGCTGGTTGGTCGCATCCAAAATCGCTGGGGACCGAGTCGCGTCGGACCCTTCGGGTTGCTCCAGCCGCTCGCCGATGGGGCCAAGCTATTTCTGAAGGAAGACCTGATGCCCGAGGCGGTTTATCGGCCGCTTTACATTCTGGCGCCCATGATTGCGCTGATCTGCGCGTTGATGTCCATCGCTGTTGTGCCCTTCGGCGCCGATGTCCGCTGGAAGGGCGTCCAGCTCTTCGAAATTTCCGACACCAACATCGGCCTCCTCATTCTGCTCGGCATCACCTCGATCGGCGTCTACGGCATCGCGCTCTCCGGCTGGTCGTCGAACAATAAATATTCACTGCTCGGCGCCCTCCGTGCCTCCGCCCAGGTCATTAGCTACGAGCTCGCCCTCGGCCTCTCGCTTGTCGGCATCGTCCTCCGCTCCGGTTCACTGAACCTCCGCCACATCGTCGACGTGCAGGCCACGCACGGGCTGCTCTCCTGGAACTTCTTCGGCGGATTCCAGTTCATCGCCTTCTTCATTTATCTGATGGCCGCGTACGCCGAAACCAACCGCGCCCCCTTCGACCTGCCCGAAGCCGAGTCCGAGCTGACTGCCGGCTATCACACCGAGTACAGCTCGATGAAGTTCGCCATGTTTTTTATGGCTGAATACGCCAACATGATCACCGTTGGATGCGTGGCCACGCTGCTGTTCTTCGGCGGTTGGACCAGCCCCTTCGGCAATCTCCTGCCACAACCCAGCAACCCCATCGCGATCTCGCTGCTCTCTCTCTTCTGGTTCGTCGTCAAAGTTCTCTTCTTCCTCTTTCTCTACATCTGGGTGCGCGGGACGCTTCCGCGCCTCCGCTATGACCAGCTTATGGGCTTCGGATGGAAGTTTCTGGTGCCTGTGGCTGTTGCAAATATCGTGGTCACGAGCTTTTTCATCGGTCTGAGACTGCCGCTGCACTGATTTACAATTCTCTGTTCCGGTCCTCGAATTGTTCACCGTTTTCCTGCAGTTTGCGAGCTACTGAAGCAAATGCACCTGGCCTTATTCATCATCTTCGCGGGGTTGTGTGTGGCGGGAGCCCTGAACCTCCTTTTCCAGCGCCATCCGATCAACAGCGCCTTGTCGCTCATCGTGGTAATGAGTTCCCTGGCGGTGTTATATCTGCTGCTGGGGGCCGAGTTTCTCGCGGCGGCCCAGGTGATCGTCTACTCAGGCGCCATCATGGTTCTCTTCACCTTCGTCATCATGTTGCTGAACGCTGGCCGGGAGGAGCGTACTCATGGAAGCAAGCTCGCTTATATCGCCGGATTCCCCGGTGCCGCTGCGCTCCTGGGGCTGCTGACGTTCATTTTTCTCAATCGAAGAAGCAGTTTTGGACAGGCGCAGCTGGGCGAGTACCTGGCGACAACCGGGGATCTGAGCCGCGTACTCTTCCGCGATCTTTTGTTGCCGTTCGAAGTCACCTCGGTGCTCATCCTCATCGCGATTCTTGGCGCCGTAGCGCTGGCCCGGAAGGAGCACTGAGGCCTATGGTTCCGATTGCCTGCTACCTTGTTCTCGGCGCAATTCTCTTTTCAATCGGGGTCGCGGCCTTTCTTATCAAGCGCAACATCATCACCGTCTTTTTGTCGATTGAACTGATGCTCAATGCGGTGAACCTCACTTTCGTAGCGTTTTCGCGGCGATGGAGTCAGGTGAGCGGCCATTTGCAGGTGAACGGCCAACTCTTCGTCTTCTTCGTGATGGTCGTCGCCGCCGCTGAAGCCGCCGTCGGGCTCGCCATCATCATCGCCGTCTTCCGCGCCCGCAACACCCTCAACGTCGACTCCATCGACCTGATGAAACTATGAACGCCGACCTTCACCTCTGGCTCATCCCGCTCGTCCCCTTCGCCGGATTTCTGGTGAATGGTCTCCTCGGCCGCAGGTTCCCGAAGGCCCTGGTGACCACCGTCGCCCTCATGGCGTCGCTGATCCCCGCCCTGCAAGTCGCAGTGATCGTTACAAAATTCAGCTCGCTCACACTTCCCTACGGAGAAAACCTCGGCGCCTGGATCCGCTCCGGTGCCTTCCACGCCGACTTCTCCTTCCAGCTCGATCAGCTCACCCTCGTGATGCTCTGCGTCGTCACCGGCGTCGGATTCCTGATCCACATCTACTCCGTAGGCTATATGGCCGAGGAAGACGGCTACTGGCGCTTCTTCGCCTACATGAACCTCTTCCTCTTCTTCATGCTCACGCTGGTGCTTGCGGAGAATTTCCTGCTGATGTTCGTCGGCTGGGAAGGCGTGGGCCTAGCCTCGTATCTCCTCATCGGCTTCTGGTTCACGCGCGATTCGGCCGCCAATGCCGGTAAAAAAGCCTTCATCGTCAACCGCATCGGCGATTTCGGCTTTCTGCTTGCGATGTTTCTTTTGATCGCGCATTTCGGCACGTTAAGCTTCAGTGAGGTCTTTAGCCGGATCGGCTCGCACCCTGCCTGGCAGGGTGGCTTCCTGACTGCGATTGCGTTATTCCTGTTGCTCGGAGCGACCGGCAAATCCGCGCAGATTCCGCTCTATGTGTGGCTGCCTGATGCCATGGAGGGCCCAACTCCGGTTTCCGCTCTGATTCATGCGGCCACTATGGTGACGGCCGGCGTTTATATGATTGCCAGGACGCATGTCATCTTCGATCGTTCACCATTCGCGCTGGGAGCGGTGGCTATCATCGGTCTGGCGACAGCTTTCTTTGCTGCCACCATCGGAATCGTCCAGACGGACATCAAGCGCGTGCTCGCTTACTCAACCGTATCGCAGCTTGGCTATATGTTTCTCGGATGCGGCGTCGCGGCATACTCCGCGGGTATCTTTCATCTCGTCACACACGCTTTTTTCAAAGCGCTGCTCTTCCTCGCGGCCGGCTCGGTTATTCATGCCCTGAGCGGCGAGCAGGATATGCGCGTGATGGGTGGCCTGCGCACCAAAATCCCGGTTACGTTCTGGACCATGACTGCCGCGGTCTTCGCCATCTCCGGATTTCCGCCACTGGCCGGATTTGTCAGTAAGGACGAGATCCTCTACCAGACGTTTGTCTCGCCCAATGGAGGCAAGATTCTTTGGGCGGTCGGCCTGATAACCGCGGGACTCACATCCTTCTACATGTTCCGGCTTTGGTATCTCACGTTTTTCGGCGAGAGCCGGGCTGCAGTTAACGACGCGGATGAACACGGCGCGGCGGTTCACGCGCGCTCGGACACGAAGCTGGTACTCGAAGCCGAACCTCAATCGGGGCATTCCCACGGTGTTCATGAAAGCCCGTGGGTGATGCTCGGACCGCTCGTTATCCTCGCCATTCTCTCAATCATCGGCGGCTGGATGGGATGGCCAGAAGGTCTTGGAGGCAACAATTGGTTTTCTCACTTTCTGGAACCGGCTGTGAAGGCAGTTCATCTGCCTTATGAACAAGCGGCCGTGGCTCTGGCCACAGGCGCGGCGAATGCGCCGAACGCCTCTCCGGCCGGGAATAAGCAGCTCGAACTTCTTCTCGCTCTTTGTTCCGTCCTGGTAGCTCTTGCTGGGTGGTTTGTCGCGCATGTCATGTATTTCGCAAAGCCTGAACTTCCGGCCAAAATGGCGGCGCAGGTCAGCGCTTTGTATGCCTTGCTCAGGAATAAGTATTGGGTGGACGAATTGTATGGCGTCGTGATTGTTACTCCAGTTCTGTTTGTTGCCCGCTGGCTTTTGGCAGTGCTGGTCGAGCGCGGCATTATCGACGGCGGCACACTAACTGCCGGTTACACAGCGCAGGGACTGGGGGCGCTGGTTGCGCGCATCCAATCGGGAAACATTCGCTCTTATGCAGGATGGTTGGCGCTGTTTGCCGCCATTGTCCTGGCGGTGTCGTATTTTGGGTGGACCGCCCACCTATTAGCCCGATGAACACTGGCCGAAGGAAGACCTTGTGCTGAGCGACTCCATCCTGACCGCGATAACCTTACTCCCCGCAGCGGGAGCTCTGGTGGTCGCCCTGCTGCCGCGAAAGGGGCGCACGATCCAGTGGTTCACGCTGCTGGTTACACTTGCGACGTTTATTCTGTCACTGCATCTGCCGGCGCACTTTGACTATGCGCGACGCGGCTTCCAGTTCGAGGAGAATCGGCCGTGGATATCGAGTCCGGCGATTCGCTATCACCTTGGTATTGATGGGCTCTCGCTATGGCTCGTGTTGCTGACGACGTTCCTTGGAGTCATCGGGGTATTGATCTCCTGGCGGGCGATTGAAACGCGTACAAAAGAGTTCTATTTCCTGTTCTTACTGCAGCAGACCGCGATGGTCGGCGTCTTCGTCGCACTGGATCTTTTCCTCTACTACGGTTTCTGGGAGTTATCGCTGGTGCCGATGGCAATTCTGATTGCCATGTTTGGCCCTACTCGTGGGCGGCAGGCAGCGCTCAAGTTCTTCCTCTACACATTCCTGCCGTCGGCACTGTTTCTCGTCGCCATTCTCTGGCTCTACGCGAAAACGGGCACCTTTGATTTTGTCCAGCTCCAGAACGCTCTGACGAACCAGCCTGCCTTGTTTAACCCGCAGGCCTTGTGGTGGGCTTCGCTGGCATTCCTCGTGGCCTTTGCCGTTAAGGTTCCGGTTTTCCCGCTACACGGATGGCTGAGCGACGCAATCCAGGAAGCTCCGACCGCGATGGCCATGGTGGTTGCTGGAAAGTTAGGACTCTACTCTATTGTTCGATTCAACTTGGGCCTATTCCCAACTCAGGCACGCGCCATTGCGCCTTTGATGATCGCTTTGGCGGTTACTGGTCTGCTCTATGGAGCCCTCGTCGCTTTGGCGCAGACGGATATGAAGCGGCTGGTTGCGTATTCGATCCTGAGCAATCTGAGCTTTTGCACATTGGGTATCTTCTGCTTTGCTGTAGCTGGCCTGAATGGCGCCGTGTTCCAGACAATCAACGAGGGAGTGACGGGCGGCGCTTTGCTGGTTTTGGTTAGTCTCCTTTATGGGCGTTATGGGACTTATGACATGTCGCTCTATGGCGGACTTGCCGCGAAACTCCCTATGCTGGCCACGCTGTATGTCATCACGGCGCTCGCGCTGATCGGGCTGCCATTGTTCAATGGGTTCGTCGGCGAGTTCCTGGTTTTGAGCGGCGGCTTCCAGGATCATCCGGGATGGATCGCGGCTGCGGCGATCAGCGTGATTCTCAGTGCTTCTTACATACTCTGGATGGTTCAACGTATTTTTTATGGTGAGCCGTCCTCGCTTGTCGTTCACCGGCCGGCAATGGATCTGAATGCGCGAGAGCACCTCATGCTGTGGCCGATGGCGATACTGATGCTGGTGATGGGTGTTGCTGCTCCTTACTGGATGAAAGCGATCAATGGCGCCGTGAGCGGACTTGCAGGAAGCTCAGCAGGAACGGCTGCTGAGCCTGCCGCACAAACTGCTGCTGCGACGGCAGCCAGTCGGGAGACGCAATGAACGATTCGCTGCGTATCCTGCCTGAAATCGTCCTCACCATCGCGGGCGTAGTGGTGATGGTGGTTGACGCGTTGATGCCCAAAGCATCGAACCGGAAGCCGCTGGGGTGGCTCGCTGCTCTGGGGGCCCTTGCCGCGCTGGCTGCGAGCTTGTGGCAATATCAACTTCCTCCGGGAACTGCATATTTCGGCGTGGTGCAGACCGATGCTTTCAGCGTCTTCTTCCATGTGCTGATCGGGGGAATCCTTTTGACTTCGCTCCTGATCACGCTGGATGCCGTTGCTCCTGGAACAGAGGGACTGGGCGAGTTGTTTGCGCTCATGCTGTTTGGATCGGTCGGCATGATGCTCATGTCGAGTGCCGTGGAACTGTTGTTGGTCTTTGTCGCGCTGGAAATCTCCTCTATATCGACTTACATCATGGCCGGGTTCCGACGGAAAAGCGCCAAGAGTCCCGAGTCGGCGCTGAAGTATTTTTTGCTTGGGTCCTTTGCCACAGCATTTTTTCTGTACGGCATTGCGCTCATTTTCGGCGCAACCGGCACGACGCGTGTCGCTGCCATTGGCGCGGCAGTTAACGGAACTCATGCTCCGGGTCTTCTCTTTGCCGGGTTGGCGATGATCATTATCGGGCTCGGGTTCAAGGTTTCGGCGGCTCCATTCCATGTTTGGACTCCAGATGTCTATGAGGGTGCTCCGTCGCCGGTTGTCGCTTTGATGTCTACGGGCCCCAAGGCCGCGGCTTTTGCCGTTCTGTTGCGGATTGCTTACGGCGCACTTCCGCAGTTGCATGGGCACTGGGTTCCTATTCTTTGGTGGCTGGCGGTTATCTCGATGACTGTTGGGAATCTGGGTGCTCTGCGCCAGCACAATGTGAAACGGATGCTGGCATATTCGTCGATCGCACATGCTGGGTACATTCTTGTGGCTTTCACTGCTCTTTCCGCAGATGGCGTGGCTGCTGCGAGTTTTTATGCCGTTTCCTATGCGGCTATGAATGTTGGCATCTTTGCAGTGATCAGTCATGTTGGCGGATACGATGACCAACTGACTTCGATCGATGATTATCGGGGGCTCGGCTATAGTTCTCCGCTGCTGGGCGGCGCGATGACGCTGTTTCTTATTTCGCTGATCGGTATTCCTTTTACCGCCGGATTTTTTGGCAAGTTCTACGTTTTTGCGGCGGCTCTGCATTCGGGGATGGTTTGGCTGACGATCATCGGTCTGATTAACAGCGGTCTTGCGGCTTTCTACTATCTTCGCGTTGCTGTCGCAGTTTACTCGCGGCCTGTGGAAGCTGCTCCCGTTATGTCTGTTGCGAAGGCCTCTTTTCCGTTGCAACTGGCGCTTCTGCTGACTGCGGCGGCGACTTTGATTCTGGGAATTGTTCCGGGCAATGTGCTGAATGCGGCTCGCGCTGCGGCACAGATTTTTTATTCGGTGGGCAACGGGAACTAACTCCCGCTTTTGCTGATTCCTGAAAAGCTCTTTCTCGGAAAAATTGATTTTGATTTGTTTTGTATGAGTTGCGAGGGGTGGTACCTCGGTGACCTCACCTATTTGCTGAACAACAAATCATTTCGGAGACGAGCGTCTTTGACTCATTGACGCAGGGGAATGACTCATTGGCGCGTGTGATGAAGCTACATGATTGAGGAAAAAGTAGATGCATGACGAGTGCCAATGAGTCACTGGCACTCGCGAATGATGAGTTGGCGCGTGTCATTGCTTCACCCGAGAGTGCGAATGAGTCATTGGTGCAGGTGAAGGGCGAAGCCTGGCGGGCATCATCTCAGGCGGGACGAGGCCGTTTTCGCTGAAGGCGAGGAGCATTGCGTCGAAGTCCTCGGGGCGGAGTTTTTTGCCGAGGCCACGGACAGGGAACGGCAGTGGCGCCGCAGGGTTCGATGCGGGATGGTGTGGGGACTGGGGCTCTGGTTGCGGGATTTCCGGTGGAGGGAAAGGAACCTGGCCGAGGCGCTGGAGCAGGATGTGGAGGTATCGTCCAGCCGTGAGTTCGGAGATGCGGTCGGAGCTTGTGCCGGCGAGACACTCGAGGATCTCGTAGATGGTGAGGGAGATTTCCGACGGGTCAAGCCACTGGAGGTTCTGGCCAAGGGAGCGCCAGCGGGCGAGGGTTGAGTAGCGGCGGTGCTTTGGGATAGGCGGCGGGCCCGGGACGGCGAGTTTGGGAGCGTGGTGGCGGCAAAAGAGCTGGTTGCGGGTGGCGGGGCAGCGGCAATTACGGCCGGCCGGCAGGATAAATGTGCATTCGAGAGCCATGGTTGTCCTCGGAGTTTAGCGTTTGGAGATCAGGAGCGCGTTGCTGCTGAGTTTTTGCCACAATGAAAAAGGCCGCCAAAGGCGACCTCGCTTGTTTGCGATTTACAGGAGTTACAGCACGATTTCTTTTCTTACCCTCTATTATCAGAATACCAAATTTGGAGAATAAAACTGCCAACTTTCTTTCTGCAAGTTGGTTGGTAAGTGGCCTCGAATGTTGAGTCGTTACTTCGGTTTTTGGGGCTGGGGCTTGACAAGTTTTCCACATTCGGGGGGGGGGCAGCGTTCGGGATTCAGGCGGCCGAGATGGAAGCTTGCAAAAGGAGCCACTCCGAGGCTGGGCAGAGATACCACCCCTCAGTGGCAAAGGTCATTGTGGTGCCGTGATGGCGCGGCTGAACAGCTTCGCGAAAAAATTGGCATGGACGCAGTTGAGATTGTGCCCTTTCAAAATCGGCGCAACGCAGTACTTTGGGGTGTGGCCAGAATAGGGTCACGTTGACGTTCGAGTGGGCATGAGAGTTTGCTTCTTGCTGTGGGGTAAACCTGGCTGTCCAGCATCGGGGGTGGTTCGGGTCTGTGCAGGCCCAGGCACGAGTTCAACAACGCACGCGCTCATGCAAAACGAGCGTTTTGATACAAGACGAGCGTTTGATCGAAAACCACCGATCGGGGCGGTTCGCGAAGGGCGTCCATCGGACCCAAGCCTACTCAAGCCAAAAGCGGGGCTTGAGTAGGCTCGGGGAGTTGTTAGGCGGTGGTAATGGTTCGGGCGATGTTCGGAGGTAAGTCGCGGGAGCCGAGGGCCGCGAGCCTGGACGCATCGGCATGTGGCCTCGCGAAGGCTGAGGCGGGCGCGGTCATGACTTCCTTCCAGGCCTGCTGGAATTTCTCCATCTCGCTGCGGGTGCCGACGGTGATGCGGACGTAAGTGGGCCATACCGGCCAGACGCGTCCGATGTAGACGTTGCGCTGGGCCATGGCGGCGATGACGTCGTGGCCGGGTCGCCCGGTATCGACCATGAAGCAGTTGGTTTGCGACGGGATGAACTTATAGTTATTGGCGGCGAGGAAGGAGAAGGTGTCGTTGCGGATGTCGGTGTTGATCTTGCGCCGCTCGGGAATGAGCTCGGGGACCTGAAGGCTGCTGGTGGCGGCGGCGACGGCGAGGATGGGCATTGAATTCATGCCATAGCTCTGGATTTTCGCGAGCAGGTCGGGACGGCCGATGGCGAAGCCGCAACGGAGGCCGGCCATGCCGTAGATCTTGGAGAAGGTGCGGAGGACGATGAGGTCCTTGTCCGCTTTGACGAGATCGAGGGATGGTGTGGCGTCGGAGAAGTGGATGTAGGCTTCGTCGACGAGGAGTATCGAACCCTTCGGCTTGTTGGCGAGACCGTATTCGATATCGGCGCGGCTGGTGATGGTTCCGGTGGGATTGTTGGGATTGCAGATGTAGAAGACGCCGGCATTCGGGTCGGCGGCGATCATAGCGCGCACGTCGTGGGAATAGTCCTTGGCCAGCGGCACTTTGACGATATTGGCGCCACTTACTTTGGCGGCGTACATTCCGGCTTCGTAACCTGGATCAGCAGTTACATAGCTGCGATCTTTCGAGGTGAAGGCGAGGACGGAATAGTGCAGAGGCTCGCTGGAGCCGGCGTAGGCGAGAACATAGTCAGGCTTGAGGCCCTCGGCGGCGCTGAAAGTGTCAATGAGTTTCTGAGTCAGCTCGAAGTCATAGCGGCCGCCTTCGGGAATGAGGCTGGCCATGGTGGCGCAGGCTCCGCTACAGGGGCCGAGGGGATTTTCATTGGCGTCGATGCGGACGGCGCCGGGCGGAATGTCACGGGCGATGCGGCGGCGCTGAGCAAAGGCTAACTGGGATTCGGTGAGGATGGGAACGGCAGCAGCGGCGGTTGCGGCGGCGGCCATACCGAAGAAGGTACGGCGGGAAAGGTTCGTGTTCATCAGTGCCTCCTGAATTAGGTATTGGGCCTGGTTACTTTCCCAGCAGAGCATGCGTCGGGCTACTGTGGCTGGCGACAGCGATGACTTCGATTTCGACAAGGGCACCGGGAAGCGCGAGGGCGAAGACCTGCATGGCGCTGCGGGCCGGCTTATTCGGTTGATCCTTTGTACCAAAGTATTGCGTGTATCCGCGCATAAATCCGGCGAAATCCATTTTGCCGCCCTGGGCGGGGTCGCCGGCGAGGTAGGCGTGCATCATGACCACGTCACCGAGGGCAAGGTGCTGGGCCGCGAGAGCAGCCTTAATAGCGTCTAGCGCGTGGGCCGTTTGCGCCTCGGTGTCGCCTGGTGTGCTTTTGGCGACAGAGGAGTCGATCATGCCGCTGAGGTAGAAGGTGTCGCCAACCCAGACGCCCTGAGAGATAGGGAAGGTCGAATTGGGCATGGGAATGCGGGTGATGTTGCTCTGAGCGGACACGGCGGCGCAGGCAGCGAGCACGGCCAGGATGGCGATGGAGATGCGCTTAGGAAACAATGTTGCCTCCGTTCTCGATGCGTACACCAAGCTGATTGATAACTCGATAAGAGGAGAGAGCTGCGCCTTCCTGCCAGCCGACGAGATGGCTGGTATGGTCGCCGGCAAAGTAGACACGACGATCGGGAGCGAGGAGGACATCGAGCGAACCGGAGTGACCGAAGCCGCTGATCCAGGCGCCAAGGTTGTAGGGAATCTGGCCCCAGCTGATATAGACGGGTTTCGAGAGGTCCTTGCCGTGGCCGGGATGGAGGATTTCGGTGGCCTGACGGGAGGCGTCCAGCTTGGCCTGCACAGTGGGTAGCTTGCCAAAGGCGGTTCCATTTTCGATGGAGTAACCGCTGACCACGATGCCGCGATCGGAAAAGAGGCGGGCGCTGGGATACCAGACTACGTTGACGGTTTGCCGGAGATAGGAGAGGCCGCCATAAATGCCGTTTTCTTTTTCCCAGAAGCGGGGCGATTCCCAGGCGATTTTGTAAGCTGAGTCGTAACTGGTGGCGTCGATGGTCTGGCGGACAGCGGGGGAGAAGTCGGCGTCGAGGGTGCGCACGATGGTGAGAGGCAGGGCGCAGATACAGTAGTCGGCGACGATGGTTTGATCCGTGCCGCTGGCCTTGTCGTGGTAGACGACGGTGACCCCCGAGGCGGACTGGCGGATGCTCTGAACTACGGCGCCGTTGCGAACGACGGGGCCGAGTGCTTTGTGAAAGGCGTAGGGGATGCGATCCATGCCGCCGATGGGCTGGAACATGGTGGGTTGCCAGTCAATGACTTCTTCTGCGAGCATGCCTTGCCACAAATCGGCGTCGAGGAGGGCGTGCATGGGGAGGGGGTCGATGGGCTCGGGCATTTCTTTGCCCGCGCCAGGAGGAACCTTGAAGCCAGAGCGCTCGGTGCCTTTAAAGAGTAAGTCGGGGCTGAGATCGCCGTATTGGCGGAGAAACTCGATCATCCGTTCGCGGTCGTCGGCGGTGATCTCTTCGTCGAGAGCGCCCTTCTTAATACATTTGGCGAGTAACTCGGAAACGTGGCCGCGGGTATCGTTGACGGCGCGGCGCTCGGTAACGGGTGCGCCGCCGTTGAGTTTGTCGCACTGCATGAGGGCACCGCGGGAGGAGTTGACTTCTACTTCGAGGGGGACACCTAACTGATCGCAATAGCCGAGCATGGTGCGATGGATGGAGGGAAGGCGGGCGGGACCGGCGTTGAAGTAGTTGCCTTCGTCGAAGCTACACGATTGCCGGACGCCACTGGTGAACTCGACGTCGGTGCCGTCGCGGATGGTCCAGTTACGGCCGCCGCAACGTTCGCGAGCTTCGAGCACCGTACATCGGTAGCCGGCTTTGCCTAACTCATAGGCGGCGACCAGGCCCGCGATGCCGGCGCCGAGGATGACGACTTTTGTGCCTTTTCCATCGACCAGACGAAGCTTGCTGGATTCCGCGGAGGCCTCGGGGATGGCGAGGAGGCCGAGGGACTGCATCATGACGAACGTGGCGCTGTAACCGCCGGCCTGACCTACACGCATCAGAAACTGACGTCTGGTAAGACTCATGGATTGATTTCCTGCTTGTCCCGGGGAATTGACTCATTATGCCAGAGATTGAAACGACCTCGAAAAAAAGGCCCGTGGCCGGAGACAATAGCCACGGGCTTCAGGGAGGCTAAAACAAGATTTTGAGAGCGAGTTGGGTGTTGTAGGGCTCGCCGGCACCGATGCCGGGAGCGCCGTAGTTGGCTCCGATGGTGGTGCCGATGGCGCAGGAGCTGGAATCGGTGCAGAACCCGTCGCCGGGCGCGGCAAGATTGAGGTGGTTAAAGAGGTTGAACATTTCGACGCGGAACTGGGCGGTTACGCGTTCGGTGATTTTGGTGTTCTTGAAGACAGAGAGATCAACGTCCTCGAAACCGGGTCCATGCAGGACGTTGCGTGGGGTGTTGCCGTAGGCTCCGTTGGCAGAGGGGGTGAAGGCATTCGGATTGAGCCAGTTGACTGAGTAGTTCTGGACGCTGCGGGAAACGCCGGCGTAGGGGCTGACTCCGGGGTTGAAGTTGGCGCGCTCAGCGAATTCGCCGTTGCCGCTGCCACCGGCATTACTGGAAAAGACAGTGAAGGGCTGGCCGCCATGGAGATTGACGAGGCTATTCAGCTGCCATCCGTTGGTCAGCAACTTCAGCGAGCTGCCACCTGGGACGTCATAGGTGAAGTAGGCGGTGAAGGTGTTACGGACGTCGAAGTCGCTATTGCTGTATTCGCACTTGAAGCAGTAACTATTCTCAGGATTGGAGAGGTAGATTTCGCTGGCTTCGTCGAGGGCGTGTCCCCAGGTGTAGGAAGCCTGGGAGGTGAGGTGGTGCCAGCTGGCGAAGCGGAGCAGGGCCTGGAGGGAGTTGTAATTGGAAGTTGCTTCGGACTGAACCTGGTTGATGACACCGTAATTAGGGTATTCGGAGGCGTAGGGGCGGAGGCCGGTGGCGATATTGATTTCATTGATGTCGACCAGGTTGCGGAGATGGCGACCCTGGCTGCCGACGTAGCCGAGCTGGGCGATGGCGCCGGAGCCGAGGCTGCGCTGGAGGTTGAAGTTGAAGTTCTCAACGTAGCCGGGACGCAGATGCTGGCTGACCGAGAACAGATTCACGGTCGAGCAGCCGGACGCATTGGGATTGACGATGCAGGGATTGGTGGGGCTGCTGAGGTTGGCAAAGATCGGTGCGCCGAAGTTGGCGCCGGTGGGAACGGTACCCACAGTTGGGGCGCTCTCCTCGACGGGAGTGGCACCGGCGGGGTTGTCCTGGACGCCGAAGGGGCCGCCGTTGGAGGAGAAGCGGGAATTAAGGAGGTTGACGACGTTGGGGCTGTCGAAGCCGAGACCGTAGCTGCCGCGGACGACGGTTTTGCCATCGTTGGTGGGCTGCCAGGAGAAGCCGACGCGGGGGCTGGCACCGCCGTACCACTGCGGATAGAGGGTGGGGATGGTGTCGCCGGCGATGGCGATACCGTTGGTAGCGCCGGGGAGGAAGGTGCTGAGGTCTTTGGTGCCGTTGTGCATGGGGCCGATGTACTCGTAGCGGAGGCCGTAGTTGACATTGAGGCGGGGAGAGAGTTGCCAAGCGTCCTGGGCGAAGAGAGCCCAGGAATTGAGGAAGACCTGGCGTTTGGGATCGCCTTGGACGATGTTGGTGACGCCGGGGTCGAAGCAGCCGGCGAGGAAGTCGGCCAGCTGGAAGAAGTGAGGATCCGAGCCGTAAGTGCTGTTGATCGCAGCGATGGCTGCCGTCGACGGAGTAACGGTCCCGAGCGCGTCGCAATTGGTGGGGGTTGTGCCGCCGGACCACGGACCCTGGGTGCCGTCGAAGACGAAGGTACCGCGCTCGCCGCTCTGGTAGAAGTCGTCGACCTGGGCCTGGCGGAATTCGCCGCCGAAGCGGAATTCATGTTTGCCGACGGTCCAGGAAAGAGCTTCGTCGAGATGGCCGGTGATGTCGTTGCGGCCGGACTCGACAGTGGCGCCGACAAAGTCGAAGCCACTGGAGGCTGCGCCGAGTCCGCTTGAGGCTGACGGCTGGGCAATCTGGATGCGGGGAGAGCCGGCGAGGTTGGGATCGGTGACGCCGGTATTGAGGCCGAGGCCGATGGGATTGTAGTCGTTGTTTCGGTCGGAGAAGGCCTGGTTGAA
>Ga0182018_10001450_pt1 | contig 26926 bp, 21 predicted proteins | sample 812P2MmetaG_FD_120490 | JGI IMG/M metagenome (GOLD analysis project Ga0182018, IMG submission 120490) | Permafrost microbial communities from Stordalen Mire, Sweden - 812P2M metaG | ecosystem: Environmental > Terrestrial > Soil > Wetlands > Permafrost | place: Sweden: Stordalen | collected...
GCGGGGAAGCCCATGGCGCACGGCATGAAGATGGCGGATTGCGTCGAGTGCCACCGCCGGAAGGGTCTGGAGCATAGTTGCCTGGATTGCCATAAGTAGAGGCGCTCATGAAAACCACTCGCAGAGAAATCATGATGTTCGCAGGCGGCTCGGCCGTGGGCGTCCTGTTCACGCCGGCTCCGTGGCGGTTAATCACGGACACGGCATTGTGGTCGGAAAACTGGCCGGGCATTCCCGTTCCGGCACGCGGCGAAATCCGCGCCCGCTACACCAACTGCTCGCTATGCCCGGCGGGATGCGCGGTGCGCGCACGTTGCGTCGGCGATCAGCCGGTAGCGCTCGCGGGAGTGGCCGGGCATCCGCTGTCCCACGGCGCCTTGTGCCCGTTCGGACTCGCGGGGCACCACCTGCCGTATCTTCCGTCCCGTGTGAAACAGGGTCCGGTAAAGGAAGCCGCCGCGGCGGTAGCCGACGGCATCGCCAAATGCGGTCCCGCGGAGTATATCGTCACGCTGGACCTGCGGCCTGCCCGCACCGCCTCGTGGACCTACCGGCGCGCCATGGCCGCCATCAAGAATGGCCGCTATGTGACGCCTTCGTACGACCCGCCGGTGGCCGTGGATTTCGCAAAAGCACGCACGCCTTCGTCTGATCGATCGGCGGCGGTGGACCTTGCGAAGGCACCTACGCATCCATCCGATGCATGGATGGCCGCGGATCTCACAAGGGCACGCACGCCTTCGTCCGATGCATGGATGGCCGTGGATTTCGCAAAGGCACGCACGCCTTCGTCCGATGGATCGGCGGCGGTGCATCTTGCGAAGGCACCTACGCCTTCGTCCAATGCATGGATGGCCGCGGATCTCACAAAGGCACGCACGCCTTCGTCCGATCGATCGGCGGCGGTGGACCTTGCGAAGGCGCCTGCGCATTCATCCGATGCATGGGTGGCCGTGGATCTCGCAAGGGCACGCACGCCTTCGTCCGACGCGTCGGTGGCCGTAGACCTTACGAAGGCACGCACCGTGCTCAGCCTGGGCGTGGCGCTGCTGGACGGCTGGGGCACTCCGGGCAACGTGATTGCCGCGCGCCCCGGATTTCGTCTGATTCAAGCGGAGGCGGTAGAATCGCGCACTGCCTCCATGGCGGATTGGTGGCTGCGAATTCGTCCCGGTTCGGAAGATGCGCTGGCGCAAGGGCTCGCCGGCACGTTGACGCGTGCCGCGGCTGCCGAGGCCACCGGACTTGCGGAATCGGAAATCGCCGCCCTGGCGGCGGAGCTAAAAGATAACGGGCCGGTGTTGGTGCTGGGCTCTTCGCGCTTGGAGAGCACCGGCCGCACCATCGTGACGCGGCGCGAAACGCCGGTGCCGGCGGAATGGCGGAAAGCCGCGCCGGTAACCGGCCTGGCATCGCTGCCCGATGGCTCCATCCGCGTCCTCATCATTGACGAGTCGACGCCGGGCGCGTATCTCCCGTGGAAAGCCATCGAAAAGAAGCTGGTGGCCGATAACCCCGTGGTGGTGGCGCTCGCCTGGTCGCGCGAAGGATACGGACGCCACGCCCAGTATGTCTTACCGGTCGGCGTGTACCCCGAAGTGGCCGGCGACATTCCGCCCGCGATCGATTCGGTGGCCGCGACGTTCCGCATTTCGACGCCTCTGGTCGCGGCGCCAGGTGGCTGCGTGAAGCCTGAAGAGTTTATAGCCGGCGCCGCCGGATTGCCCCTCACCGACACGCTCCGCGAGCGCGCCGACGCCATCCACAAAACGGGGCGCGGCACCCTGTTCACGTACGCCGACGCGAAATCGGCGGCATTGAAAGACATCAGCGCCGAAGATTTCTGGAAAGCGCTCAACGCCGGCGGTTGCTGGATCGACACGCCGGACGACAAAGCGGCCGTGGCTCGATTGGCGCCCACGGTGGCACAGCCCCGGTCCTCGGAAGAGTCGGAATTGCCGCTGGCGGTGGTGCTCAGCCAGGAACTGACGCCCGCTTCGCCGATCCTCTCAAAGCTGTATCAGGAATCGAACCTGCGGCTGGGTCCCAACCGCGTGGCTCTCCCTCCGTCGTCCGGCTTGGAGGATGGCACGCAAGCAACCTTGCAGACGGTGCTGGGCAAGTGCGCGGTGCAGGTGACCCTCGATGCGGGCGTGCCGGCCGGTCTGGTGCGAGTGTCGGCGTCGCCCGCAATCTTGGACCTGTGCGCCGACGGGGCGCGCGCGAAAGTGGTGCGAGCATGATTTCCGCAAATAAACAGATTCGAGCGGCGCGGTATGGCATGACCATCGATGTCGACCGCTGCAACGGCTGCGGGGCCTGCATGGTGGCCTGCAGTATCGAGAACAATGTGCCGCCGGCCCACGAGGGCGCCACCGACCGCAAGGGTCTCACCTGGATCCGCGTATATAAGGTGGACAACGGCGAAGAGTATCCCAACCGCCGCACGGCCTTCGTGCCGGTGATGTGCCAGCACTGCGGCCACGACACTCCCTGCGTGCATGTCTGCCCGCAGCAGGCGGTGGATGTGGATCCGGCCACGGGAGTGGTCGGCGAGATGCCGCAACGCTGCCTCGGTTGCCGCTACTGCGTGGCGGCCTGCCCGTATCATGCCCGTTACTTCAACTGGTGGGATCCGGCCTGGCCCGCCGGCATGGAGAAGACGCTGAATCCCGGCGTGACGCCGCGCATGCGAGGGGTTGTCGAGAAGTGCAACCTTTGCCACGGACGCTGGCATGCCGCCAAGGAACTGGCGGCCGCCGCGGGGAAGCCCGATACCGAGCCGGTCGATTACGTCCCGGCCTGCGCCGAGGCGTGCCCCACGGGCGCAATCCAGTTCGGCGATTTGAACGACCACGCCAGCCTGCCGGCAAAAGCCGCGGCGGAGCCCGGCAGCTTTCGCCTGCTGGAGAAATTGGGCACCGAGCCGAAGATCTACTACCGTTCCAAGAAAGACTGGGTGCGGGGCATCGCCGCCGCACCCCGGCCGGGCGCCGCTGGAAAGGAGACCGTCCGTGGGTAATCAGCCGGATAGACAATTCATCGCGCGCGGCATGACGCGCTGCTCCACACCCAAATTCCTGCTGTGGATGGCGCCGTGGACCGCGCTGCTGCTCTTCGGCCTGTATTCCGCCGGCCTGTGTCTCATCAAGGGCCTGAACCAGACCAACATGGACAATCGCTTCGCCTTCGGTCTGTGGATCTTTCTCGACCTGACGGTGATCGCTCTCGGGGCTGGCGCCTTCTTCACCGGCTTCCTGTTGTACATCCTGAAACTCGACGAGCTGCGTTCGGTGATCAACAGCGCGGTGGTCATCGGACTGGTCTGCTACAGCGGCGCGGTCTGCGTGTTGGCGGTCGATGTCGGCCAGCCGCTACGCGCCTGGTTCACCTTCTGGTATCCCAACGTGCATTCCATGTTGACCGAAGTGACCTTCTGCATCAGTTGCTATCTCACCGTACTGGCCATCGAATATCTGCCCATCGTGCTCCGCAATCGCAAGCTGCGGCAGGTGCCGTCGTTCCTGGTTTTCGAGTTCGAATTGCACAAACTGATTTACGTACTGGCCGGCGTCGGTACATTCCTTTCCTTCTTCCACCAGGGCTCGCTGGGCGGCTTGTATGGCGTGCTGCGCGGGCGCCCGTTCGCCTTTCGCCAAGGGCTGGCAGTCTGGCCATCGACATTTTTCCTCTTCATCATTTCGGCCGCCGCCGTGGGACCGAGCTTCATTCTGCTGACCACCTGGCTGGTGGAGAAGATCTCGCGCAAGCGGCTGGTGCGTCCGGAAATCCTACAGTTGTTGGGACGGATCTCGGGGTCGTTGCTCGCGGTCTACGTCTTGGCAAAGAGCATCGACACACTCGTCTGGATCAATCGCACGTCGCCCGAAACCGGCTTCCAGGCCTGGCAATACTACAGTTGGAAGCCCTTCGGCTCGTGGATCCTGATAGCGGAAATCGGCTTGTTCGGATTGGTCCCGGCGTTGATTCTGTTGACTCCCGCGCTGCGCCGGCGCGCCGCTTGGCTGGTGAGCGGCGCGTTCCTGGCTTGCCTGGGCGTGGCGCTGAATCGCTTCGTCATGACCGTGCAGACGCTGGCGCTGCCCACGCTCTCGTTCGACCGCTTCCTCTCGTATTCGCCGAGCTGGCAAGAGACGGGGACGTTCCTGGCGGTGGTGGCATACGGCGTGCTTGTATATTCATTCTCATTCCGGTATTTCCAGCTTTTCCCGCAGGAACGGGAACTCAAAGTGGAAGTGCCGCAGGTCGAGGAAGAACGCGAACTGGTAGGGAGGTATTAACCATGTTGCCCTGGATCTATGGATTTCACTGGAACGCCGGACATGTCCTCTTCCTGGGAGCGTTTTATAGCGTCCTGGTGGTGGTGGCCGCCACGCTGATCGCGGCGGCACGCCGTGCGCGCCGGGATCTGTTGGCGCTGAGAGTGGAAGAGATCGGCTGGCACGCGGACTTTCACGAACTGCCGGCGCGCGACCGGTTTTGCCGCCACGTGCTTTCGGGCGAATTGCAGAGCCGCGAGTGTCCCAACGCCTTCGATTGCCGCCACTGCGAGACGCACGCCCTGCTGATCGAGCGCCACCCGGTGGAATGGCCCCCCGAGCCGGAGGAAGACCTTTTCGGCATGGCCTTCCCGCTCGACCGCTTCTATCATCGCGGCCATACATGGGCGCATCCGGAACCTGACGGCACGGTTACCGTGGGGCTGGACGAATTGGGCTTGCGGCTGCTGGGAACGCCGGACGCGGTGGAGTTGCCGCAGCCGGGCTCGCACGTCGAGGCCAACGGCACGGCCTTCCGCGTACACAAACGCGACGCCAATGTGCGCGTGCTTTCGCCGGTGGATGGCGAAGTAGTGGAGACAGGTAGCGCCGATCGCGGCTGGTATCTGAAAGTCCGGCCCGCGGCGGGGGACGAGCTCCAATTCCGCCATCTGCTGCGCGGCGCGGAAGTGAGGCCCTGGTTGATGCGCGAAATGGAGCGGCTGCAACTGGCGCTGGTGACCGAGGATGGGGTGCCCACGCTGGCGGACGGCGGCGTGCCGGTGGCGGACATTGCCGCCAGCTATCCGCAAGCCGACTGGGACGCGGTTTGCGGCGAAATGTTCCTGGAGCCGTAGCCCTCGCCTCGCGTGATACTATTCGTTCGTGAACCTAGAAACGGCGGTTGACTCTCAGCGCTTTCGATAAGTCCGAGACCCGTCTGAGTTTGCAACCGCAGCGCATTTCACCCAATGGGTGACAAGTGCCATCACTACAAACGCCCGCGGCTGAGGAAGAAGGCTGGCATGGCGGCTTCTCAACCGCCGTTTTTAGGGTGAACGCTAAGGCCCCGTCAGGAAACAACCGCGAACGGGCACGGTTGTTGGTGGTGTTGGGTTCCACGATTACCATCGCCATCGTTCAAATGCGCCGCGCGGCGTAGGAGACACTACGGCAACGGTTTCCAGATCGGACTAGGGCCGGGATGGAGCAGACGTAGTTTGGCAAGCTTACCCGCCCGCATTTCGGGATCGCGCGCGGCTAGCGTGCGCAGCACTCCTATCGCCTCACTCCGATTCCCGAGACCGGACTGTGCTTCGGCCAGCGCCAACTCGGCCCCGCCGCGAGCCGACGGCATGTGCGCGATTGCGCGAATATCGTGACGTCCTCCATTCGCCTCGGAATGCAGCTCCAGGCTCTCGATGCTTCGTCCGTGCTCGGTCAAGCCATGGCCGGGCTCACGCCGAACGAGAGGCGGGTCTTGGATCTCTGCTATGGCGAGGGGATGACCCACGCGGAAATCGCCAGTTGTCTCGATCGGCCCTTGGGGACAGTGAAGACGTGGATCAGAAAGGCCATTCGGTCGATGCGGGAACACATGCAACCGCCGAGCGAGTAGCTGCCTGGTTCTTGGGGGGGGAGACCCGCTCCCTGTGGCCGCGGCTCTACAACAAGTCGGATGCCTCATGCCGGCGCCCTGAGCTACCCACCGGCTGGAGGGAGTGGTCGCTTTTTGTCCAAACTCAGCCCTGCCGCCCGCGACGTGCCATGGCAGTCTCCGGGGTGCTCCAGCTACTCGGCGGAGGTCCCGGCGGGGGAGTGGGCGGACCCTCGGGGATCTCCGGTTTCTTCACCTTACGGTCTAAACGGACGGCGATGAACGAATCGCGCGCTTTGTTGTACTTGGGTGTCCCCGGCTTGACCTCGATGGTAGCCCACTCCTCCGGCGTGATCTCCTGCAACAGCGGAAGGTACTTCTGATAGTAGTTGCGCATCCGCTCCTGCACCGGCTTGAAGGCGGAGTGGTAGAGCTGAAACAGGATTTCGTCCGGCGGCGCCGCCGTCATGATCTGGTAGACCTGCGACGCCTTCTTGACGCGCGGCGCGCGCAACTGTGTCTCCAGTTTCTTGGCTCGGGCCTCCAGCTTTTGCCACGGCTCCAGTTCGGCCTTGGACATCTCCGTCGCCTTGATGAGAGCCTGCTTTTCCTTGACGCTGAGTTTCTCGGTAAGAACGTATAGAAATGGTCCGATCCTGGCGGCGCGCGAGGGGGCGTCGTCGGGCAGCAGCTTGCTGTTTTTCTCCAATCGCTGGATGCCCGGCAAGTTGAGTTTGGCACCAGCCAATGCCGGCGAGAATAGCCCCAACAGCCCGGCTTCTTCCAACCCCTTCAGGATCTCGGACGGGCTGTCTTCCAGGCCGATCCGCTTCAACTCTTCGGCCAGAACCCGCGGAGGAATCAGCTTCTCCACTTCGGCCTCGCGGGCGTTGGCCACCTGCATCTGCGTACGCTCCTCCACGGTGAACTCCAGACGCACGCGGAAGCGGATGAGCCGCAGCAGGCGCGAAGGATCGTCGTAGAAGCCGTAGGTGCTGATGGCGCGGAGCTCGCGGCGTTGGATGTCCGCCAGCCCGTTCATGGGGTCGAGGATCAGCCCGCGCGACGCCTTGTTCAGGCTCAGGGCGATGGCGTTGCAGGTAAAATCGCGGCCTCGCAGGTCCTCCTGAATGGTGGCGGCCGACACTTGCGGCTTGGCGCCGGTGCGGGCGTATTTCTCTTGACGGGACATGCCGATCTGGGCGGTGACGCCGCTGGCGAAGACCAGTTCGGCGCTCTTGCGTGTCTCATCGGCGGAGACGGTCTGGGCGCCGGTGCGTTCGCAAATGCTCTTGGCCACCTTCAAGGCGTTGCCTTCGACCACGAAATCGAGGTCGCGGATCCGCAGGCCGGCCAGCATGTCGCGCATCGCGCCCCCGGTCAGGAAGAGGTTCACATTGGCTTGTGCCGCCGCCTGTTGAACGTCTTCAACCACCCGGTTCTGGTCCGGACTCAGGTGGCTTTCCAACATGTAGACGTAGTCGCTCATCGCATGCGCTCGATTCCTCACCACTGCCGGCGGTCCAGGTAAGGACCGCTCAGGCCCTGGGGTGGTGCTCCTCTACGGTTTGCCGAAGTCTCGACCGCATGACATGGGTGTAAATCTGTGTAGTCGAGATATCGGAATGGCCCAACATGACTTGCACGCTACGCAGGTCGGCCCCCCCCTCCAACAGGTGGGTGGCAAAGCTGTGACGCAGCACGTGGGGCGTAATCCCATGAAAAATACCGGCCTTCCTGCCATATCCGCCTAGCAGCTTCCAAAAAGCCTGGCGGGTGAGGCAGCCGCCCCAAGCGGTTACGAAAAGGTACCGGCTGGCGCGGCCTTTGAGCAACCCGGCGCGTCCCGCTTCGAGGTAAGCCGCGACTGCCTTCATGGCGTCCCTGCCGGCGGGTACCAGCCGCTGCTTGTTTCCCTTGCCGGTGGTGCGGACGATGGCCATGTCCAAATTGCAATCGCCCAGCCCGAGACGGCACAACTCGGATACCCGCAGGCCAGTGGCGTACAGCAATTCCAGCATGGCCCGATCTCGCAAACCGGTCGGGCGGGCGGGGTCAATGGCTTGAATAATCTTCTCAATGTCCTGTAAATTCAAAAACTTAGGAATGTTCTGCCACTGCCGGGGGGTGCCCAGGTGGTCCGTTCCATCGGTGGAGATCTGGCCTTCCCTCAGGAGAAACCCGTAGAGCCCGCGGAGGGTCGTCAAATGGCGGGCAATCGACCTGGTGTTGAGACCCGACTCATATAAATGATCCAGATAATGGCGTAGACCTTCCGGGCCGGGAAGGTCGGAAGATTGCCCCAGAAAGGCGCTAAATTTCGCCAAATCAAGGGAATAGGCCTCCAGGGAGTTGGCCGAGAGGCCTTTCTCCAGGCGGCAGAAGTTGAGGAACGCGAGGATCTGGTTCTGTAGGCGAGCCGTTTCGGCGGTGAGCGCTCCGGACATCGTGCCAATGATACAATAAGCCGCTAAATGTTTGAAACATAGTTGTTGCAAATAGAGGAACTTTTGGCCGGCTCCACCACAAAAAAGGCGCTGATTCGCCGGTTTCACCGGGAAACTCTCGCCGGATACATAAATCCCGTTACTTTTCTGCAACCTGTGGGGGTCGAACTGCTCTCGGCGGACGGCCAGGTGGCGATCGTACCCTATGATGAGGTCAAGACCGTCAGCTTCGTGCGGGAATTCGATCCGCCGGACGGCCAGGAGCGCCAGGTTTTCCAGACTCGTCCCAAGATGGCGGGCCTGTGGGTCAGTTTCCGATTTCGCGATGGCGAGGTGATGGAGGGAATTCTGCCCAACAATCTTCTGCAGGTGGAGCACCACGGCTTCGGGGTGGTACCTCCCGATCCATATGGCAACCGGCAGCGGGTCTTTGTTCCGCGCGCGGCGGTTCTGTCGGTGGAGGTGCTGGGAGTGGTGGGCAGCCCGCTGAAGAAGCGGAAGGCGAAACCGGAGGCGGCCGAGCAGATCGGCTTGTTCGACGAGCAGTAAAAGGGATGCCAAAAACTCCAAATACGGTATACTGGGTTTTAATACAAACTAGTCTCTAGTTGGAGGTTTCCATGAAGTTGCGCAGTTTGGCGATGACGGTGGCTGGACTCGTCATTTTCGCAGCCAGCTCCCTGGCACAGATCACGACCTTGGAAGGGAACGTTATCGGCACCGATGGCAAACCCGTGGTCGGGGCAATCATCAAGATCCACCGCACGGACGTCAAGTGGGATGCCACGACGAAGAGCGACAAGCGAGGCCATTACATCCACACCGGTGTGCCGCTGGGCACGTTCGAACTCACTTGTGTGATCGACGGCAAAGACGCCGACAAGATCAACAACGTCAAGTCCACGATGGGCGACCATCCTCCGACGGACTTCGACTTGCGGAAGGCGGGCGGCAGCCCCAATACGCAGGCGTTGGTGGCGAAGGCCATGGAGTCCGGGCAGATCTCGGATGAATTGAAACGCCAGATGTCGCCGGAACAGAAGGCCCAACTGGAAAAGCAGATGGCCGAACAGAGCGGCAAACTCAAGAAGCAGAAAGCGCTCAACGATTCGTTCAACGAAGGCGTCACGGCGCTGCAGGCGGCGCCTACGGCCGCCACTCCCGAGGCGAAGGCCCAGGGGTATCAGACGGCCGTGACGGCCTTGGAAAAAGCCGGTGAGGTCGATCCCACCCAACCGGCCGTTTGGGCCAATCTGGGCGACGCCTACCTGGGGCTGGCCGGAACCAAGACCGGGACGGAATTCGACGAGACGACGGCCAAGGGTATTGCCGCTTACAACAAATCCATCGCGTTGAAGCCCGACGATCCCGCTACTCACAATAACTATGGGTTGGCGCTGGCCAAAGCCAAGAAGTATCCCGAGGCGGAGGTGGAATTGAAGAAGGCAGCCGAGCTGGACCCGGCCACCGCTTTTTCCAGGTTCTATAACCTGGGCGCGCTGCTGAGCAATATCGGGCAGGCCGAACCGGCATCCAAGGCTTTCAAGGCAGCCATCGACTCGGCTCCGGACAATCCCAAGAATAATGAGTCTTACTATCAGTACGGGCTGAGCCTGGCGGGGCAGGCGACGGTCGATAAGGACGGCAAATTCGTTTTCCCCGCGGGAACCTTGGAATCGTTCCAGAAGTATCTGACGCTGACGCCCACGGGCCCCAACGCACAGGCCTGCAAGGACATGATCGCGCAGTTAGGGGGCAGCATCCAGACCGATTTCAAGAACCCCAACGCGCCGCAGCCGAAGAAAAAGAAGTAAGCGATGAGTATCCGGGGTTGAATCCCATGGATCCAACCCCGATCGCATGATCTCGGCCCTCATTCGCGAGTTCCTATTACCGCTGCTGCTCTTTCTGTTTCTGCGTGCGGTTCTCCGCAATGTTTTTACAGGTCTCCGGCGCTCCGCTCATCGCCCCTCCAGCACCGCGCCCCCACCTCCGCCGCCCGCGCATGCGGGGGGAGTGCTCCACAAAGATCCGGTCTGTGGCACCTATGTCTCCACCGATTCCGGCACCACGCACACCATCAACGGCGAGGTGGTGTATTTCTGTTCGCCGGAATGCCGGGACAAGTACCGCACCGGGTAGGGGCCGCCCGGCACTTACTCTCGAACGGTCCCGCTTGACGGCTGACGCCCCGCCGGGCCAACGCGCCGGACTATGCGTGGAGAAGCGGCACAACGATTTCTTGCCGGTTATGAATTGCGACGCTGAAATCAGCCTTCGGATCGACTGTCAAACTTGAATCGGGATAAGCCCCTAAGCCCCTAAGTACAGCCAAACCTCCTCACCGAGCCGCGACTGTCAAGGAGTGCCCCATGCCCCTCCATGGCCCCGCGGGCCACCAAAGGTGATGAAGAACCGGTCGGTGGGGGGCGGGCGTTTTAGCGGTTTCTTCGCCGGTTCTTCAACCGAGCGGAGTGCCGGAATAAGTTACCGCACTTCCCAAACAGTGTACTAAGTATTCCCGAAGCACTGGGTCTATTTGAGCCAGAAGGGCAGCCGCCGGGCGGCGGTGGACAGCGGGCCGAAGCCAGTCGCTTTGCCGAGTCCGCTTGCCAGGTAGTGGCATTACCCGGTCACGCTGCCGGAACCCGCCAACCCGGTCCACCGCCGAATGGCGCTCCGGGCTCGGTCCGAGAGCATAGCGTCGCGCCGGTTCGGGTTCCGAGATGCCCAGTACCGCCGGTGGCTGTAAAGGCCGGGCCGCGCGCCGCCGATAGACCGGTTGAGTCATGCCGATGAATCCAACCAGGCTTTTGCTGTTGATGCTGATGGCCGCCGCCGGTGGCGCGCAGACGCCCCCGGCGTTGCCCTCGGCGGTAGCGTCCGCGTCGGGCTTCGAGGCGCCGGCCGCACCCGCCGAATCCGCTACCATCGATCCTCCCCGCGCCACCAGCCCGGTGCGACTGCTGCTCCACGATCAAAGGCTGATTTTCACCAGCCCGAGCCGAATCAGGGCCAAAGACGCGAAATGGCTGGTGCCACTCACCGGCGCGCTCACCTTCCTGCTAGCCACCGACCGCAAGAATATGGAGGATCGCATCCACCCGGATTCTCAGTTGAGCGAGCGGAGCGCCACCTTCTCGGATGCGGGGGTGGCGGCTCTGGCGAGCATTCCGCTCCTTCTGTATTGGCACGGCTGGCACGATGGCGACGACTATGCCAGGAACACCGGCATCCTGGGCGTGCGGGCGGTGGTGGATACATTGGTGGCCTCCGAGGCCGTCCGGCTGGTCACCCGGCGCGACCGCCCCACGCAAGGCAACGGAGCCGGCGATTTCTTTCAAGACGGTCCGTCGTCCTCTTTTCCGTCGATGCATGCCAGCGCGGCTTGGGCGTTAGCCTCGGTGGTGGCCGAACGTTACCCCGGGTGGCTCACGGAAGCCGGCGCTTATGGGCTGGCGACAGCGGTCAGCCTGAGCCGGGTGACGTCGCGGGAACACTTTCCATCGGACGTATTGGCCGGAAGCGCATTGGGTTGGCTGGTGGGCCGTTTCGTCGCGCACGCCGGGGATGCGGCGCCGTCCATCCGCGCAGCCGTGCCCGCGAGCCAGCCGTCCAGACATGAGGGCGCGGTATCCGCCGGTTCCTCCTATGTGCCGCTGGATAGCTGGGTGTACACCGCGCTTGACCGTCTGGCGGCGTTGGGACTGATTCCGTCCCAGACCTCCGGCTTGCGCCCCTGGACGCGCGGGGAGTGCCGGCGCCAGTTGGAGGAAGCCGACCGGAAGGAAAGCGCTGGGCCGGCTGGAACGAAGGTGATCCTGGCGGCGCTCGATCGGGAACTGGACAGCGACGGCACGGCGTCCTCGGTAGTGGTGGAGTCGGTTTATGTCCGCACTGGTGCGATTGCCGGCCCGGTATTGAACGACAGCATGCACTTCGGGCAAACCTGGGACAACGATTTCGGCCGGCCTTTTGGCAGAGGCTTGAATTCGGATGCGGGGTTCACAGCGCGGGCGCAGGCGGGCCGGTTTTTCGGGGAGGTGCAGGCGGAATACCAGCGCGCCCCCGGACAAGACCCCTACTCAGCCCCGGTAAGACAGACCCTGGCCCAACTCGATAGCAATCCCGTGGAAGCCGGTACCGGGGGCCAGCCGGCCACCAGCCGTTTCCGCGCCGTGGAAGCGTACCTCGGGGTCAGCGTTGGGGACTTCGAGATTTCGGTGGGCAAGCAGGCTATGTGGTGGGGCCCCACGTATGACTCGCCGCTCTCCTTTGGCAGCAACGCGGAGCCCACCAAGAACCTGAAAATCTCCACCCAGTACCCCTTTCATCTGCCCGGCATCCTGGGCCATCTCGGCGAAATCCGCGGCGAGTTCGTCATCGGAAAGCTGGGCGGGCAGCAATACACCTGGAGGCCGTGGTTCAACGCGCAAAAGCTTTCTTTCAAGCTGACGCCGAATCTCGAACTGGGATTCACGCGCTGGTCCATTTTCTGGGGCGTGGGACACCCCGAGACAGTGGGAAGCTTCCTGCGCAATTTCACCTCCTCAAATAGCCCGAATGGGCCGGCTGGAGTGGGGCGGAACGACCCCGGCGACCGCAAGGGCGGCTTCGATTTCCGCTATCGCCTGCCGGGACTGCGCAACTGGCTGACCCTCTATAGCGACTCCTATTCCGACGACGACCCGTCACCGCTGGCGGCGCCGCGTCGCGCGGCCATCGATCCGGGCCTATACCTCACGCACGTGCCGGGCATTCCGCAATTGGATTTCCGCGTGGAAGCCCCATGCACCCAGCTCATGGGGCTGGATCAGGGCGGGCAGTTCGTCTACTTCAACGACCAATATCACAGCGGGAATACCAATTACGGCGACCTGCTGGGAAACTCGGTGGGGCGCGACGGCCGGGCGGTGGAAGGCTGGGTCGCTTACCATCTGTCGGCGCGCGACCAAATCGAGCTGGGCTATCGGGAGTTGAAGGATAGTTCCCACTTTCTCCCCGGAGGCGGCACCCAGTCCGACGGGAGTGTAAAGGCTTCGCTGAGACTTGCCGATGGATGGTTTGTGAGCGCGATGTTTCAGTATGAGCGTTTTTGGATACCTCTGCTGGGCGGCCCGAACCGGAATGTCAGCGGCTGGCTACAGATGACTTGGGAGCCGAACTGGAAGATTTTGCTGTGACAACGGCAAGAAGGAATGGTGGAAGTGAACTCATTTGGTCATTGGTCTCGCGCCGGACGAACAACGGCAATGATTATCGTGGGCGCGGTGTTGGCGCTGGTCACGCTGACGCTCCCGGCGCAGCAACTGCAGGCGCAGCAGCTTCCGGCGGGCGTCGCCGATGCGGTACAGCAGCAGTGCAGCGGTCCGCTGGGAAGTCTGCTGCCGGAATGCCAGGGAGCCAAGAGCGACCCGGAGTTGCCTACCAGCCGGCATCTCCCCGCGGGCATTTCACTACCGACGGTGCGGCAACATGAAGCCAAGCCGGAGATCGCGCCCCTGCCGGCGCGCGAAACGCCGGTGGATGCGCCGCCGCAGCCCCCCACGGAGTTCCAGCAATTCGCCGCGTCCCTGGTGGGGCAAGTGCTGCCGATTTTCGGAGCCGACCTCTTTGAACATGTGCCCACCACATTTGCTCCGCTGGATCTCGTGCCGGTCACATCCGACTACGTCATCGGCCCCGGAGACGAACTCGTTTTGCGGGTTTGGGGCCAGGTGAACCTCGACCTCGAAATGACCGTGGACCGCGCCGGCGCCGTCTTCATCCCCCAGGTGGGCAACGTCAACGTAGCCGGCTTGCAGTTCCAGCAGTTGCAGGGCTTCCTTCGCTCGCAGCTCGGACGGGTCTTCAAGAATTTCGATCTCAACGTCAATATGGGACAACTGCGGTCGGTAGAGGTCTTCGTGGTGGGGCAGGTGCGCAGGCCGGGAACTTACACGGTCAGTTCCCTGAGCACGCTGGTCAATGCTCTATTCGCATCCGGCGGTCCATCCGCGCAAGGCTCCATGCGCCGCATCCAGCTAAAACGGAACGCGCAGACGGCCACCGAATTCGACCTGTACGATCTGCTGCTGAAGGGAGACAAATCGAAAGACCTCCGCCTGCTGCCTGGGGACGTGATCTATGTTCCGTCCGCCGGGCCGCAGGTAGCGGTGGCGGGGAGCGTCAAGAATCCCGCGATCTACGAACTGCGCGGCGAAACCAACGCCGGCGAGTTGATCCAAATGGCGGGTGGCCTCTCGGCCGTCGCCGATGGCCAGCGCGCCACGCTGGAACGGATCCACCAGCGCAGTTCGCTCGAAGCATTGGAATTCCAGCTCGACCCGCGCGGATTGGCAACGCCAGTCGGAGATGGCGACGTATTGCACTTGCTGACCGTCTCGCCGCGTTTCTCGAATGCCGTCACGCTGCGCGGCAACGTCGCCAATCCGGGCCGTTTCTCCTGGCACAGCGGGATGCGCCTGCGCGATGTCATCCCCGACAAGGATTCGCTGGTGACGCGCGAATACTGGACCAAACGCAACCTCCTCGGCTTCGCCCCACAAGTGGCCAGCGTTCCGCCGGAACCCACCGCCGAAGCCAGCCGCAAGCCGGCGCCGGCGCCGACCACCACAATCAGCGATTCCGTGCCGGACATTAACTGGTCTTACGCGGTGATCGAGCGGCAGGACCCGGGCGACTTGAGCACCGGCCTGGTGGCCTTCCATCTCGGCAAACTGGTCTTGCAAGGGGATGAAAGCCAAAACCTGGAGCTGCGGCCGGGCGATGTCGTGACGATTTTCTCGCAGGCGGACATTCGCGTGCCGGTCTCGCAGCAGACACGGATGGTGCGTTTGGAAGGCGAATTCAATGCGGCCGGGATCTACGGCGTGCGGCCGGGCGAGACGCTGGGGCAGCTCATCCAGCGGGTGGGAGGACTGACGCCACAGGCCTACCTGTACGGCGGCGAGTTTGTGCGCGAATCGACCCGCGCCGACCAGCAGCGGCGGATCGACGAGTTTGCCGGCGAGTTGGAGAAAGAGGTGGAGCAGAGCGGCAACCTTCAAGCGAACAGCGCCACGACCCCCGAAGAAGCCGCCGCCATAAAGACCAAACTGGAGACCGAGCGTAGCGTAGTAGAGCGGATGCGGGCCGTCAAAGCCACCGGCCGGATCGTCCTGAACCTGGAACCCACCGACACCGGTCTGGCGAAGCTGATGGATCTCACACTGGAAGACCAGGACCGCTTCGTCGTACCCGCGCGGCCGGCAACCGTGAATGTGCTGGGGGCCGTCTACAACCAAAACTCATTCGTGCACGAACCGGCATTGCGAATTGCCGACTATCTGCGAGAGGCCGGCGGCGCGACCCGGAATGCCGACAAGGGGAATATCTTCGTGATCCGGGCCGATGGCTCGGTGGTTCCCAAGCATGGCAGCAGTGGCGTGTTCACGGCTGGATTCGAGACGGCGCGGCTGAATGCGGGCGATTCCGTAGTAGTACCCGAAGCGATTTTCAAAGGCACGTTCCTGCGAGGACTGCGCGACTGGACACAGGTGTTCACACAGTTCGCGCTGGGTGCGGCTGCGATTAATGTACTGAAGTAGCGCCGGGCCGGACCGGTGGAATGGCTCAACCGAAACGCGAAAGCACGATAAACCAATGAACGCTACCGAAATGGTCTCGATGGTTCCGGCGTCCGAGGAGTCGGCTCGATCTTCGAGACAGGACCGGGAAACCGTGGTGCGCAAGGTGGTCAGAGGATCTGTGGCCCTGGGTATGCGCCAAGTCTTCGTCCACGGAGCGAACATTCTCGGCGCCGTCCTGTTGGCCCGAATCCTCTCGCCGCTGGATTTCGGCGTTTACGCGATTGTCACGTTCCTGGTCTCATTCCTGGGGACTTTTGGCGGAACCGGGCTGGCGGCGAACCTGATCCGCATGCATCCGGCGCCTACCGACCACGATTATCACTCGGTCTTCACCTTCCAACAGTTGGCTGTCGGCGCCCTAGCCACGGTGTTTTGGTTATGCGCTCCGTTGGGGGCGGCTTTCTACCATTTGAGCCCGGGGGCGTCCTGGGTTTTCAGACTGGCCGCGGCCAGCTTAGTCGCTACTTCCTGGATGGTCCCGGCCCAAGTCCAGATGGAGAGAGATCTCAATTTCCGAAAGCTGGCGTTGATCGAAACGACGCAGGCGGTGTTGTTCAACGTCGTCGCCGTTTGCATGGCTTGGCTGGGATACGGGGCGATCTCCTTTGGTGTCGCCCTGTGCGTCCGCGCACTGACAGGCGCACTCATGGCCAATTGGACGGAACCGTGTTGTTACGGGTGGGTTTGGGACTGGAGTACCGTCAAGAGGCATCTGCGCTTCGGCGTTCTCTTTCAGGGGGCCCAGATTCTGTGCCTTTTGAAAGACAGCATCACTCCGATCCTGGTTGGCTTCCTGGTTGGAACAGCCGGTGTCGGCTACATCAGTTGGGCCCTGATGCTTTCCTCCTATCCCGTCATGACACTGATGGTCCTTAAAAGGATCTATCTGCCGACATTCGCACATTTCCAAAACGACCGCGGAGAGCTGGCAACCTGTTTTGAGCGGGTCATCTGGCTGACGACTTCCGTCACCGCGCCACTGGCGGTGGCCCTTCTGCTGTTCGTTTACCCGATCACGGACCTGGTCTTCGGCGCTAAGTGGGAGTCCGCGATTCCGCTGTTCTATTGGTTCTGGGCCGCGAACGCTTTCGTGCCTACCGCAAACCCGGCCGTCAGCCTGCTGAACTCGCTGGGGCATGTGCGCGTGCCGACGATGTTCGCGCTCCTCTGGATGGCGGGCACCTGGACGATCGGATGGCCGATGACCGTCTCGATGGGCATTCTTGGAATCGCCATCGCGAATTGCGTGGTCCAGTTCACCAACCTCTTCCTGTTCCGGATTGCCCGGAAACACGTGCCCTTTCGGATCGCGAATGCCGCTTTCGTGCCCTGGCTCCTGGCGGTGGGAGCCGGACTGCCGTTGCTGCTTTGCATGCGCGTGGCGCCAATCCACACCCTTTTCTCCCTGGCGGTCTGCATTTCGGCTCACTTGTCGTTGTATCTGCTGCTGATGTTTCTGGTTTATCGCAAGCGAATTCTCCGCCTGGTTCAGGTGGGTCTAGGAGGCGCCACATTCGCATTTCGGCCTTGGTAAACACGTGGAACGAGGAGTCCAATCTGCCGCGGGCGCTGGCCAGCCTCGTGGATTGGGTGGACGAAATCGTAGTCGTGGACATGCATAGCGAGGACCGCACCCGTGACGTCGCCACCGGATTTGGGGCGCGGGTGTACCTGCATGATTGCACCGATTTCGTGGAGCCGGCGCGCGCTTTCGGGGTACAGCGATGTACGGGCGACTGGATCTTGATCCTGGATGCCGATGAAATCGTGCCCGGCCGGTTGGCCACCCGGCTATGTGCGATCGCGGATCAAGATCGGATGGACGTCGTGACCGTTCCCCGAAGCAATTTCTTGTTGGGCCGGCCCTTCCGCGGCGGTGGTTGGGGACCGCAGCAGGACCAGCACCCGCGCTTCTTCCGCCGCGGCACATTGACCTTCGACGAACGGATCCACAGCAAGCCGGCCGCGGTAGCCGGGGCGCGTATTTTGGAGTTGCCGCCACTGGAGCCGGCGACGATCGTGCACTTCAACTATCTTTCGGCGGCCCAGGTCATCGACAAGTTGAACCGTTATACCACGATTGAGGCGAAGCAGCGATTCGACCGGCGCGCGAAACAGCCCACGGTATCGGCACTGCTCGATGCGGCCACGGAGTTTCTCAACCGGTACGTTCGTCTGCGCGGTTACCGCGACGGCTGGAGGGGCGTTTTCATGTGCGCAGCCATGGCCTTCTATCGAATTTCCATCGCGGTCAAGCTGCTCGAACTTCAACAAATTGGCACGGAAGAGGACGTAAAGCGGCGGTACGACGAAATCGCGGCACACACCCCTCGATTTGCCAGGCAAACATCGGAGGCGGAACAGTGAACTCACCGGGAGGTTCGCAAACCTTCTTCGACCGCGGCACGAGAGACCGAGGTTACGTATGACGACAGAATCCACCTTACTCGCCGACCTATCGGTTACCGGCATCGGGCCAGTTGAGCCGGACAAGAGCTTCGGCTTTCTAGACCTGTTGATGGTCTTTTCGCGATACAGCAGACTGATTGCGGCGTGCGTTGCGCTCGCCGTGACGATGGGCTTCGCAGTCGCGTTCCTGTTGCCCAAAACCTACACCGCCAGCACGCGGCTCCTGCCTCCCCTGCAGTCGGACTCCGTGGCCACCGCTCTGATGGGCCAATTGGGAGGGCTTGGCGGCTTGGCGGCGCGAGACCTTGGAATGAAGAATCCGGCTGACACCTATGTCGCCATGATTCGAAGCCGTAGCGTGGCCGACGCGATCATCGAGCGATTCAAGCTCTTGACGGTCTATGAGAAGCGGACCATGACGGACGCGCGCAAGGTCTTCGACTCCATGGTGGATGTCAAGACGGGGAAAGACGGCACGATCCTGGTATCGGTGGACGACCGCGAACCCGGGCGGGCCAGCGCCATAGCGAATGAAATCGTCGCCCAATTGCATGGACTTACCGGCCGTCTGGCTCTGACCGAGTCTTCGCAGCGGAGGAAGTTTTTCGAAGGGGAAGTCACCGCCGCCAGGCAGGCCCTCGGCGATGCCGAAGGTGAAATGCAGCGCTCCCAGGAAAAGACCGGCGTCATGCAGTTGGACGGCCAAGCCAAAGTGATGATCGAGTCGGTAGCCGCGCTACGCGCCGCCATCTATTCCAAAGAAATCGAATTACGCGCCATGGACACATTTGCGACCGAGAACAATCCGGCTGTCGTACGGGCGCGCTCCGAACTGGCGGGGCTGAAGGTCCAATTCAGCGAGGTCGTACGGAAACAGGGCGGTGGCAACGGAGACGTGTTGGTGCCAACCGGACGGCTGCCCGCGGCGGGCTTCGAGTACGTCGACAAGCTGCGCGAATTGAAGTACCGCGAGGAAGTCTTCGAACTGATGGCGAAACAGTGGGAATCCGCGAAACTGGACGAAGCCAAAGAGCCGGCCGCGGTTCAGGTTATCGACATCGCCGTCGTGCCAGACAAACATTCCAGCCCGAAGCGCTCGCTGGTGGTGCTCGCGGCCGGTATTTTCGGAGTGCTTGGCGGATGTTGGATCGCCCTATGTCTGGATGCTTTGCGGCGCCGCCCGGAAGCTTCCGTCAAACTGCGCCAATCGGGACGCTACTTATTGGGACGCTCATGAACTGTCACAGCAGAGGCGTGGAGTACGTTTGGAGTTTCCTCTTGGTGGCCTCCGCCGTGGACGCCATCGATCTAGGGGGCGGAGCGCTTCCGGTAGTGCTGACTCCCTTCCTGCTGTTGGCGGCCGTCTTTTGTGGCGTTGCGGTCTTCCTCATGCCGGTCACTTCGACCGGAACCCGGATCCGGATGAACGGCCCCGGCCACTTCGTCAGCGACTACGGATTTCTGCTCTGGTTTGTCGTGGTTGGAACATTATCCGCGGTCTTCGTGGCAAGGGACTCTCTAGGGGCGGGCATACCTCGCTTGTTCTATTTGTACTGGGTGGCGGGCTTCGCGGTCTTCTTTGCGCTTGGCACGCGCGACCGGCTCCCGGCGATCGTTCTGCGGGCGACCACGCTCTACGTCGTTTTGGATGCCGCTTTCATCGCGCTCCAATGTTGTTCCGTCTATTTCGATATTCCCGTTCTGGCCAACATCACGGTGGTCTCGGTCGGCGATCTTTTTCGATTGAGTGGACTCACCGGAGACCCGAATAGGGCCGCTATGAATCTGATCCTCATGGTGGGCTTGCGGTATCTGGCGGTGCGCGAGACGGGCGGACGGGGCATCGGTGGCTGGCCTTCGATGGCGGCGATCGCCCTCTCGCTGTTGACACTTTCGCGCTCGGGACTGATCGGGCTGGCTACCCTGCTCGTGGCATTGCTGGCAGTTTCCGGGGTTCCGTTCCTCGGCAAGTTGAATCGTCTGGCCGTCACCGCGGCGATTGGCCTGGCACTGGGAGCGGGCGGTATGGTTTTCCTGTCCCATTCCCCCGTTGCCGACACGATCAAAGAAGCGATGGTCAGCGATCCGCTCCGCGAAAGCTCGACCTCGATTCACTTGGAGTTGCTGCAGCGTGGTTTGGAAATGACGGTCGCCGACCCCAAGACCTTTATCATCGGCAAAGGGTGGGGAACCGAATACGAATACACGAAGGACTACTTCCACGACACTAAGTTCGGGAATTTTCATTCCATGTTTTTCTCGGTGCTGGTGCAATCCGGCTTCGCCGGGCTTGTGCCCTTTCTATTGTTACTGCTGCGTCCAGCCTGGATTGGTTCGCGTCGGGTCCTGCTGGTGCCCGTGATTCTGATGGGCGGAATCTTCTATCAGATGCACGGAGAACCATTTTGGTGGATTGTCGTGGTTCTGATGAACACCACCTCGGGCGGCAAGCGTCCCGCCACGGAGCGCCGGCCGCACTCCGTCATGGAAAGGGCCGAGTGTACCGCATAGACGAATGCGGCTAGGCGCCATGACTACTCCCCGTACAATCGCGATCAACGGAAGATATCTGTCGCAACCCGTAACTGGCGTACAGCGCTTCGCCATCGAACTGGTGCGGGCGCTCGATCATGAGATCGCCGAGGAGAGAATCGAGATTGAGAACACGCGAATCGTGCTGGCTGCGCCGCCAGGCGCGACCTTGCCGGCGTTGAGGGCCATCCAGGCCATCTCCGTCGGGAACCTCACGGGCCATCTGTGGGAACAATTGGACTTTCCTCGCCTATTCCGCGGCGCGTTGAAGGTGAACCTCTGCGGCGCCGCGCCGGTCTTCGGCTCAAACCAGATTGTCACGTTTCACGACGCCGCGGTATTCTCCGCGCCGGATGCTTATTCCACGGCTTTCCGGATGTGGTATCGAGCGCTGTTTCGGCGCCAAGGCCGGCTGGCCAGAACCGTCATCACCGTATCGGAGTTCTCCCGCGGGGAACTGGCGGCCCGATGCGGCATTCCACTTGGCAAAATCGAGGTAGTTTCGCCATCGGCCCAACATATTCTGGAGGTAACACCCGACGATACGATCCTCGGCCGCTTTCGGCTGCGAGACCGGGGATTTGCGCTGTGCGTCGGTTCCGTGCAGGAGAATAAGAACCTGGGCGTCGTCGAGGAGGCCGGAAGGCACCTCAAAGCGGCGCCGTTCGACATGGTGGTGGTGGGTGGCCGGGGTCAATCGGCCTTCCGGAACAGTACCATCGGAAGCGGCTGGACGAAGTTCCTGGGCCGGGTAAGCGATGCGGAACTGAGTGCGCTATACCACCACGCATTCTGCTTCGTCGCGCCTTCCCGGTACGAGGGTTTCGGCATCCCCGCGGTGGAAGCGATGCATTGCGGTTGCCCAATCCTCGGCGCACGGGCCGCGGCCATCCCGGAAACCTGCGGCGATGCCGCGCTGTACTTCAATCCCACACGTGCCGGCGACCTCGCCGCGCGCCTCCAATACCTGTATGGCAACCCCGCGGAACAACACCGCCTGCGCCAACTGGGATACGGCCGCGCCGCCGGCTACAACTGGCGCGCCAGCGCCCATCGGTTCTGGAACCTGGTCGGCGCCGGCAGTTGCGCCGATGCATCCGGCGCTGCCGGGAGTCAGGAGCAAGCATGGGTCCGGTAGTCCCACGGGTAGCGGTGGTTGTGCTGAACTGGAACGGCTGGCGGGACACCGTCGAATGCCTCGAATCGGTTCTGCGCACCGACTATCGGAATTACTTCGTGGTGGTGTGCGACAACGCCTCAACGGACGGCTCGCCCGCCCGGATCGGCCAATGGGCCAAGGGCCAGATAGGACTTCCGCCCGGTGGGCGCGCGCACCTGTTCGAATCACCCCTTCCAAGGCCGATCCCCCTGATCGAGTGGACCGGCGAGAGGGCCCTTCCCCCTCCGGCCTCTTCTTTGACGCTCTTGCGCAACGAGGCCAACCTCGGCTTCGCCGGAGGCAATAACGCCGGGATTCGCTTTGCCTTGCAAAGCGGTGCGGACTACATTTGGCTCCTGAACAACGACACCGTGGTCGAAGCCGACGCGATCCGGGAAATGGTGAATTGCATGGAAGCGTTCCCCGCCGTCGGAATTTGTGGCGCGACGCTGCTCGATTATCGCCTGCCAGACCGTATTCAAACCCGAGGCGGCTACCGATATAGGAGATGGTGCGCCCGTTGCGCACCGGTCGGGACTGGCCGGGAGGATACCGGAGCCGCTCAGCCGGCGCTCGACTATGTGGCAGGCGCCAGTATGTTTGTTCGACGAAGCTTTGTGGAAGCGGTTGGCCTGATGGAAGAACGCTACTTTCTATACTTCGAGGAGCTCGATTGGGCCATGCGCGGCAGGAAGGCATTCCGGCTTGGATATTGCCGGCAAGCGCGCGTTTATCACAAAGAGGGAAAGAGCATAGGCTCCGGCGATTCCACCGGGCGAAGCCTCGCCGCGGAGTATTTTGGAAGCCGCAATCGGGTGCGCGTCACCCTGCGATTCTGGCCCTGGTACGTTCCGGCCGTCTTGTTAAGTCTGTGTGCCAGCGCCGTCCAGCGGGCATTCCACCGTCGCTGGACGCATGCCGGCGTGGTATTGGCGGCGGCGTGCGGGGTCTCGCCCGATCGGTTCCCCGAGTTGCGGCGTCTGCACCGCGCGACAACCGAAAGCCGGCGGAACGAAGAGCCGGTTCCATCGTTCAAATGAATCAACGCCCCAAGGGTATCAACCCAATGCTCGATCCACTGATGCGCCTCTTCCGGGCGCTAAAACATTACGAATACGCGGCTGAAATCCCGCGGTGCTTTGCGACCTTCCGATCGCCTTGCCGGATGTTAGCGGCATACTTAGGGTGGCCCGTCACATATCCGTTTGTGTGTCAAACCAAGGCAGGCGCCGGGATTCTCTGCTCCGATCGGTATGACCTTACGACAGCCTGGATCGTTTTCTTACGGGACGAGTACACGGTAGCGCCGACGGACGCCGTAATCGTCGACTGCGGAGCCAACATCGGGGTCTTCAGCACGTACGCCGCCAGCGCGTCCCCCCGCGCAAAAATCATCGCGCTCGAACCGTATCCAAGCACCTTCCGCGCTTTGCTTGCGAATATCCAACGGAACGGCCTGGCATCGAGAGTGTTCTGTCTGCAGGCGGCCCTCTCGGCGAACCAAGGGACCGCCTATATGGATACCGCTCCGGACCTGCCGACTCAACTGCGCCACGTGACTGAGGCTCGCGATGGAGCAGTCCGGGTAAAGGCACTTACGCTGCGGGACTTATTGGATAGTCACGGGCTCGCCCAAGCCGACCTCCTCAAAATGGACATCGAGGGGAGCGAGCACGCCGTCCTGCTTGGATCCGACAAGCGGGTTCTGTCCCGCTTCAAGAGAATCAGCCTGGAATATCATCGCGACGGACCCAAGCAGACCCTGTTCCGCCATCTTCAGGACGCCGGCTTCTTGCTGGTGCGAGACAGGATTCTGGGGAAGGACTACGGAGTCGCGAACTTCCAGCGGTGCGGCGGGCTTTAACATGAACCTGAAGGTCCTTCACATTGGCAAGTTTTATCCCCCGCATGCCGGTGGAATGGAGACGCACGTGCAGGCGTTGGCAACTCGGCAGAAGAAGTTTCTCGACGCCGAGGTGATCGTCGCGAACGACTCGCTCCGCACGTGCCATGCGGTCGTCGATCGGGTTCCCGTGACCCGCGTCGCAAGCCTCGGAGTGGTAGCGTCTATGCCCCTTTGTCCCACGCTCGCCGCCCATCTGCGGAGCCGCCGTCCGGATGTCGTGCACCTGCACCTCCCCAACCCGGGCGCCGCAGCGGCCTACTTGATGTCCCGTCACAAGGGCAGGCTTGTGGTCACCCATCACAGCGACATCTTGGGCCGAAAACACCTCAGGAAGCTCTGTGATGGCATGGTCCGCCGGGTGATGGAGCAAGCCAGCGTCATCATTGTCACCTCGCTCCGGTACGCGCAGACCTCGATCGAGTTGGCTCCTTTCCTCGAGAAATGCAGGGTTGTGCCCCTCGGGCTTGATCCTGGCCCGCGGGAACGCCGCCAGCCCGCCAGGAGCCGGCAGATACGAGACAGGTTCGGCGGATCCCTGGTGGTCGCCATTGGGCGGCTGGTGCCGTACAAGGGCTTTGAGTATCTGATACGGGCAATGGCGCTCGTGGCCGGCAACCTGGTGATTGTCGGATCGGGACCCTTGCGCGGTCGTCTGGAAAACCTGGTTACGCAGCTCCAGGTTGCCGACCGGGTGCATCTGCTCGGAAACGTCGACGACCTACAGCCTTTCTACGAAGCTGCCGATATTGTTGTCGTGCCGTCTATTACCCGTGCCGAGGCGTTTGGAATGGTGCAACTCGAGGCGATGGCCCGCGGGAGACCTGTCATCAACACCAATCTCGATTCCGGCGTACCGGAAGTTTCCCTGCATGGGAAGACGGGGCTCACCGTACCACCCGCCGATGAAAGCGCACTGGCGGAGGCCATCGACAGACTATTGGGTGACGCAGCGGCTCGGCAGCGCTTTGGAACGGCCGCGAGACTACGGGTCCTGAAGGAATTCGACATCGACACGATGGTCCGCAGGACCGTGGATCTTTACCAAGGCATTGAGACTAGCGTGCAACAACCGGCTGGAGAAGGAGCGTTGCGCCGGGCGGAGCCGGATCGGGATATGTCGAGCGGTTCAATTCCGGCAATTCGGGAGGTCATGTAACCACAAATGATACACACGGCGTGCGATCGACCCATTAAACTGCTGTTTGCCGGAGGCTGCCAGGTAGCCGGTTACCCCGCGGATGAATCGCGGGCATTTCCCGCTCTGGCCGGACAAATCCTGGCGCGCGCCGGCTTTCGGCTGGAGGTGCACACTCTTCCCTATCTCAGGCTGCCACATCGTCGAAGGTTGATCGCGAAATGCAAAGAGGTGGAACCGGACGTTCTGGTGTTGCAGCTTGGACACTCCGAGTTGAACCGCAGGCTCTCCACCCATCTGCGGTCCCTCTGGGGTGGCCGGAAGCGGCACGGGCATTCGCAAGAATCGAGCATACCGGCCAATCTGGTCAAGGGCCCCATCGGATTCTATATCAAGGCTGGCCTCAAGAGAGGGATCGATTTCTGCCTGGGACATCCGCTGGTCGATTTCGAAAGTCTCGATGCGCGTTGGGAAGCGCTGCTCGGCGATATTGAGAAGTGCCGGATCCCGTCCGTGGTTTTATTGAGTCCGATGCCGGCCGCGGATCTGACAGCCATGTACTATCGGCGGCGCGCCCTCCCGCTCTATCGGCGGATCGCCATGGAACACGGCTCCAGTTTCATCGACCTCCTGGCGGCAACCCCACGTGGCATGGCAAGACACTTTGGATTGGACGACTATTACTTCGACGCGATCCATGTGGGAGAAGTCGGTCAGCGAGCGGTCGGCGAGGTGCTCGCCTCGCATCTGCGGGTTTTCCTAACGGAGGGCGCTTTAACGGAAAGAGTTGGATAGCGAAATGCCGATAAGCACAATGTCAAACCATGCGTTGCGGACCCTGTGGAACTCTGGGCTGGTTCAGCGAATGTCTTTGCCGGAAATACTGGAGGGCGCACGGCAGTTCGTCGACAGCGTCCGGCCGGGCAATTCCCGTCTCATCAAGACCGCTGTGTCACGCCAGGCTCCGAGGAAGCTGCATCTCGGGTCGGGCAACAGACCGTTGTCCCGGGATTGGCTCAATACCGATCTCAGACCGTCGCCTCGGGTAGCGTTCCTGGATGTCACCAAGCCATTCCCTCTGCCGTCTGGCACGTTCGACTATGTTTATACCGAACACATGATCGAACACATTCCCTTCGACAAGGCACAGCACATGCTTCGGGAGTGCCTTCGAGTCCTGAGTCCTGGCGGCAGGCTGCGGGTCGCGACGCCGGATTTCGAATTCCTGAAGCAGTTGCAGAATCCCAACTTGAGCGAATTGCAGAGAGCCTACGTAGCTTGGGCGCTCCCGGAGAAACCGGTTGGACCGGATGCCGCCGGAATGTTCGTCTTGAACAATTTCTTTCGTTCTTGGGGGCACCGGTTCATATACGACGAAGCCACTCTTTGCGGTTCGCTTCGGGCGGCTGGATTCGTGGAGATCGAACGGCAGGAACTGAATCAAAGCGGCGACGCCGTTCTCCGCGGCCTGGAGAATGAGGCCAGGATGCCGGACGGCTTCCTGCGCCTGGAGACCATGGTATTGGAGGCCGTCAAACCCTCCGCCATGTTCACCGGCCAAACCCTCTTCACAAGGCTGCCATAACTTGAAAACTTCGAAACGCAGGCCGTCACTTCTGTGTGCCGCCCTGTTTTACCTCGGCACAGGCACGGCGGCGGCAGCCGTTCCGGCAAGAGGCACAATTGTAATGCTGGGCTCCTCGACCGCTTAGGGGCGGCGGATAAACAAGCTGGACATTTGACGCGGGCCCGGATACCGTAGAGTGGATAAACACGCGCGTTTCGAGCACCCGTACCGCGATCCGTGTCCAGAGTATTGTTCCGGCTCCC
>Ga0182018_10001452_pt1 | contig 26913 bp, 24 predicted proteins | sample 812P2MmetaG_FD_120490 | JGI IMG/M metagenome (GOLD analysis project Ga0182018, IMG submission 120490) | Permafrost microbial communities from Stordalen Mire, Sweden - 812P2M metaG | ecosystem: Environmental > Terrestrial > Soil > Wetlands > Permafrost | place: Sweden: Stordalen | collected...
CAGGGCCAGGATCACGGGATCCTGGCCTTGAGTCCTGTCCGGACCGCGGCGAGGAATGCCATGTCGGCCACCACCACGATCGAAGTGCCATCGCCACCAGCGAAACTGGTGACATTTCATCGGCTGATCCCATCGGCGCGGTTGCCGCAGCGCGCCGACCGTTCCGCCGCCGGTATGCTGCCGACCCGCGCCTTTCGCTATTGCGAGCCTTCCAGCACCGCGTCCGGTTTCGGCTACTACATTTTCCCGCCGATGGATTTCTCGCTGCGGTTCGACGGTTACGACGTTTTGTGGACGTATCAGGGCGTCGGCGAATGGTTTCCGATCCCCAAACTCGGATCGGTGCAATTCCCCGGCTTCCGCGATTATTTCGCATCCGTGGCACCGCCGGAATTCGCCGAATACGCGCCACCGTTCATGGCCGTCCTGCAGGAGCCCGGTTTCCTGCAACTCTGGTCCGGCCTGATGGCTCGCACAGCTCCTGGCTGGAGTCTGCTCGTGCGTTCGCCGGCGAATTTCGGCCGTCCTGGTGGCTATGAGCCGTTCGAGGGCGTGATCGAAACCGATCACTGGTTCGGCCCGCTGATCACCAATATTCGTCTGATCAAAACCGATACCCCGATCGATTTCCGTCAGGAGCATCCGTTCCTGCAGGTGCAGCCGATTCCTCGCGCCGCCTATCAGGAGTCAAATCTGAACAATTATGAACTCGTGCCCGAACTGAAACAGTTCGCCCCCGAGGACTGGGACGATTTCTACGACACCGTGGTGCGGCCCAACGCGATGGCGGAACGTCCGCGCGGCCAGTACGCGGCGGCGGCACGCAAACGCCGTGCGGCCGAAGGTGCCCGCGGTTCAGTCGGCGCCGGCGAGACGTAGCCCCTTCGCGTAATGCTCCCGGTCGGCGGCGGTCTCCAAAGGCGTCTTGCTCAGGAAACGTTCGGTCGTGAAATCAGGCTCGATCGCCAGCAGCCGGCGTAGCACGGCTTCCGCCTCGGCGGTGCGGCCGAGATGACCCAGAGCAGCCAGATAGGGCTTGTATCCGCCAGAAAACGACGGGTTCAACTGGGTGACGGCGCGTCCGATCGTGGCCGCCGCCTCATAATTCCGTTTCAGCAACTGAATCATCGCGAAAAACGCGTCGAAAAAGAACGCCAGCGGATCGAGCGGCGACAGCGCCTTATAGCGGTTGTTGCGCCGCTCCGCCTCATCCGCGTCACCCATATAGGCGTACGTGATCGCTGACAGAGCCCAGGCCATGGCGAGATTGGGATTGAGTTCCAGGGCGCGTTCATGCAGGCCGGCCGCTTCGCGCAGACTGTGGTGCAGAAACGCCCGCACATGTCCGGCGATGGTCAGTGCCCGCGCGTCAAGCGGGTCCAGCACGATGGCTCGTTCCGCGTATTCGCCACCCTTCGCCATGGTCTCGCCGGGATCGACCGCCCAGTCCTGACCGACCAGAAAGACGTGCCAGTAGGCGTACCATGCGTGCGCCGCGGCATAGTCGGGCTCCAACTCGATAGCCTGCGCGAGATACTCGCCAGCCTGCTGGAAGCTCTCGCGTTCGAACCGGGTCATCAGCGGAATCGCCCGCAACACCAGGTCGTAGGCGGTGGGGTTGACCCTGGACCGCGCCGCGCTGCGTTTCGATTCGATCAGCAAGATTTCCGGATCGATCTGCGCCACCACCTCCGCCGCGATCTCATCCTGTACTGACAACAGATCGTTGGACTGGCGGTCGAAGCGCCGCGCCCAGACGACCTGATTGCCGGCCCGCAGATCGAGCAATCGTAGCGTGATACGTAGCCTGCCGCGGTTGCGCTGAATTGTGCCATCCAACAGAAAATCGATGCCGAATGCCTGCCGGATCGCGTTCTCGTCGCGATTTTCCTCGGCGAACCGGGTGATCGAGCTGGACGCCACCACGAACATCCAACGAAACCGCGACAGCGCCGTGGTGATTTCATCCGCGAGACCGGGCCCGAGGTAGCTGTCCTCCTCGGACAACCCAATGCACTGCATTGGCAGCACGCCGACATGGGCGCCGCCGCGCGGCAGGTGATCGTCCCTCGGCCGCGCGTCATCATCTCGCGTTTCGCCTTCCGGCGGCCTCGGCAGGGGTCGCGCGGGCTCCGATACCGCGGCCGGTGGCCGCGCCGGCAAGCGCGCGCTGGAGGGCCCGCGAATTTCCGTCAGTAGTTTTTGCGTTTCGGCCGAGGGTGCCGCGTCCAGCAAATCGGCCAGCACCGCGCGGCAGCGGTCATAGGCCTGGATCGCCATCCCGCGCTCGCCGCGTTCCGCGTGCGCTCGCATCAGCGCCCGCCAGGCGCCTTCATGCGCGCGGTCGATCTGCAACAGCCGCTGTGCCGCCGGAATGGCCAGGTCCGGTTCAATCTGTTCACGCAACAGAGCTTCCGCCACGCCGCGCGCGCGATCGCGCAGACGCTCCCGCTCCGCCGTCAACCACATGTCGAACGTGGGATCGATCCCGGACAGATCTTCCAGCAGTTCTCCGTCCAGCAGCGACAATGACGCGGGCTGGCTGGTCGAGGCGCGCATGACTTCTTCCACATCGACCCAGACCGCGCCCGGTTTCAGCGACAAATGATCGCGGGTGACCTGCAGAATCTCGGTTTTCGCGGGTGCGAACACCTCCAGCAGGCGATGGATTTCCTGCCGCAGCGAAGCGCGCGCCTGCTCCTCCGGCCGGCGGCTCCAGAGCAGTTCGGCGAGCCGGCCGCGCAGCGCGGGCCGCGGCGCCGCCAGCGCGATGGCGGCCAACAACGCACGCGTTTTGCGTCCCGTCGGCAGGACATTTTCACTGGTAACCGTCCAGGCTTCCATCTGTCCGATCAGGCGCAGCCGAACGACGATCTGACCTGAGTGGCCGGAAGGCATGCCTTCTTCCAGTCGCGGATCGTTGGGAGCCCGCATGGTGGAATCTCCGGTGGGGACGAAACATAGCGCAACGCGCGGATACATGCCAGTCGCGTGCAGAAATAAATTATTGACGGAAGCCGTTTAACCTCGCTCGCCACCCAAGGTCATTGCGCCAGATCAATCGCACGCAAATCTGACCTATGGAAATATCCAGATTTTCCGGTAATCCGTGACGGGCACACAACCAGTTCCGGCTTTTCCTGGTACGAGAGCGGGCATGTTCGGTCGAAAACAATTCCGGCCTGAGCGAAAGAAAAAGCAAATAAGGCCGCTATATCGCCGCCTCGGCGAAAATGTTTCGAATGTCACCATTCCAGTCGGTCCGGTTGCGCGCCAACCAGGCTTCCGCCTGCACCGGTCCGCCGGCCGCGATTTCCAGCAATGGATTCAAATGAATTGACTCATCATTACCATTTTTGTCACGCCGATTTCTCGCCCGCAGCCCGTCCTGGGCGATCGCCACAACGTCGCGCGCCAGATCGCGCAAGGTTCCAGCGCCGAACCGCGCCCCGAGGCCCTGCCGCGGCACGGCGGAACGGAGCGCCGTCGCGTCTTCCCAGCTCAGTCCGCGGACCAATGCCACAGCGGACGCCAGTGCCGCCTCGTCGTACAACAACCCAACCCAGAGCGCCGATTGCGCCACCATCATGTCCATCCGGCCGGCGTCGGCGCCGCGCATCTCCAGGAAGCGCTTCAGGCGAACATCGGTGAACGCCGTGGTCAGGTGATCCGCGAAATCGCCGATCGTCGCCGCGATCCCCGCCAGCGCCGGAACTTTGCCGTTCATGTAGTCGCGGAACGAGGCACCGGCGACATCGATATACGTCCCGTCGCGGTAGACGAAATACATCGGCACGGAATCAACCAGCCATTCCACGTACCGCTCGAACCCGAAGCCCTCGTCCAGCATGACCCGAGGAATGCCCGACCGGTGATTGTCTGTATCGGTCCAGATATGCGCGCGGTACGACAGGAAGCCGTTCTCTTTTCCCTCGGTGAACGGCGAATTGGCGAACAGCGCCGTCGCCAACGGTTGCAGTAGCAGCGAAACGCGCGACTTGCGCACCATGTCGCGCTCTGACTCGAAATCCAGATTGACCTGCACCGTGCAGGTGCGCGTCATCATGTCCAGGCCCATCGAGCCAACCAGCGGCATGTAGCGGCGCATGATGGCGTAGCGGCCTTTGGGCATCCACGGCATGGCATCCCGTGTCGCCAGCGGATGAAATCCCAGTGGCGCGAAGCCAAGCTCCAGGCCGCGCGACACCGCGCGCACCTGCTCGAAATGCGTTTCGAACTCGGCCCGTGTTTCGTGCAATGTCCGGGTGATCGCGCCGGATAACTCCAATTGTCCGGCTGGTTCCAGCGACACCGACGCATCGCCTTGCTTCAGACCGATCGTATTGCCGTGATCCAGAATTGGCGTGGCGCCAAACGCCTCCAACCCGTGCAGCAGGTCGCGGATCGAGCCGGGCTGCCCGTCCGACGGCTCATACGGCGGGGTCTTCAGATCCTTCAGCCGGAAGCCAAATTTCTCATGCTCGGTGCCAATACCGAATTGGTCCCTGGGTTTACACCCTTCGGCGATGTGTTCGGCGAGTTGGCGGAGCGACGTAATCGGCGTCGCGTCGCCGTCGACTGGATTGGACATGCGATACTCAGACTTTCCAAGGGCGTCCGCGACAGGGAGCCCAGAGGGGGAGCTCAACGGAGCGTTTCAGGTTGCCTTAGCGTAATCGGCCCACCCTGTGCCGAGCAACAGGGCCAGACCAGCGGCGGCGGCGGTTTCGGCTCGCAACACGAAAGGACCCAGTGAAATCGGTGTGACAAAGTCGGCGCGGTGCAACAATTCGTTCTCGGTCGCGGTGAAGCCCCCTTCGGGACCAATCAGCAAAGCCGCCGGACCGCGCTCGAGGCCTGTCCAGGGCGCCGGAGCACCGGTCCAGGTGCGCTCGATCGCCGCGAACAGACGCCGACCGGTAGGCCACGCCGCCAGTACCGCGTCAAGCCGCACCGGAGCGTCGACCGGGGGGATCGTCAGCCGCTCGCTTTGTTCGGCCGCTTCGATGGCGATGGCGCGCAACCGGTCCTGGTTCACTCGCGCCGCGTTGGTGCGTTCAGTCATGACCGGCATGATCCGCGATGCGCCGAGTTCAACCGCCTGGCGGACGACGAGGTCGGTCGCGTCACGCTTCAGCAACGCGAACAGCAGCCAGGGACCGGGCTCGTTGTGGTGCGGCCGGGACTGGTGTTCCACGATCAGGGTCACGCGATCCCGGCGGCCGGCGGTCAGGCGCGCGATCCATTCACCGTCGGCACCATTGAACAAGCGCACGATATCGTCCGGTCCGCGCCGCAGCACCGTGGCGAGATAATGCGCCTGCTCGGCGGAGGCGGCGATCGTCGCGCCCTGCCGGAGTTCGGCCGCGACGAACAACCGAGGCGCGGTATTTCCGGTTGACCGGGTCATGCTGAGGGTCAGAGTAGCAGCATGACCGTGCACACGGATATCGCCGCCTCTGGTTGGGTCGCCCGGCTGCCGCGCCCCTGGCTGCCGTGGCTGCTGCTGGCGCGGGTCGATCGCCCGATCGGCATCTGGCTGCTGTTTCTGCCGGGACTGTGGGGGATTCTGCTGGCGCGCGCCGCCTGGCCGGAGACCGTGCGACTGGCCGTGCTGTTCGCCCTGGGCAGCATCGTGATGCGAGCCGCCGGCTGCGTCGTCAACGACCTGTGGGATCGCGACATCGATCGCCTGGTCGCGCGCACGGCGGGACGGCCGCTGGCCTCGGGAGCGATCCGGCCGCGGCAGGCGTTGCTGTTTCTCGCGGCGCTGCTGGGTTGCGGGTTGCTGATCCTGCTGAGCCTGAACCGGTTGGCCCAGGGACTGGGGGTGGCGTCGTTGGTGCTGGTTGGGGTGTATCCGCTGGCGAAACGAGTGACCTGGTGGCCGCAACTGGTCATGGGTTTCACCTTCGGGTTCGGTGCCCCGATGGGTTACGCCGCCGCTTCGGGCCGTGTCGATCTCTCCTGGGCTTTGCTCTACGCGGCGTCGATCTGCTGGGACCTCGGCTTCGATACGATCTACGCGCATCAGGACCGCGAGGATGACGCGTTGATTGGCGTCCGCTCCACCGCGCGGTTGTTTGGTGAGCGGACGCGGCCGTTTCTGGGGGCGTGTTACGCGGCTGTGGTGGCGTTGTTCGCGCTGGCGGGGTGGTCGGCGGGATTGGGCTTTTGGTTTTACGTCGCGTTGTTGCTGCCGGCCGGATTGCTGGCAAGGCAGGTGGTGGAGTTGAACATTCACGATCCGGAACGTTGCCTGATGCTGTTCCGCGCCAATCGGGAGGTGGGACTGGCGTTCGCCGCCGCGATCCTGGTTGGCTGGATCCAGTGACCTCGCCGGACCTGACCGGCTTTATTCGCGCCAACACGGCTCTGGGCACGGCGCCGTTGGTGCCCGAAATCAGTTTGTATCTGGCCACCGAGATCACGCCGATCTGGCAGGCGACCGAGGACTGGATGAACGCGCGCGCGATGGCTCCGCCGTACTGGGCCTTTGCGTGGCCAGGCGGTCAGGCGCTGGCGCGGCATGTGTTGGACAATCCTGGAGTGGTCGCCGGCAAACGCGTGCTGGACTTCGCCGCCGGTGGAGGGATCGCCGCCGTAGCCTGCGCGCGTGCAGGCGCAGCGGTGGTGGAGGCGGCGGAGATTGACGATTTGGCGTGTGCCGCGATCCGGTTGAACGCTGGTGCGAACGGTGTTGGGGTGAGCGTGGTTGACGGGGATGTCGTTGGGTCCGCGTGCCGCTGGGACATGATCCTGTGCGGCGATGTTTGTTACGAGGCGCCGATGACCGGGCACATCATGCCGTGGTTGCGGGAGATGGCGCGCGAGGCGGAAGTGTGGATCGCCGATCCCGGGCGGGCGTATTTGCCAAAGGCTGGACTTTCGGAAATCATGCGGTATAGCGTGCCGACGTCGCTGGAGCTTGAGGATCGTACCGAACGGGACGTAGTGTTGTACCGCGTTATGGCGTGAGTATTGGGTGGTGGCAGATCGGGTCACTGTCGGGAAATCTTGGTGTGTTCATCGGTGACGTTGGCGGTCTGGGAACCAAGAGTCATGAGACAGCATTAACGTTCCGAAATCGCTGCACTTTTTTGTTGCACCAGCCCGGTGCGAAACGTCACATGAATGTTTTCGCTCTCCGGTCCTGGTCCGAAAATAATCGCGACCGCGCGCTTGAGCGGAGCTATCTCATACCAGCAGGCGAAACCGATGACTCTCACCACAAACGTCATGGCCCTCCCCCGATCGAGTCGGGGGACGGCCATGACGTGGAAGTGGCGGCGCCATCGGTCAAAAGTTATGCCGGCTGGCATCAGATCGGGCGGAGGGGTTCTGGATCAACCCTTTCACACCAACCTATCAATTCTGTCGCGTGCTCAACTATTTCCCTGGCTGATGCGACCGGGTCCTGGCTGTCGGGAAGCTCTTCAAGCAACGACCTCATGAACTGAAATCTCCGAACGAAATTGATTCCTAGCACACTGATCTCGGGCAAGATCGCGTCCAGGACTGACCGACTTGCAACTATGGTTTGAGTGGGATTCCTGCTCATTCCACCAGCGAGCACCTCGAGAGATGCCCGTGTTCCACGTGCGATTATGAGCTTTCTGTCGTGTGCCGCGCGCTGTGCCGCCCGATTTGTTCCCCACCTGGTATACCAGGCCGCCCCTATCGCGGCGGGGATCGCGAAAGCGGCAGCGATTGCTTCGATCGCTGCCCAATTCCAGTCGCTCATGTTGAAAAAGCCCCTGCCTGAGAGCGGACGACGCCCAGCTCCAACACCCTCACCTCTTATGCGCCTCCATGAACGACCGCATAACCGCGTTCATGCGGCTAAGGTGTCCCCGGCCTTGTTCCCGGAACCATTCCAGCACGTCCGCATCGAGGCGCAGATGCACCGACGTCTTGTTGGGCGGCGGCATTACCACCCGGGCATTGCGCCAGAAATCCTCGTCCACGGGATGCACGGGAGCATCCGCGCGAGTGCGGGTTTTGCCGCGTGCCCGCTCAGCCCGGAGAGTTTTGGTTGAGTATCGCCTCGTATCGTCGTTTGCCTTCATCGTCCTCTCTCCATGCGCTCATAATCCGGCGGGCCTCCCCACGCCATCGGGTTTCCGGCGTGAACAGCAGACAAATACCTGTTGATTTAGATAGCACTCAGTGCTACCTATGTCCATGACCGATCCAGGGGAAAATATTCGGGTCTTCAAGACCGCCTGGTTCTCGAAGGCGGCCAGCAAGGCGCGTATCCAGGACGCTGAACTTTGCACCGGCATTCAGGAAATCCTGAAGGGTCAATGCGTTGATTTGGATGGGGCCGTGTTCAGCAAACGCCTGAACCGGAACATGCATCGCGGCATCGTGATCCATGGCGGGCGATATTGGGTCTACGCCTAATCTGTTCGCGAAGAAGGATCGGGAGAATATCGACGCCAATGAACTGACCGGTTTCCGCGCATTGACCGATATCTTCGCCAAGGCAACACAGGCGGTAATCGCCAAGGAACTACAGGATAACGAGCTAACGGAGATATGCCATGAAACAAAAGTACAAGAGTGATGCCTTCGAAGCGATCCATGGTGCCGCATCCGGAATGTTCCGCTCTGGCGGAATGGACAAAAAGACCATGCGTGATTTTGATGAAGCGTGCCTGGTCGCGCCGTTCACGCCCATTGAGATCAAGCGTCTCCGGGTGCAATTAAAGGTCAGTCAGCCAGTTTTTGCCCGTTACCTGAACACGAGCGAAAGCACTGTCGAGAAGTGGGAAACCGGGGCCAAGAAACCCAGCGGCATGGCGCTCAAACTGCTGACGGTCGTCCAGAAGCACGGGTTGCAAATCCTCGCCTGACGCACCACCGTTCGACCTACGATTGTTGTTACCGCGCTACCAGAGCAGCGACATCGAACAAATCCCGTGGCGCCCTAATTTCAAAATCTGAGGTCCATCAGACCCATCCCATTCAATCCCCCTCCCGTCCTCGTCCCCCCGCCGGCGCCAAGGGCGGCCACATTGACCGTCTTCCCTTTCCCTTCAACGCACTCCAGCAGCAACCGTGTGGCGAACGATCGGCGATCACTCTCGAACCCTTGTCTCCCGCTGCCACACAACGATCTTGATTCCGCCACCATTCGGCGAACTTCCGATCGCAAAACCCTCCCCGCGTGAACCTGCATCGTGCCTGGATCAAATCCTGATCCTGCGCCAGGCGATCGCGGTCCTGTGCGATTTTGCCGGTGGAACGATCCCTGATCCCCGGCATTGCTTGGATGCGTTGCCAGGCCAGGGTTCGATCGCCATCAGGGGAACGCGTGTGGTCATGAAATGGAGACGTTCAATGGATAAAACCGTGGCTGGAATTGTGGCGATGGCGAGTGTGTTCGCGGTACCAGCACACGCTGCGACTCCCCCGCTCACGCCCGATACCGTGATGCAGGTCAACTCATACGCCGACCTGCTGAAGCCGATCCCAAACGCGACCGCTTTGCTCAAGGCCCAGGCCCAGGCGGATCCGGCCGCCGAGGGGAACGTGATGGAAGTGCAATACTGGCGCCACCACCATCATCATCACCATCATTGGCGTCGGCGCCGGTGGCATCACCACCATCATCATCACAACACCTGAGCCGCGACGTGACAGGACTCCGCGGTATCGGTGGCACCGGCCTCGCGACGTCCTGCGCTTTGCCTGGTCGTTGGCCGGTCCATCGGCATCAACACGGTGGAAGAGATGGACCGGTCGGGCCCGCCGATGCCACGTCGCAAGCCGCGGCGTCAGTTCCCCTTCGAACTCTTCGCCGCGCCGAAAATGCGGCGATAGGTCCCGTCGAACACCGTATCGGTTGAAGAGACCCACTGCGTGTCCGCCGACAACGTGCTCCGGCTGGCGTAGATCCGTCGCGATTGCAATTCACGCTCGGCCGCTTCTTCCTCCGGCATCTCGACAAGTTCGATTTTCTCGTCGGGCCGCACGATACTGACCTGCAGCATCGGTTCACCCGGCCGGAAAATATCGGTCCGCCCTTCCGCCGGTGATTTGAACACCACGAAATTCACCATCGGCCACCAATGCCGCACCACCGCCGGCACGGCGATCGGAACAGTCCCGGTGGTGTCGGTATAAAACCGAGGGTGCGTCTCCACTTTGATCGCGAATCCCTCCTCGACCTTCAGATCGAGCAGGATCTGATACGTGTAATATTCCCGCCCGAAACTCCGAAACGGCGGCCGCCTCGCATCCGGATCCGACGCATCGCCGAAGTCGCCCTCGAAGCACAACACGCCATTTCTGGTGGTCACCCGAAGCTCGTCGTCATACGGGTAAAGCACTTCAATACCCGCCCGCGCCGCTTCCGAAAACGGAATGCAGTGCCACGCATATTCGTGCGAGCCATCCGCCCGCGGTTCGTTCTGTCCAGCCCAACCCGGAACCTCCAGCCTCGTCCGCCGAGGCCGTAAATTCGGGTCGATCGACCTGTACTTAACCGTCGGCATGCCGCCCCCTTTACGCCGGATGATAAAACCGGCGCCTGGTCACATAAGGGGTTCGCGGACGCCTCGTTCCATGCAAGGCGACCGAAACGTGATTCAGTCGCCCTCCCGCCCGCGGCTGCCAGGCTGGGCCAACGGCAACCACACACTGACCGTCGTGCCTTTGCCTTCCTCGCTCTCCAGCAGCAACTGCCCCCGATGCCGGCTAACGATGTGCTTCACGATCGCCAGTCCCAGTCCCGTTCCGCCGACCGCTCGCGACCGTCCCTTATCCACCCGGTAGAACCGCTCCGTCACCCGCGGCAGATCAGCCCGAGGAATCCCCGCCCCCTCATCCGCCACCGCCAGCACCACGCCAGGCCGCGCCGGCCACGGACCGCCGCCCGTCGCGACCACGCCCGTCAGCCGCACCGTGCCCCCATCGCGGCCATACTTCACCGCGTTATCCAGCAGGTTCTGCGACACCTGAGCGATTTGATCCGCATCGCCAACGACCGGCGGCAACTCCGCCTCGATCTCCACCGAAATCTTCGTCCCACCCCCCGCCAACCTCGGCTCGTACCCCGCCACGATCCTGGGCAACAACACCCCAAGATCGACCAGATCCGATGGCGCCTGATGCTCAATCATTTCGATCCGTGACAGACTCAACAAATCGTCGATCAGACGTTCCATGCGCGCGCCCTGCTCGGCCATGATCTTCAGAAACCGCTTGCGGGCAGGCGGATCGTTCTCGGCGGGTCCCAGCAATGTTTCCGTAAACCCGATCAGCGACGCCAGCGGCGTGCGTAATTCATGACTGACGTTCGCCACGAAATCCGCGTGCGAGCGTTCCACGCTATGTTCCCGTGTGCGATCGGACAACACGACCACCGCGCTTCCGCCATCCTGCAGCGGCGGATTCATCGGCACCACCGTCGCCCGCAGCTCCCGCGTGATCGGACCCGCGATCGTCAGGTCGACGGCCCTGGTCGCTTCCTCGGCGATCGCCTGATCGAGCGCGGCGCGCAACTCGGGGTGCCGCAGCACCGCCGGCAGGTCGCCGCCGAAAATCGCATCCGTCGCCGCGTTCCGCCGGCTCACCGAGCGGTCCCGCCGCAGCACCACCAGCGCGTCGGGTAATCGTTCCAGGATCAATGTGTCGGCGCGCCGCTCCTGTTCGATCAGCGCCCCGCGCGCCGCCAGATGACGCGCCAGCCGGGCGATCTCCAGACCCAATGGCTCCATCAGGGTCGGACCAACATTCTCGGTCGAGGCGCCGCCGGTGTCGCCGGCCTCGATCCGCCGCACCGCCGCGGTCAGCAAATCGAGGTCGCGCGCCCAGATCAGGCCGAAGATCGCGGCCGGCAACAGCGTGCAGGCGATCGCCGCGGCGGCCGGCCACGGCGCCATGAAGCCGGTCAAAGCCATGACGATGAGGGCGGTGACCGGAGCGGCGGCGATACAAAGCAGGATGGCGGCAAACGGCATGACACGTTCCCTCGCGTACCGTCAGCCCGCGGGCAATGGCAGCCCCTCGATCCGGCTCCGCAGCGCATCGGTCAAAACCGCGCGCCGCTCCCACAAATTCCGGTACCACGACAATCTGGCCGCGACCTGATCGGCCAGCATCCGGTCCCGGCTCACCATCCGCCGCGCCTTGTCTCCCAGTTCCAGCGCGAGGTCGGGGATCGCCGCCAGACGCAGGAAGTGACGGTGAAATTCGTCGGGATCGTGAAAGATCAATCCGGTTTCGCCATGCTCGATCGTGCCGCCGTACACCACGGAACTGGCCAGCGCGGCGACCCGGCAGGCGCCCGCCTCGATGAATTTCAGATCGGATTTCGCCCGGTTGAACGGCGTGTCTTCCAGCGGCATCAGCGAAATTTCCGAGGTTCCCAGCAGCTCCATATACGTCTCGTAATCGCACAACGGCGTGAAGGTCTTGTTGCCGGTTTCCAGCGCCTGGAAAAACCCTTCGTCATGCACGACGCTAAAGCGCAGCCGCTCGCCCACGACGGCGGCGACAGCGTTGATCGGACCGATCAGGTGCCGCCATTCCTTTTCACGATTGAGCGCCCCAAAAAACACCGTGAGCACGCGCGGATCGCTGAAATTGCGGATCTCCGGCAGGACGGCGACGGCGTTCGGGAACAGCGCCAGTTCCGGATTCCGTTCGCGCAACAAATCGGCGAGGATCGGGGTGCTGGTTTGCACCGCGTGCACGCCGCGGAACGATATCAGGGCCGGATCGTTCAGCCCGCGCAAGAAATCCGGATGGTCGTCGAATTCGGTGATCACCAGCCAGCCTCTGTCGATCATCGCGTTAATCCGGCGTTGCCCGTCGGCGCCAAACAGAGCGGGCCGGTGCATGATGAAGATCTTCGGAACATCCTCGTCCGCCTGGAAGTTCGTTTCGGGAGGCTGGCCCGCCGGCGCGTAACTTGTATTCACGCCTGGCTCGGTAGCCATCGCCGCGAATGGATGGATCACCCGCAAATGCGATACGCCACCGACAGGGCGCAACATATCGCCCGCGATGACCATGCGCGGGGCTTGTGTGCGGGTCGCGCGCCAGATGTATTGCAGGGGCAGAGCGGTGCGCGCGTAGGCAACCGGATCGATGCCCAGATTGCTCAGGGCCGGCGTCATCGCGTCGATGAACGCGCGTCCGGCGGCCTCGTCGAAAATCCGCGGCTGAACGTCGATCGGGAAAATCCCCGCTTTGGTGAGGCCGAGCGGCAGGCTCTCAAGGCTGAACCAGCGCAAATGGCGGCGATCCAGCGGGCCCGATTCCTCATAGCGGAACGTGCCGCGCAGCAGCAGCTCGGTGATGCGCCAATATTCCACGTTCGAAACGCAAATCAGCATCATGCCGCCCGGCGACAACGCCTCGGCGTGACGCGTCAGCACGGCGAAGGGGTCGGCCACCTGTTCCAGCACCGCGCTGTAGATGATGCAGTCGATGCCATTTGGGGTATCGAATGGCAGGTCGTCCCGGATATCCGCCACGACGCATTCGTCATAGTGCTGACGCGCCACCGCGACCATTTCGGGGTCATTATCGATCGCCAGCAGGCGCGTGTTGGGGTTCAGCCGCCGGTAGCCGGCACCCAGTGCACCGCGGCCGCAACCGGCGTCCAGGACGACACGAGCACTGAGCGGAATAAGCCGTGACAGGTCGGGCACGGGCGGAATCAGCGGCGCGAACTCCCAGGCGATGACTGCGCGGCGAGGTAGGCGGAAACCGCCGCGCCACGCAAGGTCTTCCGGGCAATCGCCTGGACCAGGAAGAACGAGGGCTCCGCCCTCGAACCCGCCAGGAGGCGCTGCCTCCTGGACCACCGTCAAAGGGCGAGGCCCTTTGAAATCTGTCAGTTGGGAAGGTGTTTGAGGGAGGGCCGACCGCGACCTCGCAAGGTCCGGGTTGGCCCTCCCTCAAACACCTTCCCCAATTAATAGGTCCCAAGGGGCCTCGCCCCTTGGCGGGGATGCAAGGGGCAGAGCCCCTTGCTGGGGTCCGGGGCGAAGCCCTGGCCTTCCCCGTCCAGGCGATTGCCCCGGCCCGGATCGTGTCGCCACCCGGCCATCGGCGTCCGCCGCAATGCCGCGATCGCCTCCATCATGCGCGACTGCGCCTGATCCAGCAGCGCGCGCCTGGACAATTGAGGTGGCGCCGCGGCCGCGATCCGCAGCGCATGTGCCGCCTGCTCGATATACCGGTTCCGCGCGATACCGCGGAGCAATCTGGCTCGCCGCCGCAGAATGCTTCTGCCGGAATGGTAGCGCGCCAAGGGCGTGAGATGTGCTCGCTCGAGTGCCGTGGATGGCGCCAGGCGCTGAAATTCGATGGCGAGATCGAGGGATTCGGCCCAGTCGATCCATTTCGGACGGTGAATAGCGGCAAGCGGCCGCATGGCGATCCAGGGTACCCGCAGCGCGTCGGCGACAATGACGCCGTGCAGGGCCTCGCTGATCAGGACGCGGCATTTGCCGATCGCGGCGAGGATCGTCAGCGGATCGTCGCGCGGGTCGATCAGGAACACGCCGGCGGCGGCGCACGCCTCCGGCCAGGCGCCGCGGATGGCGCTTTCGAAGTGCGGCATGAAGCCGATCTCCCTTCCGTCGCGCACGGGCATGAATCCGGCGAGCGGCAGCAGCGAGGCCGGATCGCCCAGGCCCATGCCGGTTGGCAAACCCAGGGCGCGCGCGGTGCGGGGACCTCGCACCCAGTGGATCATCCAGGTGCCATCCAGCGTGGCCGGTGGTTCGTAACCGCCAAAGCCTGAACCGGCGACCAGCTTGGTGGCCAGCCGGTCGTGCCGCGCGTCCAGCACCGAGCCGATCCCCAGGAACATCGTGTCGCCGCTTCGATCGAAGAAATTCGGCAACAATCGCGGCCAGAGCAGGGCGTTCAACTCGTCGCCAAAATTCGGCGCGGCCCCACGCCATTGATACAGGATCATGAAGCGGCCCAGGGAGTTCGGGACTGGGTGGGCAGGGACTCGGCGGTGCTGGCTTCCCGGCGTGCCGCGTCGGTCGCGCGCCAGCCAAGCGCGGCGCGGACGAAGCCCGCCGCGTAGGCCCATCGCCAGCGCGAGGCCAGCAGCTTTGTCGATGCTCTGGGCCACATGGCGACGGGCGCGTACAAAACCACGACCAGAAGACGCCGGGGCAGTTCGCGCCAGACCGCGCCGGAGTCACGCGACAACCGGCGACTCAGCACCGTCGAGGCGCCCTGCCAGTAAAGGCGGGCCAACAACCAGTCCGGTGTCAGCCGCCGTGACTGGATCTGGTGGAACACCACGATGCGCGAGTCATAGCGCGCGGACAGGCCGGCGCGTTGCAGGCGCCAGGCGAGCTGGACGTCCTCGTCCGACAGCAGCACGTGGCCCATGCGGCCAATCCCTGGGCCGAACCCGCCGCTTTCCAGCAACGACCGCACGTGCACCACCATGTTGCAGGCGAAGGGTTCAAGATCGGCCGGCAAGGTCGCGCCGCGGTATTCGCCCTGGCCTTCATGCTCGACAATCGACAGCACGCCGCGCAGTTCGGCGGGCCACCAGGCTGGCAACGCCGTCTCCCAGATCGGCAAAATGCGGCCGCCGAGCACCGCCGGAGGATCGCCGTCCGCCACCAGCGCGTCGAGGATCGCCGCCACCCAGTCCTCGGCCGGTATCGCGTCGTCGTCGAGATAAGCGATGTATTCCGTCGTGGCGGCGGCCGCGCCGGCGTTGCGGGCGGCGCTGACGCCAGGCTCGTCGACCCGGATCAGGCGGGCGCCGGGATACAGTTGTTCGAGGTCCTGAAGTTCGGTGCGCGCGGGCTCCGGCGAGAAGCTGTCGACGATCAGGACGGCGAACCGGTACTGGGCCACGGTCTGCCGGCGCAACCCGTCGAGGCAATCGCGCACATAGCGCGGCCGGTCATGGGTGCAGACGCAGACGGTCAGGTCCATGAGCTAAGGCTTTAGCGCGCCGCGATTGATGAAACCTTAATCGGCGGGGTCCACGGGATCCCGGACCGGAAGTCCTCATTATGGACGCCAGAAGCCCCACGCCGTCATGCTCGGGCCCGACCCGAGCATCTCTACCGCCCCCATCGTTGGCATGCCCCACTAATTCAGGCGTTCGTGGCGCGATAGATGCTCGGGCCAGGCCCGAGCATGACATGGAGGGGCAACGACCCGCCAAAATAAGAACTGGGGGTCCCATCCGTCTGGCCGCGGCGTTCGGATTTTTTCGCGGGTTGTTAACCTCACACTAATCATTTCAACAGATGGTCGGTCCGGTTCCGTCCGGTGCGAAGCGCCAAACCGGACTCGCGATTATCCCTGAGGGTGGCCATGGGTTTTGACCGGTTCAACGTCAGCACGCGCATTTCGATTGGCTTCGGCGCACTGATCATCCTCAGTCTCGCGTTGGCCGGACTGGGTGTTTATCAACTGTCCGACGTCGGCGGCGAAGCGGGGAAAATGAATGCGCTGAGCGCGAATGTCTCGCGTGTGCTGGACGCGACACGCCGTATTGAAGCGATGCGGCGGGCCGAGACGCGCATGCGAATCGATGGTGGCGACTACGACGACGCGAAGGAAAACGGGGCGCAGGTCCAGAAGGAACTCGCGGATGCCGGTCAGGCGACGCTCTCGGAAGAGCGCCGTCGCACGTACGCGAATGTGGCGGGTGTGCTACGGTCACACGATGCATCGCTCGACCGGTTCGCCAAAATGCTCAACGTCGCGAAAGAAGAACAGGCGACACTGACGGCCAGAGGCGTCGCCATGCAGGAAGCGGCGCATCGTCTGCGTGAAATGGCGCACCAGTCGAACGATCAGGCGTCGTTTGAAATCACCGCGGAGCTGGAAGTCGCGGCCATTTCGGCCCGAGTGACGAGTGTGCGTTTCCAGGGTAATCCCGACAAGGCTGGCCTCGCGAACGTCAAGGCTGCTCTCGAGCGGATTGAAAATGCACTCGACGCCGTGAAAAAAGTGGCGAGCCCCGATGTCGTGGCGCTTATCGCGCCGGTGCGCACGGCGCTTGAAGCATATTCATCCGACATCAATTCATTCGCCACGCCGAAGTTGGCGTCCCTGGATCTCTACGAAACAGAAATGCGTCCGCAGATCAAATCGATGCAAGAACAACTCGATACCGCGTCCAGATCGCTGAAGGAAAACTTCGACAGCGCCAGCGCGGACAGCGCGGCGATCATCGCCAGTGCGTCGCTACTACAGGAAATTCTCGCGGCGATCGCGTTTGTGATTGGGGCCGGCCTCGCGCTCGTCATCGGCCGCGGCATCGTCCGGCCGCTGACCGGTATGACGGAAGCGATGACGAAGCTCGCCGCCGGTGACCGCACCGTTGAGGTGCCCGCCCGCGGCAATACCGATGAAATTGGCGCCATGGCGCGCGCGGTTGAGGTGTTCAAGCAGGATGCGATCGCGAAGTTCGATCTGGAGGCAAGACAAACCCGCGAGCAGGCCGTACAGGCGCGGCGCCAGGAAGAGATCGGCCAACTGGTGGGTTTCTTCGGCCGTAGTGTCAGCGGCGTGTTCACCACTCTGGCGGCGGCCTCGGCGAACATGTCGCAAAGTTCGACGGCGTTGGAAAAGTCCGCCAGCGAGACAGGTACCCAGACCACGATGGTGCTGAACGAGGTCGAGCAGACCGCGCAAACCGTGCAGACCGTCGCGGCGGCGTCGCAGCAATTGTCGTCCTCGATCGAGGAAATCGGTCGTCAGGCGAGTGACTCGCAACGCATTTCGACCGCCGCCATGCAACAATCGGAGGAGGTGGTGGCCAGGGTCGAGGAACTGCGCGGTGCCGCCGAACAAATCGGCACCGTCGTCGAACTGATCAACAGCATCGCCGGACAGACGAATCTGCTGGCGTTGAATGCCACCATCGAGGCGGCGCGCGCAGGCGACGCCGGCAAGGGCTTCGCGGTGGTCGCCTCCGAAGTGAAGTCGCTGGCGGCGCAGACCGCGAAGGCGACGGAACAGATCGGTGGCCAGATCGGCGCGATCCAGGCGGCGACGTTGCGTGCCGCCGAGGCGATCCAGGGCATCGCCGGAACGGTGCGCCAGGTTAACGAAATCTCGATGACCATCGCCGCCGCGGTGGTGGAGCAGGCCTCGGCCACGCAGGAGATCGCGCGCAGCGTCGAACTTGTCTCCGGCAATACCGCCAACGTGGCGCAAAGTATGGAACGGGTGAAGGGCGCGGTCAGCGGCAACGGTGAGACAGCGTCTGAGGTCAGACGCACCGCGTCGACCCTGTCGGCGGAGTCGGGCACCTTGAGTGATGAGGTCAAGGACTTCCTCGCCGCGTTGGGTGAACTCGGCGATGGCAAGCAATTGTTGACTTATGAAATGAACGCCCAGGCGACGGTGGTTCTGGACGGGCGGACGATCAGCGGGCGAGTTACGCGGATGTCGCCGGGTACCGCGCTGTTCGTTGGACCGCTGACCGCGGCGGCGGGCACACCGCTGGAACTTCGGGTAGACGGGTTCGATCGGCCACTGCGCGCGCGCTTCGTCGATGCCAGTGGCGGCGGCGTTCACCTCCAGTTGCCGCTTGGCCACGATCATCTGATTTATGCCGCGCATGCATTGGAGCGGCTCGGTCTGAAAATCGCCGCGTGATCGCCGCGGCCAGACCTCGTTCGCTTCGATAAAGACCAGGAGAGAACAACGTGACAGAAATCTTGCTGATCGACGACATGGCCGGTGTGCGGCGCGCCGTGACGGCGATGTTGAAACGCGCCGGCCATGGTGTGACCGTGGCCGAAAGTGGTGGCCAGGGCGTGGAAATGCTCAAAACCCGTCGCTTCGACCTGGTGATCACCGACATGCTGATGCCGGGAATCGATGGTGCCGACGTATTGGGCCAGATGGAAGCCATGCCGAACCGTCCTCGGGTCATCGCGATTTCCGGCGGCGGGGCTGGAATGTCGGCCGACAGTGCGTTGCGCCTGGCGCGGATCAAGGCCGACGCGTTCCTGGAGAAACCATTCGACAGCGAGGACCTGATCGCCGCCGTCGATAAGCTGCTGGTCAAAACGCCCTGACGGACTTAACCGCTCGGGGTCAATGCGCGACATGATACCAAGGCATGCTCAGGCGGTACGCAATCGTAACAACGCATCACGCGAATGGGACCCGGACGAAGCGGCGACGCGGCACCGCCGCGACGACCCGGAACCCGACGCCGCCGTCCGCACCTGGGCATTGGCGGAAAGCGAGGCGCGGCATCGCGATGTCGCGGAAGTCGCCAGCGACTGGTTCTGGGAAACCGACGCCGCGCACCGCCTGATCCTGGTCTCGACCCGGTTCGCCGAGGTCGCCTGCATTTCCCCCGATCAGGTTGTTGGCCGTCCCTTGGATCGCCTCGTGGTACTGGGCTTTGATCCAACCGGAATGGTGGAACTTCTCGCCACCATGGACGCACGCGCGGTCTTCCGGAACGTCATCCATCGCGTGGTCCTCGAGTTCCGCGGCGTGCGTTTCTGGCGCATGAGCGGAAAGCCTTTCGCCGATCCGGCGACCGGCGAATTCGCCGGTTATCGCGGCACCGGGACCGACGCGACCGTCACGATTGAACGCGAGGCGGCACTGAATGACGCGCTGCTGCGCGCGGAGGCCGCCGAGGAGGATGCGTCGCGGATGCGCATGCGGCTGGTCGATGCCATCGAGGCGATCCCCGAAGGCTTCGTCCTGCACGACGCCGATGACCGCCTGGTGTTGTGCAATTCACGTTATGGCGAGATTTACGGCCTCTCCGCCGGCCAGATGAAGCCTGGTGTCAGCTTCGAGGCCGTGCTGCGCGACATCACGAGGCGAGACATCATCAACCTCGATGGTCAGGGCGTGGAGGGCTGGGTGGCCGAGCGGCTGGAGCATCATCACTCTGTCGGCCGGCGGCACATTTTGCAGCGGCTGACCAACGGTCATTGGCTGAAGGTCGTCGAACGCCACACCAGTGACGGCGGCATCGTCGGCATTCGGGTCGATGTGACCGAAGCCCGTCAGCGCGAAGCAGCCGAACGCGAGCGGGAGAAGCTGGCCGCACTCGGCCACCTCGCCGGCAGTGTGGCGCACGAGATCAACAACCTGTTGCAGCCGGCGATTACCCTGCCGGAACTGGTGCGCGATCGCCTGCCGGCGGATGACGCCGAATCCAGGGACGATCTGGATTGCGTGGTGGAGAGCGTGCGCAAGGTACGCGAAATCGTCCGCAACATCCTGTTATTCGCGCGGCGCGAGGAGCCTGTGCTGACGCGGCTCGATCTGGTCGCCGAGGTGCGCGCCGCGCTCGCCTTCGTGCGTGACCTGATGCCGCCATCGGTGGCGATCCGGGAAGGAAGCACCGACGTGCTTCCCGGCGACCTCGTGGCCGCCAACAAGACCCAATTGATCCAGGTGCTGACCAATCTTCTGGTGAACGCGGCGCAGGCGACGCACGGCACCGGTACGATCACGGTCTCAGTCACCCGGACCGAGCCCACGCCAGAACGCGCCGCCACGCTTTCGATCGAGTCCGGGCGCGCCTTTCTGGCGGTTTCGGTGGCGGATACCGGCGACGGCATGGATGAAGCAACACAACGGCGCGTTTTCGAGCCGTTCTTCACCACCAAGCCGGTCGGTCAGGGGACCGGGCTAGGATTGTCCGTGGTGCACGGGATATTGCAGTCGTGGCATGGCGCGATCGCGGTCAGCAGCGCTCCGGGCGAGGGCTGCACATTCACCCTGTACATACCGATCGTTAGCCGTTAGGCGGCGCACAACAATAAACGGATCGGCGAGGCATCTACCTCTCACCGTCATGGCCCTCCCCCGGCTTGTCCGGGGGATTGTCCGGGCCACCTCCACAGGCACAGTGCGGCGGCAGGTCCCCCGGACAAGCCGGGGGATGACGTTGAAGAGGCCGTCATGTCAACGCGGTCCTTATTGGGCGTCGCCTTAACCCGGCCTGCCGATCCCGTGGTAAGCAAAACCCGCCTGGCGCATGGCGATTGGATCCCAGGCGTTGCGCAAATCCACCAGCACCAGACCGCGCATCGTGTCGCGCAGCCGCACCGGGGACAGCGCGCGAAATTCGTTCCATTCGGTAATTAAAATCGCCGCGTCCGCTCCGGCCGCCGCGTCCAGCGCGTCGCGGCACCAGACCACGGACTCGGGCAGCATGGGACGCGCCTGATCCATCCCCTCGGGGTCGAAGGCGCGGATCGTCGCTCCGTCGCCCACCAACCGCGAAACGATCGGCAGCGCCGGCGAATCGCGCATGTCGTCGGTTTCAGGTTTGAAAGTCAGGCCAAGCACCGCGATCGTTTTGCCGCGCACCGAGCCGCCGCAGGCAGCGATGACGCGCATCGCCATGCCGGACTTGCGCGCGTCATTGACCAGTACCGTGGCTTCCACCAGGCGGGACGGCGCGCCGTAGTCCTGAGCCGTGCGCACCAGCGCCAGCGTGTCCTTCGGGAAGCACGACCCGCCATAGCCAGGTCCGGGATGCAGAAACTTGCGGCCGATGCGGCCGTCGAGGCCGATGCCGCGGGCGACGTCATGCACGTCGGCGCCGACCTTCTCACACAAATCGGCCATTTCGTTGATGAAAGTGACCTTCATCGCCAGGAACGCGTTGCCGGCGTATTTGGTCAGCTCCGCCGTTTCTATCCCGGTATAAAGAATCGGCGTCTCGATCAGATTGAGCGGGCGATACAGCCGGCCCAGTACTTCGCGCGCGCGGTCGGATTCGGCGCCGATGACCACGCGGTCGGGGCGCATGAAGTCGGCGATCGCGTTGCCTTCGCGCAGGAACTCGGGGTTCGAGGCGACGTCGATCTCCAGGTCGGGGCGCGTGGCGGCGACGATTTCCTTGTTCCGCCGCCCAGTACCGACCGGGACCGTCGATTTGGTGACGATGATCGTGGGCGCGGTCAGCGCGCGCGCCACCTGCTCGACGGCGGCGTAAACATAGGTCAGATCCGCGTGCCCGTCGCCGCGGCGGGTCGGCGTGCCGACGGCGATGAACACGGCCTCGGCGTTCTGCACGCCCGCGGTCAGATCGCCGGTGAACGACAGCCGGCCGGAGGCGACATTCTCGTTCACCAGTTTTTCCAGGCCGGGCTCGTAGATCGGCATCCTGCCCTCGCGCAGCGCGGCGAGTTTCGCGGCGTCGACTTCGACCACGGTCACGTCGGTGCCGAATTCAGCGAAGCAGGCGCCGGAGACGAGGCCAACATAGCCGCCACCGATCATCGTGATGCGCACGGGGTCGAATCCTTTTCGCCTGGGTGGCGGAGGTTAAGCACAGGTCGGGGCACAGGTTCCAGAATTTGCTCGCGGCGACCCGCGTGCTCCCGGAATGGTTACAAACGTCAATCGCCGATCCGAACGACGGCGGTTACCGCGCCCGTCACGACCGGCACGGCGAGGCACCAGAAGCCAATCCAGGCATAAAGTATGGCGGCCAACCCACAACCGGCCGCGAACGCGATTATGCCGGCCAGAGTGCGAGACAGGCGAAGCCGGATCATCGCGGTCTGCGCGCCCGTCACGCCGGTCATCAGATCGACCGCGTCCAGGGTCGCCTGCGTCGTGTTGCCGGTCATCAGTGTCGTCGGCGGCAGGGCCGCGAAATGCACGCGATGGACCGCGTTCTGGATCGCCATGGCGGCGATGGCGGAGAAGCCCGTCAGCAGCGCCACCGGTGAATCGCTGTCGGGGAATGGCCCAAAACGCACCGCCAGCACGAAGAACGCGAACAACAGCGCGACTTTCACGCAGAGCAATATTTTCAGGTCGGGCCATTGCCTCGCCCGCATGGCGGCGCCGATCAACCGGGCCAGTACGACCACGACGATGAATTCGGGCAGTGCGATCAGCTTGGCCGCGATACCGTGGGTGCCGAACACCAGGGCGTAGCCGGCGGTCACGAAGTTTCCCGTCACGTGCGCCGTGAACAGGCCCTGCAGGCCCAGAAAGCCCGCGGTATCGACGAACCCGCCGTTGAAGCTGAGCAGGCTTACGACCAGAGGGCGCTTCATGAACGGAGCGCGTCCGAACCAGGCATGTCCATCTGGGCGCCATGCTTGCGCATGTCATTCCTCCCGCTTCCCTCAATCGCGACCGCGACCGCGACCGCGACCTCGCCGGAGAGATTACATCTGCCGCAAGATTCTTCCATTGGCGTTATAGCCGTAGACGTAAAAGGTCCAGTCGTCGGCGCCCAGGCTGCCGGTCCAACCGCGCGACTTCAGCGAGATGCCGGCGCGCGGCTTGCAACCGGCCACGAACGACAGATAACCACTATAACCCGTGTATCGCGCCCCTCCCGCCAGGGCGGGCAGGCCCGCGACGTTCGTGTCGAAGACGAGGCGGGCGACGGTGGCCGCACCATTGAATTGTTGGTTGATCACGGCGTCGATTTTCGCGATCTTTGCCTGGGCGTTCAGCGCGGGATTCGCGATGCCGTTGGCGTTGCAATGAAACAATATTGTCCTCGCGCCCAGTTTCGCCACGTAAATAAAACAACCAGACAGCGGACCAGTTAAAACCAGTTGCGCATTCGCATCAAGCTCGGTGTAGGTGCAGGCGGCGCCATTGTTGCCCTCGCGGTACGGCAGAAACCGGTAGGCTTTCACGGTGCTCGGGTTAACCCGAATCGTGCTCTGACCGGAAAAATCCACCGAACACTGTGCGTTCGCCTGGCTGGTGACGAAGGCATCCGCGACACCGGGACAGGGTGTCAAAAATCGTTGAAACTGACCGCCACCATCAAGCTGGTAATTGCGGCTGGTCAGCAGGTTGGGGTTCATGGAAATTTGAGTGCCAGCGGACACGCGTCTCCCCTCTCATGTTGATGACGTTTCGCCAGAAACCGAACCGATGAAAGTTCGCGGCTACGAGCCACGGTTGTCCGGTTGAACACCAGTCGAATATTCAAGGCAATACTGGCCGGCTGTCGCATCTCGTCATGACCGCCCTTGTGGCGGCCATCCACGTCTTTGGCACGGTCTGTAAAGTCGTGGATGGCTGGGCCAGGTCCAGCCATGACGGACAAAAAGCGCCAGTCGTCAACACGATATTTGACCGGACAGCCGCGGTTACGAACTCAGTGCCTCGGTGATCGCCGCCAGGCCGGGGACGCGATTGGCCGGACCCATGGCGGCCAAAGTGGGCTTGCCGCGGAAATGGCGGACGGCGGCGCGCTGGATGTCCTCGGGCGTCACGGCGACGATCTTCCGGACCGTCTCCTCGGTGGTCAGCACGCGGCCGAACACCTGGATCTGGCGCGCCAGTTGCTCGCACCGGCTGCCGGTGCTTTCCAGTGACATCAGCACGCTGGCCTTCACCTGCGCCTTGGCGCGGTTCAGTTCGGCTTCGGTCACCGTGGTCTGAATCTTTTGCAGTTCCTCCAGTGTGACCGGCATCAGTTCCTCGGCCTCGCTTTCGCCGGTGCCGGCGTAAATGCCGAACAGGCCACCATCCATGTAAGGTTGGGCGAAGGAGTAGATCGAGTAGACGAGGCCACGCTTCTCCCGGATCTCCTGGAACAGCCGCGACGACATGCCGCCGCCCAGTACGGTGGAGAGCAGCAGGGTCGGATAGTAGTCCGGATCGGAGTACCCGACCGAGGGGAAGCCGAGCACGATATGGACCTGATCCAGGTCGCGGTCCTGGCGGAACTCGCCGCCCTTGTAGACCCCGCTCTCCATGCCCGGTGGCACCTGCGCCGGCAGGTCGGCGAAGTGGCGGTTGACGAGGTCGAGGATCTGGCTGTGCTCCAGCTTCCCGGCCGCCGCGACGACGACGTTCGCCGGTGCGTAGTGACGCTTCATGTAGCCGGTCAGAATGGTGCGCGGCATCTCCCGGATGCCGTCTTCGGTGCCCAGGATGGGGCGGCCGAGGGACTGGGACGGATAGGCCACTTCCTGAAAATGATCGAAGATGATGTCGTCGGGCGTGTCGTTGGCCTGGCCGATCTCCTGCAGGATGACCCCGCGCTCGCGCTCCATCTCCTCCGGCTCGAAGGTGGAGTGCGTCAGGATGTCGCCGATGATGTCGGCGGCCAGAGCCGTGTCTTCCTTCAGGACCTTGACGTAGTAAGCGGTCTGTTCGCGGGCGGTATAGGCGTTGATGTGGCCGCCGACGGCCTCGATCTCCTCGGCGATGGCCGCGGCCGAGCGGGTTTCGGTGCCCTTGAACGCCATGTGCTCCAGGAAGTGGGAGACGCCGTTCTCGGCCTCGGTCTCGTTGCGCGAGCCGGTGGCGACATAGGCGCCGAAGGAGACCGTCTCGACCCGGTCCATCCGCTCGGTCACGACGGTGAGGCCGGAGGGGAGGCGGGTCGTCTGAATGAGTTCGTTCACTGTGTGGGTGGTTCCTGGATGGAGGCGGCGGGCCGCGACGGGAAAGAGCCATCAATATGGGTGTCGCGAGCGGATCGCAACATGCCGGAAGTTGTAGTGAATCGGTTGCCTGTGGTCAGAACCGGCTGTTATGGAACCGCCCCAATGACCCGCTGTTCCTCTACCCATCGTCCCCGGTGCCTTTCCGGTCATCCCCGGGCTCGACCCGGGGATCAATCGCGGCGCGGTGCTGGTACAGATCCCCGGGTCACGCCCGGGGCTGTCCGGTTGAGCACCGGTCGAATACTCGAGGCACTCCTGGCCGGCTATCGCACCTCGTCATGGCCGCCCTTGTGGCGGTCATCCACGTCTTTGGCGCGGTCAGTAAAGTCGTGGATGGCCGGGACAAGCCCGGGGATGACGTTGAAAAGGCGTCAGTCTTCAACACGATATTGGACCGGACAGAAGTGGGTCACGCCCGGGAACGACGTTGAGGCATGAAGCCGAAACTCGCGCCGAATCCAGGCCGTTTGCCGTGAGCCTCGCCGAGCCGTGGGACTGGAACGTCGCCGTGTTCTGCCGGAACGAGCGGTGGTCGATCGTCCATTGTATCGAAAGTATCGCCGACGCCAGCCGCGACCGGCGCACGCTGATCACCCTGATCGTGAACGGGTCCAGCGACGACAGCGCGGCGCTGGCTCTGGAGGCGGCCGAGCGGCGCGGCATCCCGCTCGCCGTCTGGACCATCGCCCATGGCGACAAGGCGAATGCCATCAACCGGTTTTTCCACGCCCTGAGAGAGCCGGCGCGTTGTTACTTCTTCATCGATGCCTATGCGAAAATTGGCGGCCGGTCGCTGGCGGTGATGGAAGCGCTGCTGGCGGAGCGTCCGGACGCGGTCGCGGCCACCGGGCTGGCCGCCAATGGGCGCACGATGGTCCGGGATACCGAGCGCACCATGACCGAGGGAAGCCGGCTGCACGGGCAGTTGCACGCACTGCGGCCGGCGTTCGTCGACCGGCTGGTGGCGCGGAATTTGTGGCTGCCGATCGGGCTTTATTACGGTGACGGTCTGGTTGGATCGATGGCGCTGCATGATCTCGATCCGCTGCATAACGCCTGGGAGCAGAAACGCATCGCGCACAGTCCCGAGGCGACTTATGAAATCCCGATGCTGTCGATGTTTCGCCCGCGCGACCTGAAACGGCAGTTTCATCGCAAGGTCCGGCAAATGCGCGGCCGGCTGGAGAACCTGGCGATCCGCGACATCGTCTATCAACTGGGCTACGAGGGTCTGCCGGAATACGCGGACGACATGGTGAAGGGATATTTGTCACGGCATGGCCGGCCGGCCGTTTCGCTGACGGATCGTCCATTCCAGTCTCTGGCGATACGCCAGATCGAGTCGGCGCGTCCACCCGATCCCGGGCGGCTGGAGCCGGTGTTGCTGCGTTGATTGGGCTAGCCCAACTTCGCCGATTCGACCCCGGTTTCCAGAATCTTCGTGGCAAACTCGTAGTCCCTGACACGAGCCGCCTCCGGAATCCGCTGTAGTGAAGACCTACCCTGTTCCCAGAGGGTGTCC
>Ga0182018_10001453_pt1 | contig 26892 bp, 28 predicted proteins | sample 812P2MmetaG_FD_120490 | JGI IMG/M metagenome (GOLD analysis project Ga0182018, IMG submission 120490) | Permafrost microbial communities from Stordalen Mire, Sweden - 812P2M metaG | ecosystem: Environmental > Terrestrial > Soil > Wetlands > Permafrost | place: Sweden: Stordalen | collected...
CTGCACAGCAATCCGCTCCTGATCACATCCGCGGGGAACCCGAACTCACCGTGCCAGTCGGTCACCAACGCGACGCCGGCGAGATGCGCTCCGGACGAGTGGCCGACGAGATGGATGCGGTTCGGATCGCCACCGAAGCTGGCGGCGTTGCGAAAAATCCAGGCGATGGCGCGCCGCACCTGGTCCACCATCGGCATCAGATCGCCGCCGGTGTCCAGCACGTTGACGAAATCCGGCACGGCGTAATGCGCGCCCGCGCGGACGAACAACTCGGCGGCGGAGGCACTGTCGCGCGCGCTTCCCCCGCGCCAGGCGCCACCATGAATGAAGACGCAGATCGGTGCGTTCGGTGCCGCCGCCGGATACAGATCGAGCGTTTCATCGGCCGTCGGACCATATGCGATGCGACGCGGCGCACCGAGTCGCTCACGGGCAATGTCGCTGTTGCTGGCGAAACGTCGCAGGACCTGCGCTCGGTTCGGCGCGTACTTGGTCTGATCGTATGCGTCGTCCAAAGCTTGTTGATCCAGATCCAGCCATATCGCCGGACCGTGACGCGACTCGCTCACCACAATCTCCGTACCCCATACGCGTCGAATCGTTGTTCATTCGACACCAGGACCAGGTCATCGCCCATCGCCTGCGCCGCCAGCATCCGGTCGAACGGATCGCGATGCGGCCCAGGGAGGGAACCGGCCATCTGGCCGTGCGCGAATGAAATCGATATAGGAACGAATCCCTGTGCCTCCACGGTGGCGGCGAGGTTCTGGGCGATGTCAACTACATCGGGCAATTTGCCAATGCGGACCTTGGTGGTTATCTCCCACGCCGACGCCGCGCTGACGAAAATGTCGTTGCTCGCATCGCCGATCGCGTCACGCGCCGGGACCGAAAGCGAAGTGTGCCCCAGCAACCACCAAAGAAGTGCATGTGTGTCGAGCAGCAGGTTCACGACCTAACTACTCCCATGCCGCGAGTTCGTCCTCTGGCAAGGGGTCGAAAAATTCTGGTCCAATCGAGAACTTACCGCGCAATGCGCCGAACTGGCGCTTTGGCACGACGGGGCGATACGGCACGATCTTCGCGATCGGCACCTTGCCGCGCGCGAGAATGATTTCTTCGCCCGCCTCGGCGCGGGCGACGAGCTGAGAGAGAGTCGTTTTCGCGGTGTGGATGGTCACGGTTTTCATGGGCTCTCACTTGACTGAAAGCCTTAGCTAAGGTCGTGGCCGATGGCAACAAATTCCGACGGGTGGATCTGAGGAGCGGACACTGACGCGGCGCCGGTTGAGATCCGGTGCCGCGTTTCCGGTCAGGCGGCGGCGAACTTACCGCGGCCAAACACCCGGTCGAGGTCCTCGGCCGCCGCCTTGTCGAACGCCGTTGTCGCGGCGCGCACCGCGTCGACTTTCGCCAATGCCGCCTTCACCGCGGGACGCTCGTTGATTTTGCCAACCCAGGCCATGACATGCGGGAACTTCGCCGCCGCCGCGTCACCAAGAAACATTGGGATGGCGCGCATCCATGGGTAAGTCGCGATGTCCGCCACGCCGTATTCCGCGCCACCCAGATACGGCACATTGACGAGCCGCTTGTCGATGACTTCCGTCACCCGGATCGCCTGCGTCAGATAGCGGCTTTTCGAGTAATCGTTGCCGGCCGGTGCGAAACGAAGAAAGTGCACGAACTGGCCGAACATCGGGCCGACCGTGCTCATCTGCGTCATCAGCCACTGGATCGCGTCGTATTTCGCCGCCATGTCCGCGGGCAGCAGTTTGCCGGTCTTCTCCGCCAGGTAAAGCAGGATCGCGCCCGATTCAAAGCACGTATACGGCTTGCCGCCGGGACCTTCGCTGTCGACGATCACCGGCACTTTGGCGTTCGGGTTCAGCTTCAGGAATTCGGCGTCGAACTGCTTGCCGGTGAACACGTCAACCGGAGCGACCTCGTACGGTAGGCCGAGTTCCTCCAGCGCGATGAAGATTTTGACGACGTTGGGACTGCCCATGCCGTAGAGTTTGATCATTGGTTCCTCCAGAGGTTCGCGGACCTGATCGCAAATGTCCGGGCGGACCATCGCACGCCGGACAGGAAGTGGGAAAGCCGCCGGCGATGACCGTCACGCTTTGGTCACACGCGGCGCGGATTCAATCCGGTTCGATATCCCACGCATTGGTTCGTTCCAGCATCCTGGCATGAAACGTCAGTCCTTTGCGTACAGCCCAGACGTTGAACTGGTGATGCAGCGGAATGATCGGCATGTCGGGCATCGCCAGACGCTCCGCCTCCCGGTACAGCGACTCGCGTTTTTCGGTGTCGATCGTCGCCAGCGCCTGTTCAATGATCGTATCGACTTTCGGATTGGAATATTTGTCCGGCATGAATACCATGCCGCGCCCCTTGGAGGGATCCGATGTGGCGACGAGTTCGGTCAGATCGCTACTCGCTTCGCCGGTATCGGAACCCCAGCCGGCGAGGTGCATGGAAAATTCGGAGTGCAGCACGCGGCTGAAGAAGGACGCGGCGGGCATCACCTCAACCGTGGTCTTGATCCCGACCCGGGTCCACATCTGGGCGATCGCCTCCGCCAGTTTCGAATCGTTGACATAGCGATTGTTCGGACCATGCAAGGTCAGCGCGAAACCAGACGGATAACCGGCGTCGGCGAGCAGGCGCTTCGCGTGCTCGGGATCGTACGGATCGACGGTGATCGCCGGCTCATACCCGCTGAGGCCTTCCGGCATCAGCTGGCCGGTCGGCGCGGCGAAGCCATCCATGATGTGGTCTTTCAGACCTTCCCGGTTGATCGCCAGCGACAAGGCGCGGCGAACGCGCGGGTCGCGCAATGGGTTGGCCTCCAGCTTCTGGCCGGCCTGGTCGGTGACGAACGGCGTCACCATGCGCGAGCAGTCGGGCGCCAGATAAATCAGCCGTTGGCCGGGCACCGCGATGACGGTGAGTTTCGGATTGGCTTTAAGATCGGCGGCGTCATGGGTCGGCACCTGATCGATGATGTCGGCCTCGCCGGTGCGCAACATGGCGATGCGCGCGGCGCCGTCGGTCACGAGGCGATAACTGACCGAGTTCCAGTATGGCGGCGGGCCCCACCAGGAATCGTTGCGTTGAAATGTCGCCTGATCGCCGACGCTGAACGCGGTGACCCGGTACGGGCCGGTTCCGATAGCGGTTTGCAACGAATTGAACGACGCCGTGGTCATGCCGTCGGCGTATTTTTTCGCGACGATCGCGACGCTGGTGAGATTGTATGGCAACAACGGAACCGGCCCGGATGTGTAAAGCCGCAGCGTGTGCGGGTCGATGACCTCGGTGCGGATAATCGGCTTGACTGCGAAGACGAAACTGCTTGGGCTGAGCAGCAGCGTGGGAATGCGCGCGAATGAGAACACCACGTCATCGGCGGTAAAAGGCGAGCCGTCGTGAAACGTCACGCCCTCACGCAGCCTGATCTCCCAGGTTTTTTCGTCGATCGCGGCCCAGGATACCGCGAGCGCGGGTTCCGGGTGGTAATTCGGATCGAAGCGGATCAGCGGTTCGAACACGTAACCGGTCAGCGCGTTGTTTGGGCCGAGGTTGTGATAGTGCGGATCCATCGAGGTGAACGCGCCACCGACCGCGACCGTCAGTTTGTGTTGGGCGGGGGGTGGCGGGGAAGGGGCGTTGTGGGTTTGCGCGGCACGCGGCTGCGCCCACGCTTGTGTCGCGAGGCCAACGACGAGAGCAGTAACCAAAGTGATAGCGGTTCGCATGCCCATCGACGTCCCCTCCGTGGTCCGGGCGATGCTATCCCGCGGCGGCGGGCGGCGCGAGACCCGGGGTTTCACCCCGGACCCCACCAAGAGGCGCTGCCTCTTGGAACTCCGCCAAGGGATGAGATCCCTTGGAACCATTAATTGGGTTGGGGAATGAGAGGGGCCGACCGTGACCTATCGAGGTCCGTGTCGGCCCCTCCCATTCCCCAACCCATTGACAGATTGCAAAGGGCCTCGCCCATTGCTGGGCTTGAGCCATAAAGTGGATCAAGGGGGCAAGGCCCCTGGCCGGGTTTCAGGGCGGAGCCCTGAGCCCCGAGCCTCGTCCGAACCCGGAGACCGAGATGGACACGCCAGCGCCCTTCACCGACCCGCACGCCGAAATCCGCGACGAAGTGCGGAAACTCTGCGCCCGCTTTCCGGGCGAGTATTGGCGCAAGCTGGATCAGGAACGCGGCTATCCCACCGCGTTCGTGCGCGCGCTGACCGAGGGCGGCTATCTGGGCGCGCTGATTCCCGAGGAGTACGGCGGCGCGGGCCTGCCGTTGTCGGCCGCCGCGGCGATCCTGGAAACGGTTCACGCCGAGGGCTGCAACGGGGCGGCGTGCCACGCGCAAATGTACATCATGGGAACGATTCTGCGGCACGGCACCGACGCGCAGAAAAAGGCCTATCTGCCGAAGATCGCCACCGGCGAACTGCGGCTGCAGGCATTCGGCGTGACCGAGCCGACCAGCGGCACGGACACGACCTCATTGCGCACCTTCGCGAAGAAGGAAGGCGATCATTACGTGGTCAACGGTCAGAAAGTGTGGACCAGCCGGGCGGAACACTCGGACCTGATGCTGTTGCTCGCCCGCACCACGCCGCGAGATCAGACCGCGAAACGAACCGACGGCCTGTCGACGTTCCTTGTGGACATGCGCGAGGCTTTGGGCAAAGGCCTGACCATCCGGCCGATCCGCACCATGATGAACCACAACACGACCGAAATCTTCTTCGACAACATGATCGTGCCGGCCGAGAACCTGATCGGCATCGAAGGCCGCGGCTTCCGCTATATCCTTGATGGAATGAATGCGGAACGATTGCTGATCGCCGCCGAGTCCATCGGCGACTCGAAATGGTTCCTGAAGAAGGCCTCGGACTACGCGCGCGAACGGAAAGTGTTTGGCCGGCCGATCGGTCAAAACCAGGGGATCCAGTTTCCGTTGGCGCAGGCTTACGCGCGGATGCGCGGCGCGGAACTGATGGTGCGGGAAGGTTGCGCGAAGTTCGAGGCCGGCCAGACTCCCGGCGAAGAAGCCAACATCGCCAAAATGCTCGCGGCCGAGGCCTCCTGGGCCTCGGCCGAGGCGTGTTTGCAAACCCATGGCGGATTCGGATTCGCGGAAGAATACGATATCGAACGGAAGTTCCGGGAGACGCGGCTGTACCAGGTGGCGCCGATCAGCACGAATTTGATTCTGTCGTACATCGCCGAGCACGTGCTCGGGTTGCCGCGAAGTTATTGATCCAGGGAGATGCTGATGTCGGAAACGAAACCGGCGATGACCGGCGGATGCCAGTGTGGCGCGGTGCGTTACGCGTTGTACGAAACACCGGTATCGACCGTTTGCCATTGCCGCATGTGCCAGAAAGCGGTTGGCGGCCCGTTCGCGGCATTATCGAAACTGCCGCTGGCGCGCTTCGCCTGGACCCGCGGTGAGCCGGCGAAATTTCAAAGTTCCTCGGCCGCCGAACGGCATTTCTGCACCGCCTGTGGCACGCCTCTGACGTTTCACTACCTCGACGGCGACGCGATTGAGGTGACGACCGGGAGTCTTGATACCCCAGCGCTGGTGCCAGCCACCAAGAATTTCGGTGTTGAGGCGCGTCTGCCGTGGATCGATCGTTTGATGCCCGGCCAGTTGCCGGAGGTGACGACGATGGATCATGCCACGCGGGTCGTGGTCAGTTTGCAGCACCCGGATCATGACACACCGAATGAGTGAATTTTGCCAGGCATTCGATTCGCTTGCGACGACCGGCAGAATGGCTGATCGAACTGGACCATCCTGTTGGCCTCGGATCTCAGGACAGAGGAATATTCCTGCCGGGATACTCCGTAATCCCGGTCAGACATTGCGTTTAGGTGTTTATCCACCTATCTTCCCGCCATGACAGCCCATGCTCGATGGAACCTCGTGGTTTCCCAGGATACGGACAAAGAATTACGGCAGTTCCTCGCCAGCCAGGGACGCGCCCGCAAAGGAGAATTGTCACGTTTCGTCGAGGACGCCGTGCGTGCCCGCATCTTTGAAATCGAAGTCGCCCAGGTGAAGGAAAAAAATCGCGGCCGTTCGTTGAAGGAGATCCAACAAGTTGTCGATGAAGCGTTGGAGTGGGCGCGGCGCGGCTGATGCGCGTCATCCTCGACAGTAACATTCTTTTCAGCGCACTCATTTCTTCCGTTGGACCACCGCACCGCATTTATGTGGCCTGGCGGAGCAAAAAATTCGAACTGGCGACCTGCTCGATTCAAATCGAGGAAATGCGACGTGCCAGCCGCTATACCAAACTCCGCGATATTTTGACGCCGCGCGAGGTGGGTCGTTTGATCAACGACCTGCATGGCGCGCTACAAATCGACGTACTCGCGCGAGACCACGAAACCGCCGATCCCGATGATGCGTGGCTCCTCGCGTTGGCGGACAAGTCCCGGGCGGAATATCTCGTGACCGGCGACAAGCGAGCCGGCCTGCTGTCGCGCCGCCGGATCGGCCCCACGCGCATCATGACCGCTACCGCGTTCTGCCGCGTCGCCCTCCGCGAAGGCCGCTGAGACCCCCTGCTTGAAGCCCCCCTCCGTCCATGCCACCACCGCCCGATGCCCTCACTTCCCCTCGCCAACCTCCTCGTCGTCTCACTCGAACAGGCCGTCGCGGCGCCGTATTGTTCGTCCCGTCTCGCCGACGCCGGCGCGCGCGTCATTAAGATCGAGCGGCCCGAAGGCGACTTCGCGCGAGGTTACGACAAAGCCGCCAAAGGCCTCTCCAGCTATTTCGTCTGGCTCAACCGCGGTAAGCAAAGTCTTGTCGCCGACATCAAAGCCCCAAACGACGCCGCGTTGCTGCATTGCATCCTCGCGCGCGCCGATGTGTTCATCCAGAACCTCGCCCCCGGCGCCGCCACGCGCGCCGGTTTTGGCTCAACCGAGCTTCGCGCCAAATACCCGCGCCTGATCACGGTCGATATCTCCGGTTACGGCGAAACCGGAGACTACGCCGCCATGAAAGCTTACGACCTGCTGGTGCAGGCGGAGTCCGGTCTGGCCAGTATCACCGGCCATCCCGCCGGTCCCGGCCGGGTCGGCGTATCGGCGTGCGACATCGCGTGCGGAATGGCGGCGCATGCCGGCGTGCTGGAGGCGCTGATCGCCCGCTCCATCTCCGGACAGGGCGACGCGTTGAAAGTCAGCCTGTTCGACGGCATGGCGGACTGGATGAACGTTCCACTGTTGTATTATGAGGGCACCGGCCAGGCCCCCGCCAGAATGGGCCTCGCGCATCCCTCGATCTGCCCTTACGGCGCCTTCGAAACGAAAGACCGGGCGCTGGTGCTGATCTCAATTCAAAGCGAACGCGAATGGGTGGAGTTCTGCGCCAAATTTCTGGGCGAACCCGATCTGCCGAACCGGACCGGTTTCGAAACCAACGTCGTCCGCGTCGCCAACCGAGCCGTTGTCGACGCTCATGTCGGCGCCACCTTCGCGATGCTCACTCGCGACGAGGCCGCCATCAAACTTCGCGCCGCCAACACCGCGTACGGCTTCGTCAACGATGTCGCGGCGTTTTCGCACCATCCGGCGTTGCGGCGGCAGACGGTACGAACGCCGAACGGTCCGGTCGCCATCGCCGCGCCACCGGTTTTGCGCGAAACGCCGCGCGATCTGGGTCCGGTTCCGGCGATCGGTGAGCATTCCGCCGCGATCCGCGCGGAGTTCGCCGCCAAGGGATGACCTGTGTTGAATTCGGGGAGATCGATGCGCTCGTGCTTGCTGAGTTGTCCGCGACATCACAAAGGTCGCGAAGTTCACCAAGATCGCGAAGCGTTCTTCGAACACACGCGCTATCTTCGTGAACCTGGTGAACTTTGAGACCTTTGTGATGCCGCCGTACCCGCGCCAGACTCAGGCATCCCGGTCAACCCCCAGAGCAAGTTGCACCACCGGCCTCATCCCGGTATGGCGGCGGTTCTGAAACCAAACGGGGAAGCCAAAATGGCACTGCCACCCATTCCATCCTGGGTTGACGAATTCAAGGCGTTCATCGCCCGCGGCAGCGTGATCGATCTGGCGGTCGGCGTGATCATCGGCGCCGCGTTCGGTGGCATTGTCACCAGCCTTGTCAAAGACGTCCTCAATCCCGTGATCGGTGTCTTTCTTGGCGGAGTCGACTTCACCAATATCTTCATTCCGCTGAACGGTAAGCACTACGATACGCTCGCATTGGCACAGACCGCTGGTGCGCCAACCGTTAACGTCGGCTTGTTCATCAACGCGGTCATTCAGTTCCTGATCATGGCGTTCGTGATTTTCTGGGTCGTTAAGGGCGTGTCACGGCTCAACCTGCGCAACCTTGGCGCGGCCACGCCTCCGCCGACCGCGACCGAAACGTTGCTGACCGAGATCAGGGACCTGCTGAAGAAAGAACCAACCGCGTGATCAAACTATCCGGCGAAACCACACCCCGGCCTTGATCGCGGACAGCAAAACCAGGCCATAAACCACCAGCGCAAGGCTCAGCATCGCGAACACGGCACGCAGATCGTGGGTCACGAACCACGCGGCCCATCCTCCGCCAACGGCGATCGCCATGCGCAGGAAGCCGGCGAACAATGGCCATGCCAGCCGGCCCGCGCCTTGCGACGCGAAGTAAAGCGACAACCCCAGTCCAAAAAACCCATATCCCGGGCCCGCGTAGCGCAGATAGGTGACGCCCGTCGCCACCATCCGCGGATCGTTGCCGAACAGACCAAGCCATGCCTCCGGCCAGATCGCGGCGGCGACGCCAACGGTTTCGCACACGCCGAACGCGATGGCGCCGCCGGTCAGAGCAATCCGCAACGCCCGCTCGCGCTGACCGGCGCCCATATTGGTGCCGACCAGAGCCACCAGCGGCGCGCCCAAACCAAACACGATCGGGACCAACAGGAATTCCAGCCGAGCGCCGGTGCCGTAGCCCGCCACCGCGTCGGGCCCGGCGGCCGCGCCAACCAACGCGGTCAGCATGGCGATCGTCAACGACGTCTGCAGCGTGCTGACCGAGGCCACCGCTCCCACCCGCAAAATATCGAAAAACATCGCGAAACGCAGCCGGAACGAACCCGGCCGGACCAGCGCTCTGCCACTCAACAAATACCACGCCAGAGCCAACAACGTCGCCGCGTTTGTCAGCAACACCGCGGTTCCGGCTCCCACGACACCCATCGCCGGCACCGGGCCATAACCAAAAATCAGCAGTGGAGACAACGGGATCAGCAGCACGACGCCAAGACACACCGCCAGCGACGGCACCACCATGTTGCCGGTGCCGCGGATGGTGCTGGCCAGGCCATTCATCAGCCAGACCAGCGGTGTGGCGATGAACACAACGTTCGAGTAACGCAACGCCGATTCCAACGAACCGCCATGCCCGCCAAGCGTCTGATACAGCGTCCGTCCGAACGTCAGCACCAAAGCACTGAACATCACCCCCAGCGTCAGATTGATGATCACCGCGTGCCACACCAGCGCATCCGCGTCGGCCTTCCGGCGGCCGCCCAGTGCGCGGGCGATGGCGGAGGAAATGCCGCCTCCCATGGCGCCGCCGGACAGCATTTGCATCATCATGAACCCCGGGAACACCAGCGCCATGCCGGTCAGGGCGTCCAGGCCGAGCCGGGACACGAACCAGGTCTCGATCAACCCGGTGGAGGCCTGCGCCAGCATCACCAGCACATTCGGCCAGGCCATGCTCAGCATGACCGGAACGATGCGGCCTTCCAGCAACCGGCTGGTGCGCGAGTTCAACGCCGGCGACAACGTGGTCACAGGCGGGGGCACGGCGACGGTCGTCACGGCGTTCATGTGTGGGTCTCCAACGGGGTGATCACGACCACGTAGCCGGGCCCATCCACGCGTTGACCGGTCGCCGGATCGACCAGAACCGGGTCGACGGCTTCTCCGGTCCGTTCGTTGACGACCTGGACGTTTTGCCGGTCGGGCGGAAAGTGCCGGTTGCCGAACGCCATCATCGCCAACAGCACCGGCCGGAAATCCTGACCCATCTCCGTCAGCACATACTCATCCCTGGGCGGGTGCTCGCTGTAACGCCGGCGCGTCAGCAACCCGGATTCCACCAGCGTATTCAATCGCTTGGTCAACATCGTCGGCGCGATGCCGAGGCTTTCGCGGAATTCGTCAAACCGCCGCATGCCGCGGAACGCGTCGCGCAGGATCAGGATGGTCCACCACTCGCCGACCCGCTCCAGACCGCGAGCGATCGGGCATTGCATGGTGTCCAGACTTTTGTGCCGCATGGACCGACCCCATCAGTTAGTATCATGATGATACTTATGCCGCACAACCTCGTCGTCAAGGGGTGGACAGGGGACGCCGAGGTTCCTATTATCATGATAGTCATTGCGGGAGCGACTGCCAATGCCCGAACAACGTCACGCCTCGGTCGCGGTCATTGGGGCCGGCGACTACATCGGCGCCGCGATCGTCCGCCGCTTCGCGCGGGAGGGCTACCTGGTCCACGCCGGCCGCCGCAACGGCGAAAAACTCGCGCCGTTGGTCGCGGAAATCGCCGCCGCCGGCGGACGTTGCGTTGGCAAGACGCTGGACGCCCGCCAGGAAGCAACCGTCGCCGAATTCATGAAGGAAGCCGACGCCGCCGCGCCGCTGGAGGTCGTGGTCTTCAACATCGGCGGCAACGTCAACTTTCCGCTGCTGGACACCACCGAGCGGGTCTTTCGAAAAGTCTGGGAACTGGCCTGCTACGCCGGGTTCCTGTCCGGCCGGGAAGCGGCGCGGATGATGCTGCCACGCGGCCGCGGCTCCATCTTCTTCACCGGCGCCACCGCGAGCATGCGTGGCGGCAAAGGTTACACCGCCTTCGCCAGCGCCAAATTCGGCCTACGCGCCGTGGCCCAGAGCATGGCCCGTGAACTGGGTCCACAGGGCATCCATGTCGCCCACCTGGTGATCGATGCCGGAGTCGACACCGCCTGGGTGCGTGAACGGATCAAGGACCGCGGCGGCGCGAACGACGACCGCCTGTTGATGAGCCCGGACTCGATCGGGGAGGCTTATTGGCAATTGCATCAGCAGCCGCGCGATGCCTGGACGCACGAACTCGACGTGCGGCCGTTCAGCGAAACATGGTGAGGGCGCGATGCCGGTGACCGTGGAATTTCATTTCGACTTCGGCAGTCCGAACGCTTACCTCGCGCATCGGGTCATTCCGTCGATCGAACAACGCACCGGCGCGTCGTTCCTCTACGTGCCGGTGTTGCTGGGCGGCGTGTTCAAGGCGACGAACAACCGCTCACCGGGTGAGGCATTCGCGGGCATCCGCAACAAGCTTGAGTATGAGCGGTTGGAAACCGAGCGCTTCCTGCGCCGCCACGGTATCACCGAATTCAACCGAAACCCGTTCTTTCCCGTCAACACCTTGCGCATCATGCGCGGCGCGGTGGCGGCCGAGATCGACGGCACGCTGCCCCGCTACGTTGAGGCGGTGTTCCACCACATGTGGGAACAACCAAAGAAAATGGATGAGCGGGACGTGATCCGTGCCGCTCTGGATCAGTCCGGGATCGACGGCGCGGCGATGCTGGCGCGTATCGAGGACCCCGCGGTCAAACAGAAGCTGATCGCCAATACCGAGGCCTCCGTCGCAAGCGGCACATTCGGTTCACCAACGTTCTTCATCGGCGGCGAAATCTGGTTCGGCAAAGACCGGTTGCGCGATGTCGAGGACGCGATCGCCGCCGCCAGTTGATTGCGCCCTTCCACGTCATCCCCGGGCTCCCTTTTGCCGTCATCACCGGGCTCGACCCGGGGATGACGTTGGAGGGGAGTCGCCAAAGGCATTTAAGCCGCGTCGTGAAAGATCAACCCCAACGTCTGGCGGTCGCCTGAGCGGACGCGGCTGACGCCATGCCGCATGGTCAGCCGATAAGGTCCTTTCGTTCCGCGCGCCGGCCGGTGGTGCACCGGAAAGATCGCCGCGTCGCCCTGACCGAGAGGCACAATCTCAGCGCGGGATTGCGCGCGCGGACGTTGCTCGACGAGCAGGAATTCCCCGCCGGTGAAATCGTGGCCGGGCTCGCTCAACAGGATCACGACCTGCAACGGAAACACCAGATCGCCGTAAAGGTCCTGATGCAGGCAATTGAAATCATCCGGCCCGTAACGCAGCATCAAGGGAGTCGGCCGCGTCTGACCCGCCGCGTGGCACTGCTCCAGAAACGCCCGCAACGTCGGTGGAAAACCGCCCGGCTGTCCCAGAGTCCGGCGCCACGCATTGGCGACCTCGGCCAGTGGTGGATAAAACGCTTCCCGCAGCATGGCCACCGCGTCCGGTAACGGATAGGACAAATAGCGATATTCGCCTCTGCCGTACGCGTGCTGTTGCATGATGATACGCTTGCGAAACCTCGCCTCGTCATCCCAGAGGCGCGCGAGCTCACGGCTCGCCGCCCGGTCCAGCACCTGGCGCACCGCGTATCCCTGGGCATCGATGTCGGCGGCGAGTTTCGCGGCGTTCAGGTCCGGTTCGGTCATGCCGGCATCATGCCGATAGCGGGACCGCGTCGCATCCCGATTCTTGCGTTCCTCTCGTGGCATGGATGGACCGAAGATGATGCACCAGCGGATTGCGGGCGTCCGAAGGCAATTCCGTCTGACCCTCCGCCGCCAGAGGTGCCATGTGCTGGTGCCGCCACAAGCGAGCGTCGAACAGCGGCGAGGGATCGATGTCGCGCACCGCCCCGCTGACCATGTAATGCGAGAAGGGATCCACCCCGATGGGGATCGATCCGCGGTGCCGCGCGAGATACCAGACGATGTCGAACAATGGATTGGGGCTGACTGTCCCGGACTGGCGATGCCGGAGATAGTGCGACAGCGCCAGTTCGCCCACCGGCACCGAATATTGGGTTCGATACCAGCCCGGATCAAACCAGGGTACTGGCCGGCGGTTCGCGGGCTCGCCTTCAAGGACATAGTGGGTCAGAAGATTGACGCCCAGACGCGCGGCTTCCGGGTTGTTATCGGCGTACCATTCCGGATCGAACGCGCTATTGGGCCAAAACCCGCGCCTGAAGCCAAGCCGGCAGTAATGCAGGGCCGGATCGAGTTCCGCTTCGAACCGCTCCACGTGGTTGATCGTGAAGTACGCCGGTTCGATCAGGCCAGCCGGCCCCAGCAATGTGAGGTCAGGCAACAACTCCCGCCCCGGTGACAGCATATCGGTCAGGTAATGATCGAACGGATCGACGCCGGCCGCGATATCGTCGCGCCATGGTGGCGAATGTGGCACCAGATAAAGTGCCGCGCCTGGCAGGAACCGGCCAGTGGCGCGCCGGACCAGGAAATGCCACAGCGCGGGCTCGCCCGCCGGAACGTCATAAACCGAGCGATACCAGGACGGATCGAACCAGGGCGAGGGCCGGCGGCCCTCCACCTCGCCATAGCGCAGATAATGTCCCATTGGGTCGAGACCGGATCGCGCGACGTCCCGGTTGCGCGCCAGGTACCAGTCCCGGTCGAGCCAGCGTCCCGCGGTGGCCCAGATGTCCCCTGACATCAGTTCGCGGCGGCGGCGGCCGGCTGTCGCAGTTCACCGGCCAGTGCTTCGGTCAGCCGCGTCAGCACCGCGTCCCATTCGCCCGGCTTCGCCTGGCGGAACAGCCGGGCGGTCGGGTACCAGGGACTGTCTTCCCGCTCCAGTTGCCAGCGCCAGTCGGCGGCCTTCGGGATCATGATCCATACCGGCTTGCCCATCGCGCCGGCCAGGTGACCCATCGAAGTATCGACCGTGATCACCAGATCGAGATTGTGGATCAGTGCCGCCGTTTCACCGAAATCGGTCAGATCGGCCGACAGGTCGGTCATGCCGTTGAACGCCGCCAGCGACTCACGGTCGGCGTCTGGCATGGGTTTCTGCAATGAAACGAACGCGGCGGGACCGGCCTCGGCCAGTTGCTTCAACCGCGCCAGGCGCATCGAGCGGCGGCGATCATTGGGATGCGTCGGCCGCCCGGTCCAGGCGAGCCCAATCCGCTTCAGGCCACGCGGCAGGCTGGCGTCCAGACGTTCCCGCCAGACCTCGATCCGATCCGGTTTCGCGAACAAATACGGCACCTTGGCGGGGATCGTGTCGGGCATCGTGCCAAAAACATGCGGCAGGCTGGACAGCCGGCAATGCACCGCGTGACCCGGCACATCGTTCCAGCGGTGACAATACTGCTTGACCCCGGGAATGTGCTCCAGCAGCGGTCCCATTTCCTGGCTGCAACCCAGGACGACGTCCTGCACCCGCTCGGCGGCCATCCCGATGTAGCGCGCGAACTGGATCGTATCGCCGTAACCCTGATCGCCGACCAGCAGCAGCCGCCCGGTCGGGATGCGCATGCCGTTCCAGTGCGCCGAGGTCATCGGCGGCATCGTCGTCTTGCCCGCCTCGGTCATGTTCCGCCACTCGTACTCGGTCCAACCGGGCTGAAAGTCGCGTGTCGCGAGCAGGATCTGCGCCATCGCCAGATGTCCGTCGGCGTGGTCGTGCCTCAGCCCGAGGGCACGCAACAGGCAGGCGACCGCGTGCTCGCGGTCATCGGCGTCGACGAACACCAGCGACATGTTCACCAGATGGTCGGCGTTGTTGGGATCGAGCCGGATTGATTCCTGGCCGGCGGCGAGCGCCTCGTCCATCCGGTAGGTGTTCCGGCACATCGAACTCAGATGCGCGTACCAACTGGGAACGCCGGGCCGCAGCGAGATCGCCTTGCGCAAATGCTCGATGGCGCGTTCGAGATCACCCTTCATCGATGTGATGATGCCCATAAGCGCGAGCGCCGAGGGATAATCGGGGTTGGCGGCGAGGATGTCCTCGCAAATCCCGCTCGCCTCGTTCAGCCGCTTCGCCTGCGCCGCGGTTTGGGCGCGCGCGAGGGCCTGATCAGGCGTTTCACCGGACGGTTGCGCCGGTGGGGCCTGGCCAGGGGTGCCAGGGGCGCTGGTTGCCGCGGCTGTTGGCGCTGTTGTTTGCGCGACGGACTGCGCGGGAGATGGCGCGGCTGGCGTGCGGGCGGGGGCGGTGGGCTGCTCGGCCTGGGTCGTGCTCATGCTCATGCCGGGCAAAATGCCCGCCGGTTCTGGCAACCGCAAGCAGTTCCTGATTTCCGGCCTCTCACGTCGATGGAGACCGGGGACTTGAAGCGCGGGAAAATGACCATTATGTCCATAATTCTGAAATTTGGAGGCCCATTTTGGCGCAGTGGCAAACGGCCGACGCCAAGCAACGCTTCACGGACCTGGTCGACGCCGCGAACGGAGACGGGCCACAGATCGTGATGCGCCACAAAGATCCGGTTGCTGTCGTTCTCTCGCCGGACGAATACCGGCGTCTGGTCAGGCAGGCGGACGCCAACTTCGCCGGCCTCCTCGCGCAGTCTCCCTTCGCTGCGGAGGATGCCTCACAGGTTGGGATGAGCCTGACAAACGGCGGCTGAAATGCGGTGGTACATTGTCGATACCAATGTGCTGTCGAACAGGCGTGACGTGGCCGGCGATCCCAACGTCACGGTGTGGTTTCATCGTTATGCAAGACGAGTCCGAATCAGTGTCGTTACCATCGCCGAGATGCATCGAGGGCTGCTGCTATTGGAGAACAAGCCAGGGTAACCACCGATCGCGGAACGAAAGCCAGGCTGACCGCCGCGATACGCCCCAAACGCGCGTGGTATGACACGGTTCTGGACCGGTTCGGCGACCGCATCGAGCCGATCGATCGCCGCGTCGCGGAAAAGTGGGCGGAAGTTTCGGTTCGATTTTCCTCCCCGCGCGACGGCGACAAGGCCATCGCCGCCACCGCGATAGCGAAGGGCTACGGTATCGCGACCAGAAACCTGGGTCATTTCAAACGAGCGGGCGTGCCCTTGGTGGACCCGTTCGATCCCGCCACATGGGACGATGACGGGGATGATGACCCGGTCGCCGCGCTGTTACGGACATAATTCCCCGATCCGCGCCTCAGCCCCTGATCTCAACCGGCGGTGATGCGATCAACTTCGGCCAGCTGCTCCCGGGTCAGCTTCCAGGTGCCGGCCTTGACGTTTTGCTCCAACTGTTCCGGCTTCGTGGCGCCGGCGATCACGCTGCTGACGGGGTCGCGGGACAACAGCCAGGAAAAGGCGAGTTCCAGCATCGTCCGGCCGCTTGCCTCGGCGAAATCGCCCAGTTTCTCGGCGATGGACCAGTTGCGCTCGGTGAGATAGCGGTCGGCGAGGCGTTGCGTGGCGGCCAGCCGCGTGCCCGGCGGCATCGGCGCGTTGCGGCGGTATTTCCCGGTCAGCAGTCCGCTGGCGAGCGGGAAGTAGGGCAACATTCCCATCCCGGCGGCACGGGACGCTTGCATCAACTCGGCCTCCGGTTTGCGGAAGATCAGCGAGTATTCGTCCTGATGCGAAACGAACGGGTTCAGGCCCAGAGTCCGGGCAGTCCAGTGTGCCTCGGTCACCCGCCAGGCCGGGAAATTCGAGCAGCCGACGTAACGCACCTTGCCCTGGCGCACCAGGTCGTCAAGCGCGCGTAACGTTTCCTCGATCGGCGTGAGTGGGTCGAAACTGTGGATTTGATACAGGTCGATCCAGTCGGTGCGCAGACGGCGCAGGCTGTCCTCGACGGCGGTCATGATGTAGCGGCGTGCACCACCTTGCTTCACGCCGATCGTGTCCATCGGATTGGCGAATTTCGTCGCCAGAACGATGTCCTTGCGCCGGTCGCCAAGCACCTGACCCATGTCGGTCTCGGAACCGCCGCGCTCGCCATAGGTGTCGGCGGTGTCGAAAAAGGTGATGCCGAGGTCGATCGCCTTGTGGATGACCGCGCGTGTCGCATCGAGGTCGATGCGACCGCCGAAATTGTTGCAGCCAAGGCCGATGGTTGAGACTCGCAGGCCGGACTGGCCCAGATTACGAATTTCCATGGGCTCTGCTCCCGCGTTTGGCCGGGAGCGAGTTTGTCAAAGGGTGGTTTGGTTGTCCATGCGGCGGGCCGGGGCGCCAGTGCTAACGCCTGCGTTGATGTTACGGCCGGAAAAAGTAAGGCAAGGATTTTTCGCCACGGATACACGCGGATTTGCACAGATGATTCGTGAGAGTTTCGCCGACTGTTTGTCAGCTCCGATCAACGTGGTGGCGGCCGCTACATAAAACTGAATATGTCCTGTATTATGTGTTACAGGCCACCAACACAATAAATCAAAAGCTTACAGAGAATCCCGCGACGGCGCCGGCGAATTCTTCAGCCGGACGCACTGGGCCGAGATCGGGCATCGCCATCATATCGCTGGAGCGTTTCTGGTCCGGTATGCCCAGGAGTCGGCGTGGCCGGAGGATTATCGCCGGATCGGCAACGGACGGCGAACGAACGCCGTGGCGGGATTGGCCGTGGCATGCCGTCCGTCGGTGGACCGATCGAGATCCTGGCGGCGGGCGAAGGCGGCCTAAGTCAGAATCACCCGCGCCGGTTCAAGTTGCTCGGTAGCCAGCAGAGATAACTCTTCGTCGAGCATCTTGGAACGTATATCATCGGAGAGCTTTTCCCAGACCGAGACCCCGACGAGGCCGATGGCGCGTTCATAAGCGAGGATGATCTCATCAGGCATTTTGAGTATCTCCCTTCTGGCGGCGATTTGGTTTGCCAGCCATGCAATCAACCAGACCGAGCAACACCAGAAAGCCATCAAGCCATAGCCTGGCGTCACTCTCGGTCGGAAAGCCGCTGACAGTGCTGTGGCGACCGTCAGGACGATTTTCGATCACCTGAAAGCCGTTCCCGGTGGAAGCGATATGATAGTTGTCCATACGGCGAGCCTGCCTCACGGCAAATCGTCGCGACAGGTTCGGAATCTACTCATACGGCCCTTGCCAGACTGACGGCGGGCGTACAAAGTGCGGTATCCGGCATAGGGGAATGCCATGCCAATCATCGGACGAGAGGCTCTGGTCGCGCGTATTGAGCAATGTGTGAAGGCCCTGGCGTCGGCTGAGGATGATCGGTCTCGGACAAACGCAAGCCTTATGATCAGGTTCCTCAGAACCGAACTGGCGGAAATGGACCTTCGGGAATCTCCTTCAAGGATCGCCGTTGGGTTTCGTGCCTACCAGCAATCGTTACCGTCCCCGGTTTTGCCTGGTCCGCGAAAATCCGCTGAATCCGCTTCAGGATCGGCCTGAAGGTTCCTGTCCCCGACAGGCATTCGATTTCCCGGTTCGAGCGATCTCCAATCACCGCGACCGGTCCAGCACCTCCCCCGCGAACCGCGACGACAGCGGCACCGCCGCGATCTCGGCGATCAGCTTACGCGTCATCGCGTCGGCGAATGTGTGAAAGTCCCGGATTTCGAGCACGAAGCTGCCCGGTCCGCCGGTCACGTTCTCCCGGTAGTAGTTCTGCAACCCGCCCGGCGGCTGCACATGCGCGAAAGTCCACGACACCGGATGCTCGTTGACGATGGCGAGGCCGTTGATCGTGATGCCCGCCGCCACCGCGTCATCGCGCGCCGCCGAGACCTCACGCCCCGCGTTGTTGGTGCCGTCGCCGCAAACATCGATCGCGCGGCGCGAGGCGTTGTAGCCGCTCTCGGCCAGCATACCGACCGCGTGATCGATACCCGCGCTGATCGCGGTGCGGCCCCAGTAAGACCGCGGCGCGGCGGTCAGCTTATCCACGAAGGCCTGGGCCGACGCGACATCGCGGATCAGCGTCCAGTCCAGCACGGTCTTGACCTCGAACCCGCTGGCGAACTCCACGTAGGACACCGCGATCGCGCCCAGTGGGCCGCCTTTGATGGCGGCGAGAACTTTTTCGCTGGTGAAGGCCGCGGCATAGCCATCCTTTTCCAGCGCGAATTCGCTGTCGTCGATGCTGCGGGATACGTCGGTCACCAGCACCAGCGCGAGGTCCACGTCGTCCGCGGCCGCCGCCGGCACGCGCGGGACGGCGATCGCGGCGACCACGCAAAGGGCCATGGTCCAACCAAATCGTGCCCAAAACCGTGCCATTCAACGCGCCTCCGCCGCGGCTGCCCATGCGGTATCAAACCACAGTGTTCGACGCGGCGCCGTTCCTGTCCAGTGAAAACGGCGCCGTGGCCAATCGATCGAGCCAGGAAGGCCGGGGCTTCTCCGGGAGGAGCCCTCGCGCTTCCCGATTCGAACAATTTCCCGGACGTTGGCGACTCCTGGGCCGGTGTCCCATAAGCCATGCGCCATGCTGTCCACCATCGCCTACGCCCTGTCGCCTTTGCTGCGCGGGATGGACCCCGAGCGCGCCCACGCACTCGCCCTACTGGCTCTGCGCCTGGGCCTCGCGGGACGGTCCGGCGCGCCGGACGATCCGGCACTGGCGATCACCGTTCTGGGACAGAGATTTTCCAATCCGATCGGCCTCGCCGCCGGGTTCGATAAAGACGCGGTCGCCGCCGCCCCGCTCATGCGCCTCGGCTTCGGTTTCGTGGAGGCCGGAACTGTCACGCCGCGGCCGCAGCCAGGCAATCCAAGACCCCGCATCTTTCGTCTCCAGCCCGACCTCGCCGTCATCAATCGACTGGGCTTTAACAATGCGGGCCTGGAAGCCTGGCTCGTCCAACTCGCCAAAGTGTCGAGGCGGCCGGTCCCGCTCGGCGCAAATGTTGGGATCAACAAGGAAGGCGCCGATCCGGTGCGCGACTATCCGGCGCTGATCGCCGCCGTGTCGCCGCACGTCGATTACGCCGTCATCAACGTTTCGTCCCCCAACACGCCCGGCCTGCGCGACCTGCAAAGCGAGGCTCAGTTGCGCGCCATTCTCGCCGCCGTCGCCGACGTGCCAGACCGCAAGCCGGTGCTGGTGAAAATCGCCCCCGATCTGGCGCGCGACGGAATCGCCTCGGTGGTCGAGGCCTGCGTCGCGCACGGCGTTCAAGGGTTGATTGTCGGCAACACGACGATCACCCGGCCGGCCGGCCTGAAATCGTCCCTCGCCAGCGAAACCGGCGGTCTGTCGGGCGTGCCGTTGTTCGCCCTGTCCAACGCCGTCCTGGCACGAGCTTATTTGCTGGCGCGCGGGCGGTTGGTTCTTGTCGGCGCCGGCGGAGTATTCTCCGGCGCCGACGCGTTGGTGAAAATCCGCGCGGGAGCGTCTTTGGTGCAGCTTTACACCGGGTTCGCGTATCACGGACCGGCGCTCATTCCGCGGCTGAAGGCCGAACTGGCCGCCGCTCTGAAATCCACTGGTTTCGCTCGCGTCGAAGACGCGGTAGGCACCGGCGCGCAAGAACTATCGGAATCCTGACCCCATGCGTTTTCTCACCGGTTTCGCCTCGCTCGCATCGGAGTATGACGGCTTCGTGCTCGATCTCTGGGGCGTCATTCATGACGGGGTGAACGCGTTTCCGCACGCCGTCGATTGCCTCTCGCATCTGCGCGACGCCGGCAAGAAAACGTTGCTGCTGTCGAACGTGCCGCGACCGAACGACGCGGTGCGGACGATGATGCGCCGCATGGGGATCGAGGACGCGCTTTACACCGGCATCCTGACCAGTGGAGAGGCGGTGCGCCTCGCCTTGCAATCGCCGCCCGACGCCTGGTGGTCCGCTTTGGGCAAGCGCGTGTACCACCTCGGGCCGGAACGTGACCGTCCGGTGCTGGAGGGTCTGCCTCTGACCCCCGTCGAAACGCCGTCCGAGGCCGACTTCGTGCTGAACACCGGCCCGGACGATCATCGTAACCCAAGCGACATGAATGAATTTGAACCGACACTCCAGGATTGCGCGAAGTACCGGCTGCCGATGATTTGCGGCAACCCGGACCTGGAGGTCATTCGTGGCGGCGTGCGCGTGCTGTGCGCGGGATCGTTGGCGATCCGTTATCAAGAGCTTGGCGGCGACGTGCGGTCATTGGGAAAACCCGATCCGGCGATCTACCAGCCGGTGCTGGAGCAACTGGCGATGCCGAAAGACCGCGTGCTGGCGGTGGGGGATTCGTTACGCACCGACATCGCTGGCGCCACCGCCGTCGGGCTCGCGACCTGCTGGGTGTTGGATGGACTGCACGGCGAAGGGTTACGCGATGCTAATGGATCCTATGATCCTGATCAGGTGAAAGCGGCGGCGCGCGCCGCGGGGATGGCACCGGTGGCGGCGATGGCGAAGTTCGCGTGGTGATGCGTTGTCGCATCGCGCCGGACCTTTTCGCAGAGGGCCAGTTTGAACGTCCGCGACGGGTGGTAAGCCGACATTCGGAAGGCCCATGCTCGATAGGGCTGCGCGCGCAAACCAGGCAGTGAAAAGCCGTTGACCTTTGCCGATCTTATTTCGGCAGCTTGCGTTTCGGGTTGAGATTCTTGATGTGGCCGCTCTCGGTTCCGGCCGCCGGATCGATGACACAGTTGATGAGCGCCGGCGTGCCCGCTTTGAGTGACTCGGTCACCGCCTTCATGAGGCTTGCTGTGTCGGTCACATGATGTCCGGTGCCGCCAAAGGCTTCGATCAGCTTATCATAGCGCGCATTTCTGACGAAGCCCATCGGTGACGGCGGACCACCGGGCGGATCGCCGTGGTAGATGCCGCCATTGTTGAAAACCACGATCACGATTGGCAGATGAAAGCGGCAGATGGTCTCGATTTCCATACCGCTGAAGCCGAAGGCGGCGTCGCCTTCGATCGCGATGACAGGTTTGCCGCTCACCACCGCGGCTCCGATCGCGTATCCCATGCCGATGCCCATGACACCCCACGTTCCGGAGTCGAGACGTTTGCGCGGTTCGTACATGTCAATGATGTTACGCGCGAAATCCAGCGTGTTCGCGCCTTCGTTGACGACATAGAGATCGGGGTGTCCGGCCATGGCATCGCGGATGGCGCGCAATGCACTGGAGAAATTCATCGGACTTGGATCGGCCTTGAGGCGTGCCGCCATCCGCGCCACGTTCTTCTCTTTGTGGCTCGCCATCGCCGCGAGCCAGTCGGCACTCGGCTTGATCTGTCCAGGTTTGAGCGCCGTCAGCAGAGCGGACATCGCCGATTTGATATCACCGACCACGGGGGCGGTGATCGGGCGGTTGCTGTCTATTTCCGTCGGCGCGATGTCGAGCTGCACGTAGCGCGTGCTCGGCGACCACAGAGGCGGTTTGCCGTGCGAGAGAAGCCAGTTGAGGCGCGCGCCGATCAGCATGACGACATCGGCCTGGCCGATGGCGAAGGAGCGGGCGGCCGCCGCGCATTGCGGATGATCGTCCGGCAGCAGCCCTTTCGCCATCGACATCGGCAGGAACGGGATGCCAGTCGTTTCGATAAACGACCTTATTTCGTGGTCGGCCCGGGCGTAGGCCGCCCCTTTGCCGAGGATCACGAGCGGTTGCCGGGCGGTGGCCAATAGGTCGATCGCGCGGGAGATCGATTCCGGCGACGGACTCTGACCAGGCGCTGGATCGACCACCTTCACCAACGAATCGTGACCGGTTCGCGCATCGATTTCCGCACTGAGCGTCACCGCGGTCAGGTCCAGGTAAACGCCGCCGGGTCGCCCGGAAACCGCGGCATGGATCGCGCGCGCGATGCCGATGCCGATATCTTGCGGACGGTTGACGCGGAAGGCCGCCTTGGCGAACGGCCTGGCCGCGTTCAACTGGTCGAGTTCTTCATAGTCGCCCTGTTCCAGATCCACGATCGCCCGGTCGCTCGATCCGCTGATCAGCACCATCGGAAAGCAGTTGGTCGTGGCGTTGGCCAGCGCCACCATGCCGTTCAGGAATCCGGGAGCGGAGACGGTGAGGCAGATCCCCGGTTTCTGGGTCAGATAGCCGGAGATGGCGGCCGCGTTACCCGCGCTTTGTTCATGGTGAAACCCGATATAGCGGAGCCCCTCAGCTTGCGCCAGGCGGGCCAAATCGGTGATCGGGATGCCGGCGACCCCGTAGATCGTGTCGATTCCATTGAGCTTGAGAGCATCCACGACAAGGTGAAACCCGTCGGTCATCGCTTCGGTCGTCGCCAGCGCATCCATTTTCATCGTCCTCGTGTAACGTCGGTCGCTTGTGCCGTCGCGGTCAGATCACGCCCTTTTCGTGCAACTCGGCGATCTGGTCAGCCGAATAGCCAAGGTGAGTGAGCACTTCCTGGTTGTGCTCGCCCAGAAGCGGCGCGCCGGTAATCTTCGGTGTAAAGGCGGAGAATTTCATCGGGCAGCCCACGGTCAGATATTTGCCGCGCTCCTCCTGCTCGACTTCGACGATCGAGCCGTTCTCGCGCAGGGACGGATCGTCGGCGATTTCCTTCATCGACAGGACGGGACCGATCGGCACATCGGCTTTGCGCAACACCGCGACGGCCTGGTATTTATCCTTGTCGGCCAGCCATTTCTCGATCTCGCCGAACACGTCCATGATATGCTGCCCGCGGGCCTCGGGCGTGGCGAACAGCGGATCGGTCTTCCATTGCGGTTTGCCAATGGCGTCGCACAGTTTCTTCCAGCCCCAGGCTTGCAGGATGATGTAGACATAATCGTTCGGATCGGTCTTCCAGTTCTTGCACTTGAGCACCCAGCCGGCGCTGCCGCCGCCGCTGGAATTGCCGCTGCGCGGCACCGTGTCTCCGAACGTGCCTTTCGGGTACTGCGGGTATTCCTTCAGCACCCCGGTAATGGCCAGGCGCTCCTGGTCGCGCATTTTGACGCGGCAGAGGTTCAGCACCGCGTCCTGCATCGATTGAAAGACCTTCTGGCCCTCGCCGGTCTTTTCCCGGTGGATCAGCGCGGCGAGAATGCCGATCAGCAGGTGCATCCCGCTGTTGCTGTCACCCAGCGCCGCGGCGCTGATCATGGGCGGACCGTCGGGAAAGCCGGTTGTCGAGGCGGAGCCGCCGGCGCATTGCGCGATGTCCTCGTAGACTTTGAGGCTCGCGAAGGGCGAGTTTTCCGGGAATCCCTTGACCGTGCCGTAAATCACCCGGGGGTTCATCGCGTGGATCTGTTCCCAGCCGAACCCCATCCGCTCGACCGCGCCGGGCGCGAAATTCTCAACGAAGATGTCGGCTTCCTTGATCAACTGCGTGAGGATTTTTTTGCCCTCCGGTGTCTTCGTATTCAGTTCCAGCGATCTTTTGTTGCTATTGAGCATTGTAAAGTATAGCCCGTCCAGATCCGGGTTATCTCGTAACTGGCCGCGGGTGACATCGCCCTTGCCTGGCATTTCCACCTTCAGCACATCCGCGCCGAACCATGCCAGCATCTGCGTGCAGGAGGGGCCCGCCTGGACTCCGGTAAAGTCGACAACTTTGATGCCTTCGAGGGGTAGGCTCATGATCGGGTTCCTCCAATTTGCTGGTCGGTTTGGGTGGTAATCGGGCGTCGATCCTTAGTCCGCCTTCGCGATCGGGGCGGCGATTTTGTCCTCGGCATGGTGTCGATTGGCCTCCGGCCGCAGGACGAAGAGCACAAGGAAAACAGCGACGACATCGATGGCTGTCGCTAAAAGGAGCACATCGTTCCAGTTTCCCGTCGCCTTCGCGGCGAGTGCTCCGAGCGGCACGAGGAATGCCGCGGCACCTTTCGCCGTGTAGAGCATCGACGTATTCGTCGTCGCATACTCTGCCCCGAACAGATCCGTGCACATCGACGGGAACAGACTGAAGATGTTGCCCCAGCAAAAGAACACCATGCCGGTGAAGAGAACAAATCCCCAAGGCCGGTCCCCCAGCTCATAGAGGAGGAAATAACTCGCGGCCCCGAGAGCGAATGAGATCGTCATGGTCTGCCAGAGGCCGATGCGATCGGAGACCCAGCCGAACAGCGGGCGGGCAACCCCGTTCATGACATTGGAGAAAACAAGCGCCACGGACAGCGTCGAGGCGGCCAGGAATATCACCACGCTGGAGACATGGTACGACGTCGCGATCGGCGCGAGAGACGCGGTCACGACCAGGCCACCGGAACACATCAGCAGATCCAGCACATAGAGGACCCAAAATACCTTGCTCCTCAGCACCTCGGGAGCGGTATAGCTGCGGCTTGTTTGTTGTACTTCGCGGTTCGCGACCTTAGGTGCTTCGCCCGGCTCGGGATTGCGAATGAATTGCGATACGACCAGGACGATGCCGCCCTGGATCAATCCGAACCAGAAAAACGCCGACTCGTAGCCCGACGCTTCGATGACCATGCGAATGGGAATGATGGTCAGCGCGGCCCCGGCGCCGAAGCCGCCCGCCACGCAACCGACCGCCAGGCCGCGGTGATCGGAGAACCATTTCACTGCGGTGCCGACGGCCGCGCAGTAAATCGCACCGGATCCGAGACCGGACAGGGCGCCACCGACATACAAGGCTGTCAGCGAATTGGCATAGGAATCGATGATCCAGCCGATCGCGATCAAGACGCCGCCCACGCCCATCACGATACGCGGCCCAAGGTGGGCGCCGAGCCGGTCAGCGATCCAGCCATTGAGTGGCGTTCCCCAGGTTTCCAGCGCGACGAAAATCGTGAACGCGACCTGAATATCGGCAACCGCCCAGCTATGGGCTTTCTGCAACGGCAGGACGAATACCGACCACCCGTATTGGAAGTTGGCGATCATGATCATGCAGAGCACACAGAGGATCAGGTATCGCCAGCGCGCATTGCCGTGGGCCGGGATACTGACGTGCGCCGTGATTGTTGCCGAACTCATGGCCGCGCTCCGATTCGTCTCGACCACAAGATCGATCGAGTTATCCAACAAGGACAACGATAAACTCGCGCGATCTGGCTGGATAGATTCGGAAAGTACTCAGGCCGCGACGAGCCTTCCATTTTGGCGCCGCATCTAAGGAATCGCCGTGGCAAACGATGCGATCATCCTCGCCGTCGCGGCGCGTGCCTGATCTGGTTGGTCCAGATTACGTGTCGTGGATCGTGCAATCCGCACCGCCGCTGTCTCCCAAACGCGGACGGTGCACAATTCCGGAAACGTGGAACAGACACAAGTGTAGACAACTGCACGGGATTACCCATTTTATAGCGCACTTATGTACTGGAATTGCGCAACAGATGGCAGTGCGAACGGCTATTCGGCGTGCGGCACGGTGCGCCCGGGGAAGCTGGCGCCCCGTGAGGTGAGCCTTATAATGGTTACCATGACCGGTCTCGGAACGATTCGGATTGCCGCTGCTCTGCTCAACCGGTCGGAGGGCCGTATCCTAGTTGTAAGGAAACGGGGCACAGCCGCCTTTATGCAACCGGGTGGCAAGATCGAGCCGGGCGAAGACGCGGTTGCCGCCTTGTGTCGCGAGCTACACGAAGAACTCGGTCTCCTGGTCGGGTGCGACGAACCTCGGCACCTGGGCCGTTTCGCGGCACCTGCGGCGAATGAGGCCGGTTGGACCGTCGAGGCCGAAATATTCCAGCTCAAGCTAAACGGATCAGTGAGATCGGCAGCCGAAATCGAAGAGACCGCCTGGGTTGATCCGTCCTCCCCTGGCAGCCTGGTTCTCGCCCCACTCACTCGAAACCACGTTTTACCGCTCTGTGCAAAGATCACTTCCTGACGCCTTGACGGAATGGCGATCTACATGACCGCGCCGGCCGGACACAGTGAGGATGGCCCCTTTTGTGCACATATCAATAATAACGTACTAAAACCAATGTCTCGAATCGATTGGTCATTCCCGTTGCATGAATCTGGTGCGCGGAGGTTGATGCACCGGCAGCCCGAGCAGTGTTCCGAAGGACCGCTTTGGGTCGCTATGTAGAGTTCTACATAGCAACCCCTATGCATAGGACCAAACTATGCAGAGTTGTCGCTCTGCGTCGCGCGCCGGCCCAGTCCCACTATGACAAAGCCGACGGCGGTGTATGC
>Ga0182018_10001456_pt1 | contig 26834 bp, 25 predicted proteins | sample 812P2MmetaG_FD_120490 | JGI IMG/M metagenome (GOLD analysis project Ga0182018, IMG submission 120490) | Permafrost microbial communities from Stordalen Mire, Sweden - 812P2M metaG | ecosystem: Environmental > Terrestrial > Soil > Wetlands > Permafrost | place: Sweden: Stordalen | collected...
ACGGGCTCACTCGCACCAAGAAATGAACGACCTCTGTGCCTGCTGACGCCAAGAAACTCTACTACAGACACAGAATCGAACTCCGTTTCATCCCCTGCGGGTCGGCAACGCCGGTGATGACTCTGATAGTTCCCTAGGCGCCTGGGTTTGCCACCTTTTGTCCGATCATGACTGCGTCCTGCATCTGGCGATAGAGGTCGCTGACCGCGCCTGGTGAGTGTGACATCAGGATGGTGTTGCTCCTGTCGTTGCAGCCAATTTCCTTCATCGTGTCCAAATATTGCGTGACCAGCACCAGCATCATCACGTCTTTGGGTGTCGATCCCTCCACCGCCTTGGAGAACGCTTCCACGGAATCCTTCAATCCTTCGATGATTGCCTTGCGCTGGTTAGCGATGCCCTGGCCTTGAAGCGCTTTGGCTTCCGCTTCCGCCTCGGCCTGCTTTACTTTCAAAATCTTTTCGGCTTCACCGCGCGCCGTCGCCGCCACTTGCTCGCGTTGAGCGGCATTAATCTCGTTCATCGCCGCTTTCACCTTGTCGTCGGGCTGGATGTCGGTGACCAGCGCCTGGTCGATAGCGTAGCCGTAAGTCCTCATCACATCGTCGAGACCTTGCTTGATCGCGACTGCGATGTCAGACTGCTGCAGAAACGCGTCGTCCAGATTCATCTTGGGGACGTGTCCGAGAATCACGTTGAAGACGTAGGACGAAATCTGCTGTCGCGGATTGGCCAGCTTGTAGAAGGCCTCATAGACATGGTCGGCAATCACGTGATATTGCACCGACACCGGAATTTTCACGAACACGTTGTCTTTCGTTTTCGTTTCCACATCGAGGGCGAGCTGCTGCACTCGCAGATCGATGCGTCCGGCAATCTGGTCGAGCCACGGCAGTTTGAAATTAATTCCCGCGACGGCCACTTGCTTAAACTTACCCAGGCGCTGCACCACCACGGCCTCGGCGGTTCGTACCTGAAAAAACCCGTTCAGAATCGTTCCCAGCACAAGAATTCCCACGATCACGGCGACGATCCATTGCAGATCCATTCGGATCCTCCAGCCCACGCTAACACTTTGTCGGAGAACTCCACGCACGGCGAACGCGCGCGCGGAAACCGCAGGCATCATAGCGGGTCAGACGCCGTCTCACAACCTAAGAGTGAGCGTGACAACGCTTGGGTACCGGCAACTCTGGCAAGACAGCGATCAACCGAGCCGGGCCAACATACCTCGTGGCGAACTGACGGAGATTAGAAGATGCAAACCTCGCCACTGCCCCTTACTCGTCAGGCCGCTGCCCACCAGGTGCAGCCGGCCGGGGGCAAGCGACTTAAGTAATAGCCCGCGAAGGGCCAACAGAGTACGACAAACCGGGAATTTTCGAACCATCGGTAGACGAGTCCGCAGGGGCGTCGAGCGACGATATCGTTGTGATGAGGACCATATCATTCTGTCTCGCCACGGGCTGCTCTTCCGCCGAATCTGTCCGCACAAGAAGGCGGATCCGATGCGATGGCTCGCGCGCTCGAGGAAGGCCGATCAAGATACCAGATTTTGATTCGGCGTCAACAGTTGGCGGGCAAGCGTTACAAAAATCGGACGGCATTCTCCCGAGGGGATTCTCATCTGGTCGTTAGTACCGCTCGCGCATTGCCTCCAGCCTCGCTTTTACTTCCGGCCATTCGTCGTCCAGGACGCTGAAGTAAACCGTATCCCGCACCCGTCCGGTCCACGTGATCAGATGCCGGCGCAGCGTTCCTTCTTCTTTTGCTCCAATGCGCAGGATCGCCTCGCGCGACTTCTGGTTCAGCGCGTCCGTTTTCAGTTCTACCCGCATGCATTCCCACATTTCAAAGGCGTGCCGCAGCATCAGGTATTTTGCTTCGGTGTTAATGCCGGTGCGCTGCCATCCGGGTGCGATCCACGTGGACCCGATCTCAACCCGCCGGTTGATGCGGTCAATATTCATGAATCGGGTGCTGCCGATCGTGCGGCCGGAGCTTCGCTCCACCGTCGCAAATACCACGGACTCCCCGCGTCCCTGCTCGGCAAACGCATTGTTGACCAATTTCTCGAAAGCTTCCCGCGTCTTCATGGAGTAGGGAATCCAGCGGAAGATGTCTTCCAGATCGTTCTTCGCAATCCCCCAGAAGGAGTCCGCATGCTCGCGGCGAAGCGGTTCCAGACGAACGGCAGAACCTTCCAGCGTCACGGGCAGAACAATGTTCAGCGGGGCAGGGATTAAACTCATGATTTCCTTTCGCAATGCGGCATTTCGTCATTAATCTTGCATCGCGTGCTCTTTTTCAGGCATCTCTACTACGGCGGCGGTGCTCGATCAGCATGACTGCCGTTGACTGATCATGATCTTATACGTCCAACCATCGGCCATGCGACCTAGCGGGCGATGTTGTCGGGAGAATCTCCAGTGAAGGCGCACTGTCTTCCATTCTCGCAAGTTCCGCACACGACCCGCCTGTTTACCGATTTCTTGACATATCTCCCAAACGTACAGCCGTTTTACCCGCGGTCGCCGCATTTTGGGGAATGGCTGAAAGAAGAAGCCGCAAGAATTTCCTACGATTCGGAACGCCGCGAGCGCGTCACCGCAATCCTTGAGCGGCAGAACAAATCCTGGGACGCTTCCCCACAAACGCTGGCCAACCTTGACCGTCTGCACAAAGGCGCGGCTGCGGTGGTTACCGGACAGCAAGTTGGTCTCTTTGGCGGTCCGATGTTCGCCATCTACAAGGCGCTGACTGCAGTCAAACTCGCAGAAGAGGCAACCGCGGCTGGAGTCGACGCCGTCCCGGTTTTCTGGCTGGCCACTTACGACCATGATCTGGCCGAGGTGAACCACGTTTCCATCCCCGGACCAGACGGCGCTCCGCAGGTACTCACTACGCTCAGCCACGATGTTCCCGGCGCTCCCGTCGGCGCCGTGCGGCTTGGGGACGAGATTCCTCCGCTGATCGAGCAGGCAGTGAAGCTCCTCGGAGACTCCGAGGCGACGCAGTTACTGCGCGAATCCTATCGTCCCGGCGAAACTCTGGGTACGGCCTTCGCCCGTCTCTACGCCCGGGTCTTCGCAGAGTGGGGCGTAATTGTGCTCGATGCCTCCGATGGCGAACTCGACCGCGTCGCGGAGCCCATGTTTCGCGCTGCCATCGAGCGAGCCGAGGAACTCGACACCGCACTGTTGGCGCGCGGTAAAACGCTGGAGGCGGCCGGCTATCACCAGCAAGTGAAGGTCACTTCCACGTCGGTGTTGTTGTTTACAATGCGGCAGGGTGCGCGCACGTCGATTCAGCGTCGCGGCAATGGCGAAGCCACGGAATTCGTGATTGGCACCGACTCTGGGGCGGAAAAACTCTCGCAAGTCGAGATGCTCGCCCGAATCAGTTCGACCCCAGAACATTTCAGCCCTAACGTCCTGTTGCGTCCGATCATTCAGGACTATCTGCTGCCCACGCTTGCTTACACTGGCGGCGCTGCCGAGGCCGCTTACTTCGCGCAGGCGGGAGCTGTGTATGAAGCTCTTCTCGGACGTGTGACCCCTATCGTCCCGCGCTTTTCAGCCACGCTGGTGGAACCGAAGGTGCAGCGCGTGCTCGAGCGTCACGGAGTCTCAGTTCCAGACGTGTTCAACGGTCCCGATGCCTTGCGCCGTCAACTGGCGGAGCGTGGATTGCCCGATGACTTGCAGGCCGCATTCGAAGCCGCTAAGAAATCCCTGGACTCACACCTGTCGAGCGTCAAAGAGAAGCTGGTGAAGCTCGACCGCACGCTGGTCGATGCTGCGGAAACCGCCCGTTCGAAGATCGAACATCAACTCGATCGTCTGCATTCCCAGGCGGCCCGAGCCGAGGCCCTGAAGAGCGAACTCGTGGCCCGCCATGCGGAAATGCTGAGTCAGGCACTCTACCCCGACAAAGGCCTGCAAGAGCGCGGCATTGGCGGGATCTACTTCCTGGCGCGCTATGGCCGCGAATTCCTGCACCAACTGCACGACGCCATCCACTCCGATTGTAACGACCATCAGATTCTGGAGCTGTAGCCGAGTAAAGGAGCGGCGCCGTCCCGGCGGCTGTCGCGGTGTTGTCTCGCCGACTCACGCGAGTGGGAGCCTCGTTTCTGAATATTTGAGTTTGCGATCTATTCCATTCTCAACGCCTGCACCGGATCAGTCGAGGCCGCGCGCCGCGCCGGAATAACTCCGGCAACAAACGCTGCAGCAGCTAGAGTCACGATCGCTCCCATCATCACTCTGGCATCCGCGTTGCTGACTTCATACAGTTGTGCCTTCACGAATCGCACGCAGACCAGCGCGATTGGAATTCCAATCCCCAGCCCCAGTGCGATTTGGATGATGGCGCCGCGCATCACCATCGCGATCACACCCCGGCGCTCGGCCCCGAGCGCCATTCGGATGCCAATCTCTGAAGTCCGGCGCGCGACGGTATAGGCGGTGACGCCATAAAGTCCAATCGTCGCCAGCAGTAGGGCCAATGCGCCGAACAGCATGGTTAGTTGCGCAATCATCCGGTCTTCGGTAAAGCGATCGGCGATTTGCTCCTCGAAGCTTTGAAACTTCACGATCGATAGGTTCGGATTGATGCCTGCAAGCGTTCTCCGCGTTAGCTTCTCCATGTCGCTCACCGGTCTCTCGGTTTCGAGAACGATTGCCCCGGCATACAGCGATTCGTCGTTCTCGATAGGCTGCTTGCTGTTGGCCGGCCGCTGCATCATCGGCACAAAATACATTCGGTGGTTCTTCCATCGCACCGTGGTATAGGCCGTATCCTCCACCACGCCCACGATCTCGAAGTCTCCGGTCGAATCAGGGCCGGGCGGGCCAAAGCGCTGTCCGATCGGATTGCGGTCTTTGAAGAATCCCTTTGCGAATGATTCGTTTACCACCGCAACCGGAGGGACGGCCGAAGTGTCCTGCACGCCGATCCCGCGCCCCATTACGACCTGCGTGCCCACGGAATCGAAATATTCTGCATTTGCCTTGACAAAGGAGGCGTCTAGCTTCAAGTCGGGCTGTCCCAGCACCTGAATGCCATTGCTCCAGTTGTTTTCCTCCATCGCTGTATAGGTGGCAATGCCCACCTTCACGATGCCGGGCAGCGCATGGAATCGATCCTCCATGGTCCGGTACAGCGCTTCCAATCGTATTTGCGAATATCCCGCCGTTTGCGGGCTGATGTGCACGACGTACCGGTTTCTTGTCTCCAGCTTCAGGTCTGTATTCCGCAATTTGTTCAGGCTTTGCGAAAACAATCCGGCGCCCACCAGCAGTACCAGTGACAGAGCTGCCTGCGCCACCACCAGTCCGCGCTGCAATAACGAAGCCCCGGTCGCCGTCGTCCGCGCGCTGCTGCGCAGAACGTCTGCCGGTTTCGCTTGTGCTGCCATCCATGCCGGAGCCACGCCGAACAAAATGCCGGTCAGCAGTGACAGCCCACAGGCAAACCCGATTACCGTTAGGGACGGAGTCGCAGCGATCGGCACATCCTGGGCTCCGGGAAACGTCAGCAGGAGCAGCATTCGCGTTCCCGCGTACGCGACAGCCAGTCCCACTACACCGCCTAACCCGCCCAGAATGATGCTCTCGGTCAGCAGTTGACGGACAATTCGCGCCCGCATCGCTCCCAAAGCTGAGCGCACCGACATTTCGGTGCGTCGTGCCATCCCGCGTACCAGCAGCAGGTTCGCAATGTTTGCACAGCTGATCAGCAGCACCAGCCCGGAGATCCACATCAACAACTGCAAGTGCGATCCATATTGCTCCTGCATATCCTGAATGCCCTGGCCGCCTGGGGTCAGCACTACGTGGGCTTTCGCCAGAAGCGTCTTATCATTCTCGGTTGAGAACAGTTTGCTCGGCGCAAATATCTGTTTTAGTAAAGCACTGAGCTTCTGCTGGAGAGCGATTGGCGCCACACCGGGCTTCAGACGCCCAATAATGTAGAGCCAATCAGCGTCCGGATCGTTCACATAGGGAACGTTCGCCAGCGCCGGCATCGACTCGATCGGTAGATAGAAATCAGGAGGTGTACTGGACAGCCGATCGCCATAAAATCCCTTCGGTGTGATTCCAACAATGGTTACTGGTTTTGTATTCACCCAGAAGGTGCTGCCGATCACCGACGCGTCGCCTGCATAATCGTGCTGCCACGTTTGGTAGCTCACGGCCGCCACCATCGGTGCGCCAATCACGTCGTCCGCATCCATCAATAAACGTCCAGTTTGCGGCTGCAATCCAAACGTGCGGAAGTAGTTGCCGGAGACAAACTCACCCATCATGGACCGCGCCGCAGTCGTGGTCCCATCGCTCCGCGCCGTGATTGGACGGTATCCGAAGCCAGCCTGCATCGCCGCCAGTTCTTCAAACTCGGAAGCGTTCTTCTTGAACTGCTCGTATGTGTCGGTCGAGAAAAGCGTGTAATCGCCATCCTGCTTCACTCCGGAGTTCACGCAGCAATCGTCGTTATCGCCCAGGCGCACCAGCGTCTTGGGATCGGTGACAGGAAGATTCTTCATCAACACTGCGTTTACCAGCGTGAAGATAGCGGCGTTGGCGCCGATTCCCAGCGCCAGCGTCAGCAGCGCCGTAATGGTGAACGATGGAGTCTTTGCCAATTGTCGCAGAGCGTAGCGCACATCCTGCGTCAGGGTGCTCATTGCTGCTCTCCCGTGGGGAAGTGTAGTGACCTATCTTTGTGGTTAGACGGCTTAGCCAGAGAAATAGCACTACAGCGAGGCGAAATTGGATAATTCCTTATCTCTTGCGGTCGGCATTATGGATCGCTACGTGCTCTTGCTGGTCGCCAAGTAAGTACCCAGCCCGATCATGATCGCGCCGGTCACAGTTCTCTGTCGCCGGCGGAAAGTGGCCGACGCGCGAGTGCGCTCTCCGAGCGGCCCCGCCATCACGATCACAATCAGATCCGCGGTCGTGTTCATCGCAACCGAGATTGTGCCCAGGGCGACGAACTGCAAGAAAACGTGCCCCCCTCCGCGATTCACGAACTGCGGAATGAATGAGAGGAAAAATAAAGCAGTCTTAGGATTGAGCACTTCTGTCGCCACCCCCTGCCAGAGTGGGTTGCGCGCGGGCTGGGCGTCTCGCTTATCGTCTTGCTGAATCGCATCCTCCGGGTTCGCCTTCTCTCTCCGTACGTCACGAATCATTTGCACACCCAGAAAGCAAAGATAAGCCGCACCAACGTATTTCACCGTGGCGAAAGCCACTGCCGATTTTGCCAGAATAATCGACACTCCCAGCGCCGCTGCCAGCACATGCACCATGCCGCCGAGAAAAGTGCCCAACGCCGACAATATGCCCTCACGCTTTCCGCCCGCCAGGCTGCGAGCGAGCACATACAGCATCCCAGGGCCTGGCGCGATCGCCAGCAGCACCGCCGCGGTCAGAAAGAGAAGGAAATGCGTCGAATCGAAGGGAGTCGTAAACATAGTCCGCAAGACCTCAAAGAGCTTTGTCTGTCATTTCTGCAGCCAGGTTTCCAACTCGGCAAGCGATTCCACGCGTGGAAAATCGCTCGCGCGATACGCTCCGGCCACGTCGAACAGGACGGCCTGCATGCCCGCTTGACGAGCCCCGACATAGTCGACCGAATACACGTCGCCCACGTAAAGGCTCTCGGCTGCATTGGCGTTCATCTCGCGCAGCGCCACTTCAAAGATCGCCGGATGCGGCTTCTCAAGTCCCACCTTTCCCGAGTCGGTGATGCTCTGAAAGCAATCCACGATCCCGCAGCGCCGCAGTACCGCGTCAATCCTGCCATCGGCGTTGGAGATTACTGCAATCCCGTATTGCTCTCGCAGTCGTTGCAGCGCATCGCGTGTCCCAGGCAGAATCTGGTCCCAGTTCGCCGAATTCTGCGTATTCTCGACCAGCGTGTTGCGTACGCCATCGTTCAGGGCGTTCATCCCCTGCAGCAGATAGGTGTGGAAAGTCCACCAGAAGCCGTGGTCAACCTTGGCCTGCATCAGTCCCTGATCGAATTCATGCTTGGTGCGCCGCTCCAAAGCTTGCCAGGCTTCGAGCGTCGGATGGCGATCCTCCGGCAGCGGCGCGAGCATACGAGCTCGATTGGGGAACAGGAGGGTGTTGCCCACGTCGAAGAAAATGAAGCGGCAATTTGCCATACTACATATTAACCGTGATTCATTTGAACCAACGCAGGACCATCCCGGACCATCCCGGGCGTCGAGAGCGGCGGCTCGTCTTCTGCGCCGTGAAGTTGGACTGAAAAAGATGTAAGATCAATTCGGCTCAAGGCCTGTAGGCCGGCTTTCAGGGCCTCATTTCAACTCATGGCACTATCGGCTGCAGTGTTGTTGATCGCAGGGTTCACCCGAACCACGCGAGCCGCGCTTGCGTTCTATCCAATCGCGCGCGCTAACGCTGCAATGTTGTTAGCCGTGGCCGTTACCCTGCTCTACCGCGGATCGCGGGAAGATGTTTACAACATTCTGTGGGCGGTCGTGTTCGGCTTTGCCACGCTCAACATTCTCAGCCTGGCCGCCCGGCGCCTTGAGCCCAGTCGCCGCGGTCTGAGCTTCGGAGAACTGATGGCCGTGATGGTTGTCCTGTTGTCGGTCTTCTTACTGGGTTGGGAAATGCTGACCCTGTTCCATGTCTTCCCCATCAAACTCAAGCACTAGAAAGACCGTTCCCTCAGTTCTCCATAAATCCCGAGGGATCGAGTCGCGTGGAGGTGCAAGAGTGCTTCCCGTGTTCGCTGCTTAGCAGCTAAGAACTGAGACTACACTGCCTTGATCGCCTGTTTTGCGATATGATTCGCTCAAATGGCGAAGAATTCCCCCAATTTCGAAGTGACGTGTCCGTGCTGCAATGCGGTGCTCAAAATTGACACCGCGACTCGCGCCGTCATCGCTCATACCGCGGCCGTGAAGCCGAGAATGTTCAACGACATGGAAGCGGCGGCCAAGTCCATGCGAGAGCAGGACAGCCGCCGGGAATCGATCTTCCAGCAATCGGTCGAAGCTCAAAAGAACGCCTCAGACCTGCTGGAAAAAAAGTTTCAGGAGGCCGTGAGGAAGGCGAAAGAGAGCCCCGACACCGGCAAGCCGATTCGCGACTTCGATCTCGACTGAGTCCCAGGCATGACTCGCCCGCGCCTGAACGCTCGTCCGCTTTTGCTGGGTCACCGCGGCGCCCGTGCCCTGAAGTCGATTCCGGAAAATACCCTGGCGTCGTTCGATCAGGCACTGGCCGATGGCTGCGACGGTTTCGAATTCGACGTGCGGCTCTCGGCGGACGGGAAGCCGGTGGTGTGCCATGATCCGCAGATTGGCGGCATTGAGATCGCCCGTGCCTCAGGCGAACAGTTGGCCGCGCTGCCGCAGTTGCAGGATGTGCTTGCCCGCTACCAGGCGCGTGCGTTCCTCGACGTTGAACTCAAAGTTCTCGGACTGGAAAAAATCACAGCAGCCTTGCTGCGGAAGTCTCCGCCGCGCCGCGGATTCGTGGTGTCATCGTTTCTGCCAGAAGTGTTGCAGGCGTTCCATGCCGAAGATTCCGCGATTCCCCTGGGCCTGATCTGCGAGACGAAGGCCGAACTGAGCCTTTGGCGCAAGCTCCCGATCGAGTATGTGATTCCCCATCACAAGCTCGCTGAGGCGGCCTTGATACGCAAGATCAGAACTGCCGGCAAGAGAATGTTCGTGTGGACCGTCAACGCTCCCGCCGACATGCAGCGCTTCGCAGAGTCCGGCGTCGACGGCATCATCTCCGACGACACCGGCCTTCTCCATCGGCTTCTAACTGAATAAAACTCCAACACTCGTATCAGTAATGACTGCGTCCTGGGAAATTCTCCCGGTTTTCCTACTGCGCCCCGGCCGCGATAGCCTTTCCCGAGGCCAGCGCAGCCTTCGCATCTTTGATTCCGGCTTGGATGTGCTGCTCCCAGTCGAGATGCGGAATCGGAGATGCCGCGGCAGCGTGGTAGATGGCCAGCGCATCCTGTGGGCGGTTAAGGCGCTTCAGGCACAGTCTGGCTGCGCTCAGTTGGGCAGTCAGCGCCTGCCGCTCGGCGGAATAAGTTTGGGCGAGGTGTTGATACTCGGTGAAGGCGCGTTCAAAGTCTTGCACTTCCTCCGCGCCTTTGCACAGCTCGAGCCAGGGCACGGCCGGCAGCTTGCTTCCGCCGGAATCGACGAACTCTGCGTAATCCTGAAACGCCGCTTCGATCTCATGCGCCCTCAAGTGCAGCGAGCATGTCTTCACGGTTGCTTCGAGATAATCTTTCGTATCGTTCTGGCGCGTATGAATCTGGCGCAGCAGGTTCCAGGCATCGAGCGAGTTCGGCTTGGCCGCGACGTAATTGGTCAGCACCGTCAGGGCCTCCGCGAGTTGGCCGTGCTCCATCAGGGCGCTAGCCTGTTCGAGTTCCGGCTCATTCGTCCAGCCGACTTTTTCCTCAATCGCCTGACTCGCTCTTTGCTCCAGGCCGGAATGCTGGATCGCCACGGCGGCCAGCGCTCCAAACAGGAATCCGCCGACATGTGCCCAGTGTGCCACGCCGCCCGACGATCCGGAGAGCGATCCGTAGAAGATTTCGATGAACAGCCAGAGCGGCAGCAGCCAGTATGCCGCGGCCTTGAAGCGATAGAACTTAAACATGAACAGCCACGCCATCTCAATCTTCATTTTGGGGAAGCGCACCAAAAACGCTCCCATCAGGGCTGCGACGGCACCCGACGCGCCCAGCGTCGGCGTGATGCTCCCTGGATTCGACCACGCCCAAAACTGCAACGCGGCCGCCCCCGCTACAAGGTAGAAAAGCGAATATAACCAGCGGCCCCAGACGTCCTCGAGCACAAATCCCGCCAGCCATAAGAACCACATGTTTCCGATCAAATGCAGCCACCCACCGTGCAGGAAGTTGGCCGTCAGATAACTGATGGGGCGGGGGTGCGCCGGGATGAAGGCATACTGCTCGATAATCGACGCCGACGACAGCTTCTCCAGTTGAGCATTGAGCGAATCCATCTCATCCTGCAGCTTCGACCAGTCCTCGCTCAATTTAATCTTGGCGTCGTAAGCGTCGATGATGTCGCGATTCGGGTTTTGTACCTGCTTCCACTGTTCGGGATGGCTCTGCTTGAATCCGTCGACCAGATGCTGCGACTGTGCTTGCATCTTCAACTCGGGATGCAGAGCCGCCAGAATCAGGATATGAGTTTTGATCTCGCCCAGTCGCGGAGCCTCATCGTCGATCGCCGACAAAGTAAAGAGGAAGACCGCTACATTGATGGCGATCAATGCTAGAGTGATTACGGGCCACCGCCGGGCCGTCATATTCTCGTGCTTGATGGGAATCAACATCGGATTAAGTTCGTTACGCGAAAATCCCGACTCCTCGCGTCAGTGTAGGTTCGCTGCGAGCCGATTCCCAGATGACGCAAGTTGCCGGACGCCGATCTTTGGTAACTACGGTCCGCTGAAGGGGGCAGCCGGAGCGAAGCCTTTTTTAGGAGCACGAAAAGCCTGCCCTGAGCGAAAGTGGAAGGGAGCGTGCACGTCATGCATCGGGCTATCCGCGTGAGATCTCGCCCGGCTGAAAGGCGCCGTGCTTCGGGACGACGCCTGCAGCAAGTAGTTCGAAGGGCATACTCCTTTACTATCTTTTCGAAGCCAATCGATGGAGCCAAATCCTGCGATATACTTCCCAAACTTAACTTTTTTGTAATTGGGGACTGCTCGACATGGCTGTTGGCGTTCGCACGCAGGACCTGCGCAAGGTCTATAACTCCGCCCCACCCTTAGGTGCTGCCGGTGGTTTCATCGCGCGTGCCGATGCCAAAGGTGGGAAGCAACCGAAGACTCAAATCCCGGCTCTTGACGGACTTTCGCTGGAGATTCTTCCGGGAGAAATCTTTGGCCTGCTCGGGCCAAACGGCGCAGGCAAATCCACCACGGTCGGTGTTCTAACCACGCGCGTGCGCCCAACTTCTGGTCAAGCCTGGATCGGGGAGCACGAGGTATGGAAAGAACAGGCCCTGGTCAAGCACCTGATCGGGGTGGTGCCGCAACGCCCCAATCTGGATTTTTCTTTAACGGCGCGCGAGATTCTGGTTTTTCACGCTGCCTACTTCGGAATCGGATCCAAACTAAGAAACGAACGGGCCGATACCTTACTGGAAAAGTTCAAGCTCACCGAGCGCGCTAATCAGATGGTGCGCGGCTTTTCGGGAGGCATGATGCAGCGGCTTTCCATTGCCCGCGCTATGATGCACGATCCGCAAGTCCTGTTTCTCGATGAACCCAGCGCCGGGCTCGACCCGCAAACCCGCATTCTGTTATGGGAGATCATTCGCGAATATCACCAGGCGGGAAAAACCGTGCTGTTGACCACCCACAACATGGAGGAGGCCGACGCACTGTGCCAGCGTCTGGCCATCGTGGATCACGGCCATGTGATCGCCGTGGGGACGCCGGAGCAGTTGAAGGCTTCGATCCCCGGCGGATACGTGCTGCGCCTCCGTTTCGGGAACCAGACGGCGGATCTATTGCGGCGGTTGCAATCGCTGGCGGGAGTGCGTGAAGTGCGCTCTACCGATGGGACTGGCGTCGACGTTTATGCGGATCGCGGCGGTTCGCTCATTCCTGAGATCGCGACCCTGGGCGCGAATTCCGGCGCCGAATTGTCAGACGTTCACATCCTGGAACCGAGTCTGGAAAATCTTTTCCTGCATCACACCGGAAGGAGCTTGCGCGATTGAACTGGAAAACTTTTTTCGCCATGCTGGCGCGTGACGCTCATGTCGCCCGGCGCAACGCGATTCAACTTCTGATGCAAACCTTCCTGCAACCGCTGCTCTTCGTCTTCATTTTCGGCAAGGTGATGGTGGGTAGCGGCTACATGCCGGAGGCGTACAAAAGCCTTCTATTGCCCGGCATCATCGCGATCAGTATGGTCTTCACCGGAGTCTGGGCGGTGGCCATGCCGCTGATCGCTGAATTTCAGTGGACTCGCGAAATCGAAGACCGCCTGCTTGCCCCCATCGATGTTGCCTGGCTCGCGATCGAGAAAGTCATCGCCGGAATGCTGCAAGCGCTGGTGGCCGGGCTGGTTGTTTTGCCTCTGGCATGGCTCGTGCTTGGCCGCGGTGTTCAAATCAGCATCGGCACTCCGTTAATTTTCGCCGTGATCATGGTGCTGGTCGCGGGTTTTTCCGCATGCGGAGGACTGGCGTTGGGATGCAGCATCGATCAACAGCATATTGGGCTGATGTTCAGCATGGTCATGACGCCCATGATTTTTTTTGGCTGCACCTACTATCCATGGAGCGCCTTGAAAACTTTTCCGATCCTGCAAAAGGTTGTGCTCGTCAACCCGCTAGTCTATGCCAGCGAAGGATTGCGCGCGACGTTGGTTCCGCAGTTTCCGCATTTATCGATAAGGGCCGTGCTGATTGCGCTTCTTTTCTTTGACGTTTTGCTGTTGCTTGTGGGATTGCGGCAGTTCGAGAAGAAGGCGGTAAGTTAGTCGGCGGCGGCTTCCAGCGCGGAATCGCCGCGGGAAGGTTTCTTCAGGAAAGCGGTGCGCTCCATTTCAAAAGATTCCAGATTCGATCCCAGGTCCTGCTCGTTCCAGCCCAGCACGGCGCCAATGCGCAACGCCGCCTCCCGGCTGCAGGATTCCGACCAGCAGGCGCCCAGCGCGACCGGGATGCGGCGCAGCAACACGTCACCCAGGGTGACGGCAAACTCTTTTCGGTAAGCCTCCACCACTTCGGCCACAATGTGCGAGGAATGCGGACAGATCGGAGCTCGCAGTTCCGCACTCACCAGCGCCATCCGGGCAATGTCCATGGCACGCGGGCCGTGCCACTCCATCATGCCGCGCGCAGTTTCTTCGCTCACCGATCCCGCTCGAGCAACGTTCAAAACCTCGTGGTCCAGCATAGGATCCAGCGAACTGCCTCCCCCCATGGCAACCATGGAAGGCACTGGGACGGCGATGCCAATCTTTCGCGCACATTCGCGCGCCAGTGAAGACGCGGTAGTCAATTTGCCGCCAATCACGGAGATCAGCCGCGCCGCTCCCTCCGGCGTGTGGTCGCGCAGGAAATGACGCCGCGTTACCGCCGATGCCTTGTTGCCGCGAGAGTTCGGCAGAGGACGCACTCCGGCAAACGCATATTTGATGTCGTGTGCCGAAAGCTTCGCCTTGGGAAATAGTTTGACCACGGTGCGCAACAGGTATTCAATTTCTTCGGCGGAGGGCGCAGTCTTCCCCGGATCGCCGGTGTCCGCGACTTCGGTAGTGCCCACCATTACCTGTTCATTCCACGGCAAAACAAAGACTGGACGGCCATCGGCCGCCTCGGTGTAAAGCGCCACGCTGGGTGCACCCGAAAATCGCGGCAGAACAATGTGAGAGCCGCGCACTCCGCCCAGCATCGGCTTGCTGGTCCGGACTGCGGAACGCTGGCAAATTCGGTCGGCCCAGGGACCGGTGCAGTTGAAAATCCAGCCGGCATCGACGCGCTCGTCTTTTCCCGAGATGCGGTCTCGCAGGAGCACGCCCTGGGCCCGGCCGCTGGCCACGTTTACCGCGAGCACTTCACTATGATTGCGTACCACGGCTCCTGCTTCGGCCGCTTCCGTCATCCACTCCGCTACCAGACGCTCGGGAAATTCGCACTGTGCATCTTCGTAATTGAAGATCGACCACTGATGCCCGGCGTCAAGAGCGCGCTCCACCCGCTTCAATTCCATCTCGCTCAGGGGGCTCGATTTTCTTCCCGCGAATCGCCGGTAGAGCCACAGCCCGGCACGCACTTTCAGGGCGCTGCGCTGGCTCTGCTCGTTGAGCAGAAACAAGAAATGTACGGGATGGACCAAGTGCGACCGTTCCCGCAGCAGCCGCTCCCGCTCGCGTACCGATTCTCGTACCAGCCCCAGCTCTCCATGTTCCAGGTAGCGCAGGCCGCCGTGAATAATCCGCGTCGACCGACTGGTCACCCCCGAGGCAAAGTCGTTCTGCTCGACCAGCAGCGTACGTTTGCCGGCCCGGGCACACTCGCGCGCTACGGCTACGCCGTTTATACCACCACCAATGACCACCACGTGGAAGTGTTGCCCATCCACGGACGGTCGAGGTTTAACGGTTAAACTCATGGACTCAAATTAGCTGCGAGAGCCCGAGAGGGTTCGCGGGGATTCCGACACGCCACGGATACGTTAACTTGTTCTAATTCTGCGCCCGAGCGGCAACAAAATGAAGGTCACGATAGTCCACGGGGCCGGCGGACCAATTCCACGTAACCTGCCCCTGGGTGCCCAAAGATAGGTCCCCAAAGTAACCAGGCTGGCATCGCTCGATCAAAATTTCACCCGGCCGGACCCATTGTAAACCGGCCCGAGCCGGGTGAACGAAACTGCGGATCGCGGATCGACGATCAACGAACGACCCGCAAACAGTTACGCGCTCTTTCGCAGCGGCACTGACTGCCCGCGTCCCTGGCGACGGCCTTCCAAGAACAAGCGAATCATCTCACGATTGAAGGCCGGGATGTCGTCCGGCTTCCGGCTCGTGACCAGACCGTGGTCATTCACAACTTCCTTGTCGACCCAGGTCGCGCCCGCATTCTTAAGATCGGTCTTGAGCGACGGCCACGAAGTCATCGTATGTCCGCGCACCGCGCCGGCTTCCACGAGTGTCCATGGCCCGTGACAGATTGCGGCTACCGGCTTGCCGGAGTCCGTGAAGTGCTTCACAAACTCGACGGCCTTCGGATTCATGCGCAGCTGGTCCGGATTCATCACCCCACCCGGCAGCAGCAGCGCGTCGAATTCGTCCGCCTTCGCGGAGTCGAGCGAAACGTCCACCGGGACTTCGTTGCCCCACTCCTTGTGATTCCATCCTTTGACTTTCTTATTTGCGGGGGACACAACCTGCGTAGTCGCGCCTGCCTCATCGAGTGCCTTTCGCGGCTCCAGCAATTCCGATTGCTCGAAACCATCGGTTACAAGAATTGCAACTTTCTTTCCCTGAAGAGTACCGGTTGTCATTTTCTTTTCTCCTTTAAGGAATGCGTGGGCTTAGATTAGCGCCGGTTTACGAATTGAGCGGGAGGATATTCGGTAAGCCTAAGATGCCGTTTGATCGCCTGCGGTTGGCGCTGCATTGCCTCTGGCCTCCACCGTCATTTACATTGGTTGCCGCATGTCCACAACCGGAGAACGATTCGAGCGAGCCGTCGCGATCATGGAGCGCCTGCGCGCCCCCGGCGGCTGCCCCTGGGACCGCGAGCAGACCTTCGATTCCATCAAGCCTTATACTCTGGAAGAAACTTACGAAGTTCTGGAAGCGATCGACAATCGCGACTGGCCCGAACTCGCCGGCGAGCTCGGCGACCTGCTCCTGCAAGTGCTCTTCTACGCCGAAATGGCGAAGGAGCAATCGTCGTTTTCAATCGACGACGTGCTCGACCGCCTTTCCACCAAGCTTATCCACCGCCATCCGCATGTGTTCGGCGACGTAAAGGCCGATACATCCGCCGAAGTCAAGCGCAATTGGGAAGCTCTGAAAATCGAAGAGAGAAAGAAGCGTGGCCGCGAAGAAGACCCAGTGCCGGGGTCGAAGAAAGACGAAAAGCATTCCATTCTTGCCGGGGTCTCCTCTGCGATGCCCTCACTGCCTGAGGCCTGCAAACTCAGCTCGCGTGCCGCGCAGGCCGGTTTCGACTGGCCCAATGTCGAAGGCTTGTTCGACAAGTTGGACGAAGAGACCAACGAACTCCGCGAGCAGCTGAACGAATTTCCGCCGCCGGGGCCGCGGCCTCAAGGTCGGGGCATGGCGGGATCAGGGCGAACGCCAGTTCCTGAAAATCTTCAAGCGCGATTGGAAGAAGAAGTTGGCGACCTGTTTTTTGTCCTGGTCAACATTGCGCGCTACCTCTCGCTCGATCCCGAATCGGCGTTGCGCAAAACGAATCGCAAGTTCAAGCGCCGTTTTCAGTGGATGGAGGCTCGTCTTCAGGAATCCGCTCGCACCGTCGCACAGGCTTCGATGGAGGAACTAGAGTCTCTGTGGCAGCAAGCGAAACGCGGGGAGAGCGGTCCTGGTGTTTAAGTTCCCACATCTGCGTCAGCCAGAGGCCTCGTGCCTTTGCCAGCGGGGCGAGGGATCTCGCCCGAGTCGTGCCTGCCCTGAGCCTGGCGATCAGATGCGGCAGGCGAGATCCCTCGCCCGGCTGAAAACCGCCGTGCTTCGGGATGACGCCTTCGTTGCGAGGAGCCGCTGACCACGGACTCCATCGCGCTGCGCCGCTGTCACGGGATCGAGGAATTTCGTGCCTGCGTCGCGCTGCAAAAAGAAGTCTGGGATTTCAGCGACGCCGAACTGGTGCCGCTGCGTATGTTTGTCGTCGCCGACAAAGTCGGCGGCCAGGTCATGGGCGCCTTTGATGGCGATGTCATGGTAGGCTTCGCGCTCTCGGTGCCCGGCACACGCACCGGCCACGTCTACCTGCACTCGCACATGCTGGCGGTGCGCCATGGCCATCGCAACGGCGGCCTCGGCCGGCGGCTGAAGCTGATGCAGCGCGAAGATGCGCTGGCGCGTGGCATCGAACTGATCGAATGGACTTTCGATCCGCTCGAAATCAAGAACGCTTACCTCAACATTGAAAAACTCGGCGCCATCGCCCGTCGCTATAACATCAATCAGTACGGCATTACGTCGTCGCCTTTGCAGGGAGGACTGCCGAGCGACCGGCTCATTGCCGAATGGTGGCTGAAATCGAAGCGGGTGGAAACATTGCTCAACCAGGGACTGTTGGACCAGGGACTGCTGGGCCCGGAAAAGAATCCAGCGTTCGTCCGCGAGCGCGGCATCGCGGTGCCGGCGCAAATTTACGAATGGAAAGCCGCGTCCGAAACTCGCGGCCGGGCCCAGCAGATTCAGGAGCGCAATCGCGAGCAGTTTCTGCGCGCGTTCTCCCGCGGCCTCGCCGTGCTGGGCTATGAACGCGACGCCGAAGGCAATGGGAAATTCCTCCTGGGACACTGGGACGAAAAATGGTCGTATGCATCCAAAGGATGATCAAGGCAGCGCCGCTGAAAAGTCAGTCTTCGAATTGATATGAAAATTGAAGCCATCACGCTGCGCGAGATTCACATGCCGCTCGTCCACTTTTTCGAGACGAGCTTTAGCCGTACCTATAGCCGGCGAATTCTACTGGTCACGGTTCACACCGAAGGCCTCGACGGGTGGGGCGAATGCGTTGCCGGAGAAGATCCCTTCTACAGCAGCGAATGGATTGAGAGCGCCTGGCCGACGCTGAAGCACTATCTGATTCCAGCGCTTCTGGGGCAGAACATCGAATCTGCCCGCGATTGTCCGGCCCTTTTCGCCAAAGTCCGCGCCCACCGCATGGCCAAGGCCGCGCTCGAAAATGCGCTGTGGGATGCCGAGGCCATGCAGAAGAAGCAGCCTTTGTGGAAATTGCTGGGCGGGACGCGGCGCCAGATTCCCTGCGGTGTCTCTATCGGCATCCAGGATTCAGTCGAGCAGTTGCTGGAAAAAATCCAGAACGAACTGGCCGCGGGGTACCGTCGCATTAAGATCAAAGTCAAGCCGGGCTGGGACGTGAACGTACTCGAACGGATACGCTCGCGCTGGGCGGAAATCATCCTCAGCTGCGACGCAAATTCCGCCTACACGCTTGATCAGGTTGAGCACTTGCGAAAGTTCGATCAGTTCAATCTTCTGATGATTGAGCAGCCGTTGTGGCACGACGACATCTACTATCACTCGCGGTTGCAGAAGGAACTGCGTACTTCGATTTGCCTGGACGAGTCGATCATCAACGCGCGCAGCGCCGCCTTCGCCGGCGAAACCGCTGCGTGCCGCATCATTAACATAAAAGTCGGCCGCGTTGGCGGATTCTCCGAGGCTCTGAAAATCCACGATGTATGTGCGGTGCAGAAAATCCCCAACTGGTGCGGCGGAATGCTCGAAACCGGCATCGGACGCGCCCATAATATTGCTCTTTCCACCAAGGAAAACTTTAGCCTGCCGGGCGACGTTTCCGCTTCAAAACGCTACTGGAAAGAAGACATCATCGACCCCGAAGTGGAAGTCTCGCCCCAGGGAATGATCGCCATCGGCGACCAGCCGGGGACAGGCTATCGCATCAAGTTCGATTTGATTGAGAAGCTCACCGTGAGAAAAGAAACGCTGCGGACGTGACTTCCTGGCAGCGCTGGAGAGTGTTCTTCGCGAAAACGCTTCGAAAGAGGAAGCGGCTCTCCGGATACGACAATGGACTTCTGATCAGTTGCTTTGATCTTTCTTGGCTTCGACGGCTTCGCTCGCGTGGTTGTTGTGCGCCAGCTTTACCTCTTCCGTCTTTAAGATTTCTACGCCCTGCGCAAACGTCAGATTGTCAGGCATGCGGCGAAAGTCGCTCAAGATTTCCTCCGATACAATGTTGACGCCCTTGAACATCAGGATCTTGCCGCTCATATTCAAGCTCATCTCGGTAATGCCCCAGGCCCCGTCGCCCAAGCCCAAGTCGGCCTGCTGGACGCGGAAGTGTCCGCCCTTGTTGAGATGGCCGAGAATCCCCCATCCGAACGTGACGTCCTGGAAAAGCGTGCCGTCGATTCTCGCGAGCCGGTGGTTTTCTTTGTCAATCAGCAACTCGCCTTGCATTCCCGTCAATAGCTGTTCCACGTGCGAGGGCGGAGCGTAAGCAGGATTGGGCTTGAATTTCAACCGCACTAGCTGATCTCCCGCTTTGCCCAGCGCAGTTTCGCTATTCTCCGTGCCCGCATATTCGTAGCAGAAAGCGTCGGGCAACGCTTTCACGATGCGGAGGCTGCGATCTTCATCTTCCTTTTCGCGGGCTGCTTTTTTGCGAAGTTGGTCAGGGTTGTTCGCCAGCGAGTTGAGATGGTCCGTCTCCCTCTGCTGCTGTTCCGCCGTCAGCGGCTGATCATTGGCAGCAATGAGCAGGCCCGCCAAGGCCTGATTGGTCTCGACATAGACGCGGGTTTGGGAACCTTTTGGGCTTTGTCTGCGCGAGTGAAACATGTGATGGACTTGAGGATGGTCCGCCGCCGCAACTTCATGGGCAACGATAAGCCGCACCAATTCGCCAGCCGGCATCTCGAATGTCTTAGAGTCCTGGGCCGAGAGCGCGCTTGTGGCTGCGGTGAAGGCGACAACCGCAGCTAGCGTTAGCCGACACCCTGCTGCCCGTTTTTGCTCCGCGCAATGCATCCAATTAGTTAGTGTAGCAATCCGTCCACCGGGTTGCAGAGGGGATTTCCGTCTATCCATTTGAGCCTGTTTTATTGGGTTACCGAAGTACCGTCGCTTGCCGCGCGCGCTCTTTGTTGGGTATAGTCGAAAGGAGCGACGCGGCCGTCCCTTTACCTACAGTCATCTGGGTAGCGCACTATTCCGCTTCCTTAAGGAGAACATTTATGAGCGCTCCGTTGTCGGCAGATTTGGCGCAGATTGGCAAGTCCGTAGTCATCAAAGGCGAATTGTCGGGCAGCGAAGATCTCTATGTAGACGGACAGGTCGAGGGCAGCATCTCCCTCAAAAACAATAGTTTGACGGTCGGTCCCCACGGCCAGGTCAAGGCCTCGGTCGAGGCCAAGGGCGTGGTGGTGCAAGGCAAGCTGGATGGCAACGTGCAGGCCAGCGACCGGGTTGAGCTGCGCAAGTCTGCCGTGGTGAATGGCGACATTGCCACGGCGAGGATTTCGATTGAAGAAGGCGCTTTCCTGAAGGGCAAGATTGACATCCAGGGCAGGGCGGAGAAAGCGGCTGGAAAGTAACTTTTTTCGGTGGACATAATTGCGTTAAAGTGTTGGTTTTAGAGGACGATTTAAGTGCTGGGGCACCAGTCGCCTCGGTCCAGGCGACGGTCAGTCTGATGGCATCAGTCACCCATAATTTCATGAAGTTCTTTCGCGGCTCTTCGGGCGGGACAGAGGCGACCACGCCACAGGCCGCCCAAAAACTCACTCGCCGTTCCAGCGGTCTCGGCGAACTCTCTCGCGCGTGGGAATCCGAGACTCCGCTGTGCGTGCTCGATCTCGGTTCCACATCCGCGGCGAACATCCGGTTTTTCACCGAACGCAGTCACAAGATTTACAGCGAAGATCTTCTCGTCGCTTCCACCGATCCGAACCTTTCCACGAAAGATGAACAGGGAAATCCGGTCTTGGACAGCCGCAGATTTCTGGCCGACAACGTGGTTTATCCCGCAGCACATTTCGACGTCGTGCTGTGCTGGAATCTGTCCGACTATCTGGACGAGAGTCTGGTACGGCCGGTCATGGGACGCTTGTGGTCGGTGCTGAAGCCCGGAGGCATGATGCTGGCGTTTTTCCACACCAAGGACGCCGGGCCGGACTCGCCCTGCTACCGCTTCCACATCATCGGAAAAGATACGCTCGAGATGCAGCCCATTGTGCTCCGCCGGGAAACACGCCGCGGACCCACGGGAGCGGTCCACACCGCGGTCAGCGATGGCTTTCGCCTGCAGCGTGTCTTCAACAACCGTCACATCGAAACTCTGTTCCGCGACTTTGCCTCCATCAAATTCTTCCTCGCCCGCGACAATGTGAGGGAAGTGCTGGTCGTGCGCTAATTGTGTTGTGATTCAGTTGTCCGTATGAGGTGGGGACAAGCCGCCTTGGGGCTGTCCGATCGACGAAGCTCGACCGCCTATGCGGCTCCGACGCCTTCGCCGCTGCTCATCTTCCAGGCAATCACGCCCATGCGAAACAGGAAGTGGCGAGAGATCTCAATGCGCGGAGCGGTTTTCGCGCTCGTCGAAAGTATCCTCCGCATCTCGTCAACGACATAGGCTCGGCGCACCGATGCCAGCCCGTCTACCCGCGACACATAGCTACGCATCAAGGGAAAGCCCGCGTAAACCAGCGCCAGATGCAGGGGATGGCGGACCAGATCATTGATCAGGATGGCGCAGCGGCTGACGCGCAGCGCCTCGCCCGCAAAGCGCGCCAGATCGGCGGGCTCCAGATGATGCGCGAACAGGCTGCAACTGACCAGATCGAAACTGCCATCCGGAAAGGGAAGCGCCAGCGCGTCCGCGACCACGGCACGATTTTCCCCCAGCAAGTGCGTGCGCAGACGATCGAGGTCAGTTACCTTCAGCGTGATTCCTTTGCGCGCCAGTTGCTTCGCCGCGAGTCTAGGCACTTCGCCCAATCCAGCCGCTACTTCGAGTACGGAGAAATGTCTGTTTCCCGTCGCCGAGGAGACGCGCTCGATCAGTCTGCGCGTGGTGGCAACCCCGCCGAACCAGCGGTTGATGCGGCAGATATCCCGCAGTGAGGCTTCGACCTCGACTGGCGGGCAGGCGTCCGAATCGAGAAGCTCGGGCTGGATGGTTCGCAGCATGTCGAACAAGCCGTCGAGCTTCGCTCGACCGGACAGCCCCCCACATAACCCGGCTTCAGACTTCGGCCAGTTCTTCTTCCAGCAATTGCTTGTTATACAGGTTGCAGTAGTAGCCGTTCAAGGCCAGCAGTTCGTCGTGGGTGCCGAGTTCGACGATGCGTCCGCTGTGGAGCACAGCGATGCGGTCCGCGTTGCGCACAGTGGAGACACGGTGCGAAATGAAGATGGTGGTGCGCCCGTGCATCACGTCGCGCAGGTGGTTGAGAATCTTGTCTTCGGTATGGGTGTCGACGCTGGAGAGAGCGTCGTCAAGGATCAGAATCTTGGGATTGCGGATGAGGGCACGGGCAATTGCGGCGCGTTGCTTCTGACCGCCGGAGAGGGTGATGCCGCGTTCGCCCACCATCGTGTCGTAGCCTTCGGGGAAGCTCTCGATATCGGCGGCGATGTTGGCCGCGTCGGCGGCACTTTGAATCTGCTGATCGGTAGCAGATTCCACGCCCAATGCAATGTTTTCGCGGATGCGGTCACTGAAGAGAAACGTTTCTTGCGGCACGAATCCGATGTTTTTGCGCAACGATGCGAGGAAATAATCGCGAACCGGTCGTCCATCGATGAGAACCATACCTGGCTCCGTGTCGTAGATGCGCGGAATCAAGCTCACCAGAGTGGTCTTCCCTGAACCCGTCGGGCCGACAATCGCCAGACTGCTGCCTGCGGGCACCCGCAGGTTTATGTCGTCCAGAACCTGTTTTCCCTCGTAGCTGAAGTTGAGTCCGCGGAACTCGATCTCGCCGGCGATCTCACGGTCTTGCGCGCCCGGAGCATCGTGAATCTCGGGTTGTTCGTGCATGATTTCGTTGATGCGGATCAACGAAGCTGTGCCGCGCTGGAACAGGTTGATGACCCAACCCAGAGCGATGATCGGCCAGGTGAGCTGCATCATGTACGTGCTGAAGGCAACGAATTGGCCAACGCTCATCGAGCCGGAGAGGGACAGCGTGGTCGTGATCGCCGGAGTCGAGATTCCCGGATGCGAGTCTCCGGGATTTGAAACCAAAGTTATGTGCGAAAGTCCGTGGATGACTTCGCGCCCGCCGAGCCACAGCACGAGCACCACGGCACAGCCCAGCATGAGCTCGAGGGTGGGCCAGAGCATGCCCATGAGGCGCACCAGGCGCAGGCTGCGACGGATGTATTCCTGGTTTTGAGCTTCGAAGGCTCGAATCTCGGCGCCTTCCTGCACGTAGGCGCGAATCAGGCGCGCGCCGGAGAAATTCTCCTGCGCGCGCGCGGAAATGTCGGAGAACATCGCCTGAATTCTTTCGAAGCGCTCGTGAATCCGACGGCCGAAGGTCTGGATCACGACGCTCACCGCAGGCAACGGGAGGAACGTGTAAAGCGTGAGCCAGGGGCTGATGGAGATCATGAAGGCCAACGCGCCCGCGGTGTAGACGATGGTATTGGCGGAGTACATGATGGCAGGGCCTAGCAGTGCGCGGACCGCGTTCAAGTCGTTCGTGGCACGGGCCATGATGTCCCCGGTGCGGTGGCGTTGATAGTAGGAGCAGGAAAGAATCTCCAGACGAGCGAACAGATCGTTGCGCAGGTCGAACTCCATGTCGCGCGAGATACCGATCACGATCCAGCGGGTGAGGAACTGAAAAATTCCCTTGCTGACGGCGATGGCGAGCAAAAACCCGGCGTAGAGCAATAGTTTGTGCCGCGTTACCCCTTCGTGCAGATCGTCGGCGGCCTTGCCGAGGACCAGCGGAAACAAGATCCAGATGCCGTTGGTGAGCAAGACGCAGAGCGTGCCCGCGGCATAACCCCAGCGGTAGCGTTTCACATAAGGCAGCAGCGGACGCAAACTCTTCAGCAGCATTGCAAAGTTAGTCGATGAAATTTTAGCAGGCGCAGCTTGGTTCGTGGCGCTGCAAAGATGGGCCGGTCTCTGAGCTCAGCTGTGCGCCGTTGGCCCCTGGGGCTGTTGCCGGGGTTGGTGCGACTCGGTTACCTGCGTAACCGCTCGGATTCCGGGAAGTATGTCAAAATCTCGATCCAGGATTTCGGGGAGATTCTGCGGAACAAGGATAGAAGGGGAGAATCCAGGTAGAACCTCGTTCGTGATCGCTCGTAAAACTCCGGAAAGCGAGGGTTCAATGACCCGAAGAAGTCTGCTGATCGCACTGCTGAGCGCAACCGGCGCTATGGCGGTAACTGACGTTGAGCCAAAGCCGCGAGATAAGTTTGCCCGCGCAAACGAGAATGTTAAAGAACTGCTGCTCCTGCTGGACACCGATAAGAATGGCAGGATATCGAAGCAGGAATGGATGAACTTCATGGAAGCGGAGTTCAACAAGCTGGATAAAGACGGGAACGGAGAACTCGACCGGAAAGAGTTGCTCCAAACGAAGCTCTCAGTTAGGCAGCGCAGTTCTGCAAACCCCGCTAGGTAATTATTTCTACCTAACAGATGCCACATCCGGTTCTTCGCTCCGGGGCTGAATCATTAGCGACTCCGTGCGGCACGGCGGAAGCCGTATCCTTCCACGAGACCATTGTTCCACGAAACCATTTATGAGGTAGCTTCTAGAGTGCTCTGGATTGGGTGGAGCGGACTTGGTCGGCGGGATGGGACTTATGGGGTGGATCGAGGTGCGGTCTCCGGGGAAGGAGATCGCTGCCGAAGGCAACGATGCTGACGGCGGCGACCACCGCGGTCCAGGCGGCGAAGAATAACCATCCGGCATTGGAGAGAAACGAATCACTGAAGGTCATGGAGGTGATCCCTCATTAGCTTTCTAGTATCCCGTTTCCAGAACCGGCGCGGGGCGGCCAGAGGGCCTCGCGCCGGCAACTCTTGCTTCGACAAGAGGGTTTTGATTCCTATTCTATTGCCGGCTCCTATTGCTCGGCAGGAGAAGGCGGAGCCTGGTTGGCACGGTTCTGCATACGGGCTTCGTGGTTTGCCTCCATCTGCTTGAGTTGTGACTGCTGGTCTGCGGTTAGCGTCTGGTATAGCTCGTTGTGGATGCGCGTCTCGGCCACCGTGAGTTGAATCTGGATCTGCGCTTTTTGCGCGGCCAAGGCTTGGACCTTTGCCGCATCGTAGCTGCCTTCCACATATTGACGAAGCTGCTGATCGATCTGGTGCCCTTGCTGCATGAGCGGCTTCACGGCAGGGTGCTCTTTCTGCATGATGGCCTTCATCTGCGTCTTCTGGTCATCGGTCAGGTTCAGCTGCTTGGCGAAAAATCCCATCATCGGTCCAGGACCGCCCATTCCGAATTCATGGCCGTGTCCGGGCGGGGGCGGGGGCGTGTCAGCGGTGGCTTGCGACCTGGCGATAGCGCTGCCCAGCAAAATGGCTAAAACGGCAATCGACAAACGGAAACGAAACGATTTCATGTGCGACTCCTCGTGTACGACGCTGGAGTTCCTCCGGGATGTCCCCGGGACTGTGCGTACAGAGATAGGAACACGGTTCCGGGAAAAAAGGCGGTAAAGAATCGGTCAACCAGAGTAAAGTTTTGTCAATGGATTGAAAGCTGAGATGGTTTGGGGAGGAACTCCTCAAGCTAACCGCAAAAGGCACGAGGTTGACGTTAGAGTCGGGCCCCCGCCGAGGCAACAGGGGGGTGGTTTGACAATTCTTTACTGCGTCCGGTTGATTGCGGGTGCACAATGAGGGCAGCGATGGAACGAATTCTGGTGATCGACGACGATGTGGAGCTCTGCCATCTGGTGGGGGAATATCTGCGGGCGGAGGGGTTCACGGTTGAATGCGTGCATGATGGCGAGAGCGGGCTGAAGAAGGCGACTGCGGGCGAATATTTGCTGGCGGTGCTCGATGTGATGTTGCCCGGCATTAACGGATTTGAGGTGCTGCGCAGGATTCGTGCTACTTCGCGGTTGCCTGTGTTGTTGTTGACGGCGCGGGGCGAGGATGTGGACCGCATCGTGGGTCTGGAGATTGGGGCGGACGATTATCTTCCGAAGCCATTTAATCCGCGAGAACTGGTGGCGCGGATTCGTGCGGTGCTGCGGCGGACGCGAGCGGATGGCAGCGGATCGGCGGCGGCGCCGGAAGTGGTGAGCGTCGGGGATGTGGAACTGGACCCCGCCACGCGGATGGTGCGGCTTGAGGGCAAGCCGGTCGATTTGACGTCTGTGGAGTTCAATTTGCTTGAAGTGCTATTGCGCGAGGCGGGGCGAGTGGTGCCGCGCGAGCGCCTGGTGAATGCGGTGCTCAGTCGCAAGTTTTCGCCGTTTGACCGCAGCATCGACATGCACGTCAGCAAGGTGCGCAAGAAATTGGGCGATACGGACAGCGATGAACACATCAAGACAGTGCGCGGGGTAGGTTACAT
>Ga0182018_10001457_pt1 | contig 26819 bp, 24 predicted proteins | sample 812P2MmetaG_FD_120490 | JGI IMG/M metagenome (GOLD analysis project Ga0182018, IMG submission 120490) | Permafrost microbial communities from Stordalen Mire, Sweden - 812P2M metaG | ecosystem: Environmental > Terrestrial > Soil > Wetlands > Permafrost | place: Sweden: Stordalen | collected...
CGCGTCGGGCACGTCGCCTCCGGGGCGCGGCCAGGCGAGGGGCGTCACGTCGCTCGCGATCACGGCGCCCAGAGCGATGCCGGCACGCTCGACCGATGGATGCGGGAAGGGACCCTCGCCCTCGTCGAACCGTCGGCGAAGTAGATCGCGGTGTGCACCCGACGGACCGTACCCGTAGTGTTCGGTTTGGCCAATCCCCGGCTAGGAACTGAGCGACCCTGGGCGATACGCGGCAGAGAACGGGCTATGGGAACGCCCCTGGTCAGATCTTGTAAAGGTTGCCGCCATTAGGACCTCGACGGACGGGTCTCGCACAAGCTGCTGACAGAGATTCTGGGTCGTCGGCCGAGGGCGACGTTTGCCCAGTGGACGCCTTGGCCTCGCCGAGACTGGCCGAGGGTGGCCCCCCCGCTGGTGCAGCGGCATTGCTGCCGTCCCATCCGGTGATGTAGATCACCTTGGGCCTCACATGGTGAATCTGAGATTGCGGGCTGCCCGCTCCCCGAGCTCGGCGTCGCCGCGCCAGAGGATGGTACCGAGATCGATGGGTTCCTGGGGGTCGACGCGACCGCAGGCAAGCTGGATGAAGGTGAGCGTGTCCGTCCAGATCTCCACGTCGGCTTGGGTGACCCTTTCGACCACCCTGGCTCTTCCGTCTACGACGACGGCGATGTCGCGCGCGAGGGGGCCGCTGAGATGGAACACAATACTTCGACCGTCGGGCAGTCCCACCTTCTTGCCGACGATGTAGCCGAGCGATCCCTCGACTTCGGCCAGTGCGATCTTCGCCCGCGCTCCCGTGTCGTCCGTCGGGCGACCAAGCGGGGTGCTGATGTCTCGTTCGTGCACCCAGAAGTCGAAGACCCGTATTTCCATGAACCGGCCGTAACTTCCCGGGCCGACTGGTGTCCAGGATGGCTGCGCCAGATCAGACGCGCCGAGGACGCTCAGGTCCTGGCGTCGGCGGGCGAACACGCCGCGCACTCGTTCCATGAAGGCGGGGGCGCCCAATTCGGCCACCTCCTTCGCAAAGGTGGCCGCAAGGCTGAAGGGTGGAGGCGCATCGGCTGTGTTGGGAATCCAGGAGACAAGTGCGTTCTCGATGCCCACCACATGTTCGATGACACCACGAACGGTCCAATCAGGACAGAGAGACGGGGTCTCCCATTCCGCAGCGGTGAGGTCCGCTCCCAATGTCTCGAGGGCGTTGAAGGACTCCTCAAGCGCTGCCCGGATCGTCGACGGGTCCTTCATGGAGTTTCCTTCTGGATGCTTACCCAGTCCCGCGCCTTGAGGTAGGGCCGAAACGCAGTCTCGATCGCACGCAGATCCTCACGCCTCTTGGGGTGCTGGATCTCGTAGAGATTGGGGAACTCGAGCCACCCGGTCACCAGTTCCCAGAGGCGTAGTGCGGCCGGGCCGCTGGGCGGATCGATGAGGACCGGCCCAAACAGAGCATGGGCGTTGTCGAAGACCAATGTGGGCACACCCCATCCCCCCAGCGCAACGACCCGGTCATGCTCTGCTTTCACCTCATGATTGGTCGTGGGATCCTCGATCGCCTGCCCGACCAGCGAGGGATCCAGTCCCAGCTGGGCGACCAGATGCTCGGCCACCTCACGGCGATGGGGCTTGAGGCCCTCAACGTGCAGCGCGGTCCCGGCCGCTTGATACCACAGATCGACCAGGTCTGGATCGATCCGGCGGAGCATCGCGGCCACTCGCATCATGGACCACCCATAGGACCATTGGCGCTCCCAGGGGTGTTTCTTTCCGTCGCTTCGGTTGACCTCTTCAAGACTGAAAAACCGCCATCGGACATCTAGGTCGAGCTGGTCGCGCACGTCTCGCATCCACAGCGAGGTTTGGTAGGCATACGGACACATGATGTCGAAGTGGAAGTCCACCGAGGTGATGCTCACGCCTTGCTCCAATCTCTCGTCCTAAGTGTACACTCTGTAAATATTTGTGCGGAGAGAACGATCGTGGCGGGTGGAAGGAAGGTCAGTGTGGCCAAGCGCAGTTACCTGCCCGCAAACGAGCGACGGTCTCTGATTGTGCAAGCGGCATCACGGCTGATCTCTCGAGACGGGCTGCACGGGCTCACGATGGTGGCGGTGGCGAAGGAAGCGGGGGTAAGTCGTCAGTTGGTCTACGACCATTTCCCTGACCTTCCAACGTTGTTCGAGGCTGCATTCGCGGAGCAGGCCCGACAGTACGCGCTGGGATTGGACGACGTTTTCGCCGTCGGTGCCGGCGATGCCGCAACGATGGCGAGGCGGCTCTTCGAGCACGTGCTCGCCTTGGGGCCTGAGACGCTCCGCGTAGTTCGTGCGCTGATCGGTGGCGTAGTCCCAGTGGAGCTCGCCGGAGTCCGAGAACAATTTCGGGCAACTATTGGCAAGAGGTGGTCTCCGTGGTTTCGCACATTGGGCTTGGACGATCAGTCGAGCAACGCTCTCGTGTGGGTCATGACCGCGGCGTACCTGAGCCTGGCTGAGTTGGTGGACGATAGGGAGATTGGAGCGGATGGGGCGGCTTCCATCATGGCCATGCTGGCTGACGGGATAGTCAGCCAAGTGCCCCTCTCGGCTGCAGCAGCGACTTGAGGAGAAACCGACAAGAACTTGTCTAGCAACCTGATCGGCTCGTATCAACGAAAGGCGCACTCGAAATGACCGCCGAAGATAAAACAAGAATCGTCACCAACCACCGAGGAACTCGCTATGGCGAGGTGCTCGCTGTCTTTTCTGACGGAGAGCAATTCACCGCACATGTCTACGGCACCCAGCTTCTCAATGATTGTCCCCAGGAACTCTGGGAGACCCTTGTCCCCGCAGCCATTGCCGAGGAGCTCGGCGCTCTCATCGTCAAGCTCAATGGGCCTCGGTATTGGGTGCTGGACGGTCTTGGATCAAAGAGCGCGCCTCTCGAGCCCGTCCTGCACGAGTTCAACGGGCTTCTGATGCGTCGGATTGCCGTACTCGCACTCGGCACGAATCCTGCTCAGGTCCCATACACGGTGCGCAAAGTCGACCGGCGAGTCTCCATGTATTTCGACGCCGGTTCCGCCGTCTACGAGCTGATCGACCCCCACGGGCTCCCTTATGTCATGCAGGCGTACTGCACTGGAGTCGACGCCACACTCGATGAGAACAGCCTCGCTGATCTCGGCGAGCGCCTCGCGCTCCCAACAGGCTGGAGATTTCAAACACGTGTTCTCCAAGAGGATTTGATCGTCGACACCTCGCAATCAGTGGCAACAGTGCTCCAAGATGAGCTCGAGAACACCTACACCCTGCCCTTCTAAAGCTGTGCTGAGGATCTCGATGGGCTGAATAGGTTCAATAACCCGACGGTTGCCCGAAGGTCGGACGGATCCCACGAAAATCCCACGAACTCTAGGGTGGTCACCCATCGCCACCAGCCGAAAGGCTCTCGACGAGCCAAAATCCTCCGGGTGACGCGTAAGTGACCCCGGCGAGCAGCCCAGGCCAGATTGACCATTTCAACGTAACCTGGTGAATAGTCGCTTCCAAGAGACGGGAATCCCTTGGGAATCAAACGCCTGAGACTGTCTGGATCCGGACTTACGGCCGAGACTAGAGATGCATCCTGAACTGCCGTAACGCGACCGAGTAAGGCGGAGTGGACATTCCTAAACCTAGTGTCGCATGTTCGAATCATGCCGGGGGCGCCCGCATCGCGCTTGAATGTGGGCGTCGCCGCCTACGCATGATCCTCGGGCTGCTGGCTCGAAGGCCCTGGACGGGTGACTGGTGTTTTCTGACCGCGTTTGCGGAGTTCCGCGGCTCTCAATCTCTTATCCCAACAACCGAGTGATTTGTCCCGTCAGGCCGTGGGCTCTCGCCATGGCAAGAGTTGGTCCGACGAGTAACACCTCCACTCGATTCGGGCCATGTGGACAGCACCCCTGCGCGAGGGGGGTGGTATCACCATTGCCGGCAAAGGACGTTCGCCCTACGTTCCTTGGACGGCAGCCAATTCCGCCAAGAGGACTGACCGAAGACGGCGGCGAGTGCCGGAGCTGCTTGCTCGTTTCGCAACGAGGAGATACGTTCGCTCCACCGAGAGATTGAGGGTTAGCCATGAGCAACCGGACACTTCGAAGCTGCGGCAGCAGATCCCTTTCCGGGAACGGGAATCGGAGACTTCGGCGCCTCTTCATGGCGACGGCAGCTACGGCTGGCAGCATAGGCCTCGGTGTGTTCGGTGCCGCACTACTGGCGCAACCCGCTGGTGCGGTGACCGTGACCCTCACCGTCGCCACCACCGGGACCGACACCGGAAACTGCGTGGGTTCGTCCTGCGCCACGGTCGGGTATGCGCTGTCCCGGGCTGCTGCGGGCGACATCATCATGATTCAGCCCGGCACCTACTTGGCATCGGCCGACCCCACGGGAACGTCGAATACAGTGCCAGCGGCACTCACCGGCCTGACCATCGAATCCGACCCCACTCTGAGTGGTAATGCCGCCAACACCATCATCCAGGGCGCAGCCACAAACGGGCTGGTCGTGAACGCGAACGGCGTGACCGTAAACGGTCTCACGTTTAATAACTCCGGGGCGGCGGGCATCTTGGTGACTCCCCCATCTTCGGCCACCCAGCCCGCCGCGGTGACCGGCGTGACGATCCAAAATGTCGTGAGCAACAACAGCGACCAGTGCTACAACACGCCCAACACCGCCGTCTGCACCGCCGCCATCGGCGCCGGCGACTACGGGGAGTCGATCTGGTTGTTGAGCGTCACCGACTCCACCCTCGAGAATTCGACCTTGGAGAACGGTCTGGGCGGCGGCCTGCTCGTCAGCGACGAGATGGGACCGAGCTTCGGGAACACCATTGAGAACAACATGATTGTGAACAATCAGCTGGGCTGTGGCATAACCCTGGCTGCCCACAACGCGGCCGCCATCTTCTCCACCGGCCCCAATGCGGGCCAGCCCAACCCGGCGGCGGGCGGTGTCTACAACAACACCATTAAGGGCAACACCTCGAGTGGCAACGGGGCGACCGGCATCGGCGTGTTCAACGCCGCCTACAACAACATCATTCAGGGCAACACGTTCGACAACAACGGTGAGCCAGGTGTGAAATTGAACCCGACCTTCCCCGGGGGCGACGTGAATGGTAACTCCGTCATCGGCAACACCGTCGGCGTGAACTCCCTCCTAGATGGTCCTGGCGGTGGTATCCCCGGTAGCCACAACTCCGACTCGACGCAGACCACCGGAATAATGGTCGACGCCCCGGCAGGCCCCGTGACCGGCACGATCATTCAAGGCAACACGGTCACAGGGGACTACTACGGCATCTACTTGCAAGCAGGGGCGTCCGGCTCGACGGTGTCGGGTAACACCATCACGGTGACCAAGGGCGGGGTACCAGCCTTCACCGTGGCTGCCCCGGGCAGCGCGTACTGGCTGGCGAGCTCCAACGGTGGCGTGTTCAGCTTCGGCCAGGCTCCCTTCGAAGGCTCCGCCGGCGGCATCGCCCTCAGCCAGCCGATCGTGGGAGAGGCAGCCGCCCCTGACGGCGGTGGCTACTGGCTGGCAGCCAAGGACGGTGGCATCTTCACTTACGGCTCCGCCACCTACTGGGGCTCGCTCCCGGGCGACAATGTCCACGTGTCGGACATTGTGGGCATCGCGCCGACGGCCGACGGGGGCGGGTATTGGCTCGTCGGGTCCGACGGTGGGGTCTTCGCCTTGGGTGACGCCGTCTACGCCGGGTCGCTCCCGGGGCTCAACATCCACGTGTCGAACATTGTGGGCATCGCGCCCACGGCCGACGGTGGCGGCTACTTCCTGGTGGGCAAGGACGGTGGGGTCTTCGCCTTTGGTGACGCCGTCTACGCCGGGTCGCTCCCGGGGCTCAATATCCACGTGTCGAACATCGTGGGTATCGCCGCCAACCCCTCTGGTGCCGGGTACTGGCTGGTAGGGACGGACGGTGGGGTCTTCGCCTTCGGTTCAGCCCAATACCTCGGCTCGCTCCCAGGGCTCAATATCCACCAGTCGAACATCGTCGGCATCACCGTGACGCCATGACCTCGACCACAGGGATGGCACTAAGCGCGCCCCTCACAAGTTGGTCGTTTCCATGAATCGACGGTTCATCTAAGGACGTTCCTTGGGAATCCCTTGGGAATCAACCGCCTGAAACTGCCTGGATCCGGAGTTACTGCCCAGACTTGACACGGTTCCTGAGCTGTCGGAACGCGATCGAGTATTACTCAGTGGACAAACTCGGACTGATTCCTAAACCGAGTGTCGCATGTTCGAATCATGCCGGGGGCGCCCGAGAAAGACCAGATCAGAGGCCAGATTACGCAACAAGGAACCTCGTGGGAATCCCTTGGGAATCCCTGCCATTTTCCCTACTCATTCGGGGTCATCTCGAGGACCGCGGCACGAACGTCTGGCGGGCCAAGGTGGCCGCACGACTTGCGTCGCTTCGCCGCCACCCGCCTCCTGGCCGCCGGCGTACCCGTGAATACCGTGGCCGGTCGACTTGGCCACGCAAACGCCGCCACGACGCTCAACTTGTACGGCCACTTCCTTGAGTCGTCCGACGAGTCAGCCGCCCAGGTCCCCGCAAGCTTTCTCGACGGTCCCAGGCGAAGACTAACGGCAGACCTCTCAAGAATCGTCCTTAGCGCGTGCGAAGTGTCGGCGGCACGGCCGGTCGTTCGCGCGCGAACCTGGGGAGATGGACCTGGCCGAGCTGCTGACCATGCCCGGGGTTAGGGAGGAGTGCCTTCTGCGCTCCAACGTCGGTTTCATGGCTCTGCACGGCGGGTCGCAGGACCGAGGCACCGAACAGATCGCCAGACTGGCCGCCACGCAAGCGCATGCTTCCTACTACGCCATCATCCAGCCTTCCGTGCTGCGGGTCCATCTCACCTCACGGTTACACGATCCCGACCACTCAGCACCATTGCGGGCGTTCTTAGAGCACGTGGACGTCGCCATCTCACTGCACGGGTTCGGTCGCGACGGGTTTGCCCTCTGGTTCGATCCCGACCGCGGGCTCATCGTCGAAGCGTACGGGCCAGCGGTTCGAGGGAAACAGACCGGGCCGTTGCGCGGGATCATCCTGGGAGGGCTGAACTCGCAACTGCTCGACACGGCGCGCAATCTGTTCAACCGGCGCTTCGCTGGCTACCACGTCGCCGACGAGCGGGTACGGCTCGGATTTCACCTCGACAATCCGGTCAACCTTCCTTCGGCCCATGGTGTCCAGGTCGAGCTGCCACCGGGCCTACGCGGAATCGGCGATTTCGGCGAGACCTTGGTTCCCCGACAGGATGGCGTCGTTTGCGAGGTCGTGGCTGCACTAGTGGATCTGGCGACACGGGCCGCCGAATTGTTGGGCACGACCTCGGCGTCGAGCGCAGAGCTGGCGCAAGAACCACCCGGTCGCCTCGTCCGTGATGGCTTAGCAACGCCCACCGGGTTACAGCCGCCGGCAGTAATCTCCGAAGGCGGATAGCCCTTCCGCAATTGGGAGAATTTTTGCGCGGCTGGCAGGACTCGCCATCTTCTCCGGAGGGCCATCCTGTTCGTCCAGGCCGTCTTACCCGTCTACCCCAATGCTCCTGAGCTGGGTCTCACGTCTACCCGGCCCCCACGTGCCGACCCAGCTCTGTGGTCGGGGCTGGCACGCGCAAGGATCGACATAGGAGCCATGTGGGCCCACCGTTGACGGAATTGCTCCAGCCCGGTTGCCGGGGATGAGGTGGTTCCCACACGGGAACGTCCCGACTACTCGCTCGCAGTGCGACGGTCCCCGACCGGACCGTCTGCGGCGTTCACCACCACTGCGTGGAAGTTCACGAATTCGAACAGGCCGTGGTGGGACAACTCCCGGCCGTAACCTGAGGCCTTGATGCCGCCGAACGGAAGACGTGGCTCAGACACCGTCATACCGTTCACGGCCGTGTGCCCGGCCTCAAGGCGTGTTGCGAACGCCTCGCCGGCGGCAAGGTCCGAGGTCCACACCGCGCTGCCAAGGCCGTAGACGCTGTCGTTGGCTAGCCGCAGCGCTTCCTTGCTGTCTCGGGCTCGGAGAAGCGGGACAGCAGGGCCGAACACCTCTTCTTCGACCACCGCCATGCCGGGGCGCACCTGATCGAGGACCGTCGGCTCGTAGTAGAAGCCCGGCAGGTCCGGAACTCGGCCGCCTATCAAGATTCGCGCGCCCTGGGTCACGGACTCGCGGACCTGGCGCTCGAGGGCGTCGCGCAGGTCCTCCCGGGCAAGGGGCCCCACCGTCACACCTTCTTCGGTCGGGTTGCCGAGGCGCAGGGCGCGGACGTGTTCGAGCAGCTTCTCGGTAAAAGCGTCGGCTACCACTTCCTCTACCACGATGCGCTTGGCGGCGATGCAGGACTGGCCCGTGTTCTGGAATCGACTCCGTGCTGCCCAGGCCGCCGCTGCGTCGAGGTCGGCGTCTGCGAGAACGACGAAGGCATCACTGCCGCCGAGCTCGAGCACGGTCTTCTTGAGTGCCTGCCCGGCAACGGCGGCGACCGACCTGCCCGCCCGCGTCGATCCCGTGAGGGTCACCGCCGCCACTCGGTCGTCGCTCACGACGGCCGCCGAGACGTCGGCCGTGCGCTCGGGCGCCACCACGAGCACAGACAGCGTCGAGCTCGGTAGACCAGCTGCATCCGCCACGTCGGTGAGAGCCAGCGCGCAACCAGTCGTAGAAGGCGCGTGCTTGAGCACCATCACGTTGCCTGCCGCCAGCGCCGGCGCGAGGGCGCGTACCACCTGCCAGTAAGGGAAGTTCCATGGCATGATCGCGAGCAGGACACCCAAAGGCACGGGGACCACCACAGAGCGAAGCGCCTCGGTATCCACCGTCTCCGGTTTGAGGAGTGCCGGTGCGTGCTCCGCATACCAGTCGCACGTGCGGGCGCACTTCTCGACCTCGGCGCGGCTTTCCAAGAGCGGCTTGCCCATCTCCTTCGTAGCGAGCGTTGCCAGCTCCTCTTGCCGCTCACGCAGTGCGGTGGCAAGCCGACGCAAGCCGTTGGCGCGCTCTGTCGGCGGAGTATGCCGCCAACGTTCAGCAGCTGAATGGGCTCGATCGAGCAGTCCGTGGAGCTCCTCGGCGGTCGTCTCCTCATAGGTGGCGAGGGGTCGCCCGGTCGATGGGTTGATCGTAGTTACGGTCACGAAGCCTCCCCTTTCTCCGGTACGAGAGCCACCCCCCGACCCGATCCTACGCGCAGACGTGGTCCGCTCTTGGCCTCGTCCTCGGCGAGCAGAACGGCGTTTTCTGAGGTGGCGCCGTCTGCGACCCATCGGTCGAGGACGGCGCGCCAGAATCGGGCCACTTCAGCGGCGTCGGTGCAGTCGACTGAGTTCCCGAGGAAGGCCTTAGTCATGATCAGTGTTCCCTTCACGAGTGGGGGTTGGCTGACGATTCAGCACAGCGGTCGTCCTACCTACCCGTTCTAGGGGAATCCCTCGGCGGTTCATGGCTCCCCAGTTCGGGCGGCCCGACGGAATCCTCGCCGACACACATCAGACTCATCCGGAGATGGTCGAGGGCGGTAATGCCCTCGTAAGCCCGACTTATCAGGAGCCAGAGGAGTTCCTGCTGACATTTCGATGATGCTCCGGTCAAGCGATAAGGAGTCATCGACGACGTTGAGACCTCGACCAGGCGCCCTAGCGCAACACCAAGTGAGTTACCTTCACGACTCCGGACTCAGATCCGCCGTCCCCTCTGCTGCCTTTCGCGACTAGGAGGGCGCGCCCAGCCCGGCCCGTTTCCCGTCACCGGCGCTTCTGACCCGATTGACGATCTCGGTCAGATCCTCTCCGGAGATCGTCTCCTTTTCGAGGAGCGCTGCGATAACGGCGTCGAGCACATCGCGGTTCTGGCTCAGGAGCGCACGTGCTCTGTCCTCGGCTTCGGAGAGCAGGCGGCTCACCTCTTGGTCGATGACCTGCTGGGTGCCCTCCGCGTAGGGACGTTCCTGGCCGAGTAGGGGGCCGCTCAGGTACCCCGGTCCGTCCGATCCGTACCCGATCGGCCCGAGCCGCGGTGAGAGGCCCCATTCCTTGACCATCTTGATGGCCAGCTGTGTGGCACCCGAGAGATCGTTGGCCGCCCCGGTGGAGGCTTCCCCGATCACCAGGTTCTCCGAGGCCCGGCCGCCCAGGCGGACAGCCAAGGAGTCGAGCAGATGGCTCTCCGAGTAGAGGTGCCGCTCATCGACCGGGAGCTGTTCGGTGACCCCGAGGGCCCGGCCGGCCGGCAGGATCGTAATTTTGGCCACGGGGTCGGCGTGCTCGGACAAGAACGCGACGAGGGCGTGCCCCGCTTCGTGCACGGCCACCGAATGCTTCTCCTCGGGAAGAAGGGCGTTGGAGGCATCGCGTCGGCCGAGCAGGACTCGGTCCCTGGCCTCGTCAATGTCCCGGGCGAAGACGACGTCGCGGTCGTCACGGACAGCGACGATGGCTGCCTCGTTGATGAGATTGGCCAGATCCGCCCCCGAGAACCCAGGTGTTGCTCGGGCCACGTCGTCAAAATCGACGTCGGGGGCCAGGTGCTTGCCGGCGACGTGCACCTTCAAGATGGCGGCACGCTCAGCCTGGTTTGGGAGGGGAATCTCGACCTCGCGGTCGAAGCGGCCTGGTCGCAGTAGTGCGGGATCGAGCACCTCGGGCCGGTTGGTGGCCGCCATGACCACCACTCCGGTGGTGGGATCGAATCCATCCATCTCGGCCAAGAGCTGGTTCAGGGTCTGCTCCCGCTCGTCGTTGGAGACGATCGACCCACCGCGGCGCTGGCCGATGGCGTCGATCTCGTCGATGAAGATGATCGACGGCGCTCGCTTGCGGGCATCGGCGAAGAGGTCCCGGACCCGCGACGCACCCACTCCGACGAACAGCTCGACGAAGCTTGACCCGGTCAGGGCCAAGAAGGGCACGCCGGCCTCGCCGGCCACCGCCCGGGCCATGAGGGTCTTGCCGGTCCCCGGTGGGCCAACCATCAGCACCCCCGGGGGCCGATGGCACCGGCCCGGGTATAGCGCTCCGGATGGCTCAAGAAGTCGACCACCTCGGCCACCTCCCGCTTTGCTCCCTCGTATCCGGCGATGTCGGAGAAACGGGTCGTCGGCTTGTCCTCGTCGTAGACCTTGGCCCTCGAACCCCCGATGCCCATGATGCCCCCGGCGAGCCGTCTGGTGTTCCGCCGCCCCATCCAGATGAAGAATGCGATGAGCAACAAGAAGGGGAGGAACGAGAGTAGGTCCTCGAGGAGAGCCGACCCTTGACCGACGCCCGTTACGTCCACATCATGGGCCTTGAGCGTGGGCGCCAACTGGGTGTCGGTGATCGCCGTCGGGATCTGACTGGTGTAGTTGTCGCCGCCCTTCAAAGTACCGGTGATGGCGCCGCTGGGGTTGACCGACGCAGTGTGTACGTCGCCCGCATCGATCTCGGACACGAACTTCGAGTAGCTGAAGTTCTTCGTCGGCGTGCTCGTCATGTGGGGGACCGAGAGCAGGAGCAACGTGATCACGACGCCGGCTGGCAGGAGCCACATCCGCCACCATGGTGGGGGAGGTGGTGCGGGTGCACGCGGTCGATCGTTCGGCTGGCCTGGCTTGGCGGCTCCTGTGAGACGGCGGGTTCTGGGCACGATGATGTGATCTCTGTAACTGACAGGAAGGCAATAACCCCCTATCTTCCCTTGTGAGCAGCCTAATCAAGACAGCGGTGACACACTCCGAAAAAGTCGAGTGCCCGGCGTGCCGGTTACAACCGCGAGACGCTGTACCGGGTATCTGGGATGCCCAACCGTGGCGAATGAGAAGCACAAAAGATCAAGGACAACCACGCCCGCAAGGGGTCAAGTGCGTACAAGAACAGGGTCAGAATCGGCGTTCAGAAGTCGACCCCCAGCCCCGATTCGGGGGGCGCCGTGGCCGATTAATGTCCGATCGGTGCCGACTAGTCGTTGGCAATGTTGTTGCGGAGGAGAGGAGAAGATGGGATGACTAGCAACGATGAGGAGATCCGCCGGGATGCCTGGCAAAAGACCCTCGAGGTTCTGACCGTAGAGCATGAAGGAGACGTGGCGACCATCGAAATTGCTGAGCTCGATTTAGGCGATCAATTTGAAGTGGAGCAAATTCCGTTCTCCTACATTGAATACGATCCTCACGATGACGCAGTCAGCGTAGGAGTCGGCGGACTGGATGGGAGATATCCGGTGATGCTGCGCCATGTGGTCGAGCATCCGCAGAACCTCTTCATCCACACCGCAGAGGTGGACTCAGTCACGATTGAAGTCCGTTCCCCCGAGGGAACCGTGACACTCATCACGCTTGGGGCCCGATCAGAACTGCCTGCCTGAATACCTCTACCTCGTCTCGGTCGTATCGGGGACGGAGCAAGTGAGTGATCCGTGCACCGCGCTCAACCCAGTGCTCGGTCGAGCTTGATCGCAGCGCTGATCAATGCGAGATGGGTGAGGGCCTGAGGAAAGTTGCCTTGTTGTTCTCCTGTCTGGCCGATCTGCTCGGCATACAAGCCGAGGTGATTGGCATAGGTGAGCATCTTTTCGAACGAGATTCGTGCCTCATCAAGCCGGCCGGCGCGAATCAGGGCCTCGACGTACCAGAATGAACACACGGTAAATGTTCCTTCTTGGCCGCGGAGCCCGTCGGGACTGGCCTCCGGATCGTAGCGATACACCAAGGAGTCCGAGACCAACGTCTTGTTGAGTTCGTCCAACGTGGAGAGCCACTTCGGGTCTGTCGGGGAAATGAACTTGGCGAGCGGCAGCATCAGGACCGAGGCATCGAGCACGTTGCTGCCTTCGTGTTGAACGAAGGCTTGGCGTTCCGTCGACCAGCCTGACTGCATGATGGCCGAGTAGATCTCGTCCCGGACACGGCACCAGCGCACCTGATCGGCAGGCAGGCCCCGATGAACGGCCATGCGGATTGCCCGTTCGACCGCTACCCAACACATCAGCCGGGAGTACAAGAATTTTTGGCGGCCACCGCGGGTCTCCCAGATACCCTCGTCGGGTTGGTCCCAATTGTCGCAAACCCAATTCGTTCTCGCCCGGACTGCCTCCCATTCATCCGAGGAGAGCGGTTGCACCCACTTGTCGTAGAGGTAGACCGAGTCCATCAGCTCGCCATAGATGTCAAGTTGTAATTGGCGCGCCGCTGCGTTCCCCACCCGCACTGGAGTTGACCCCCGGTAGCCCTCGAGGACTGGCAGCTCTCGCTCTGCCAGGTCTGTCCGACCGTCGATTCCATACATAACCTGGAGGGGTCCAGTCGGGGTCCCGTCGGGGGTAGCGCACAGAGTCAAGAAGTTCATAAATGCAGTCGCCTCGTCGCGGAATCCAAGCTGCAAAAGGGCGTGGATGCAGAACGCGGCGTCGCGTACCCAAACGTAGCGGTAGTCCCAGTTCCGTTCCCCGCCGAGCTGTTCCGGCAGGCTGGTTGTGGGTGCGGCGATGATCGCCCCCGTGGGGGCGTACGTCAACAATTTGAGCGTCAGTGCGGACCGGTGCACGACCTCCCGCCACCGCCCCCGATAGCGCGAGGAGGAGAGCCAGTCCCACCAGAAGCGCACCGTTGCCATCAGCTGGTCGAGTGTCTCTTCTTTTTGGCAGACTCTGAACTCGGTCGAAGAGTCGACCTGCTCCATGGAGAAGACGGCGACCTCGGTCTCCTCCAGGACGAACTCAGTGACCGCGTCGCGCTCGTCGACCGACAAGGTCTCGGTGGAACCCAGATAGAGCGATAGATCGGGTGAAGTGAAGAGCACACCATCTGGAACCGCAGAGACGACATGGGGGTGAGAGCCGTAATTGAACCTGGGGGCTGCCCGCATGCGGAACGGGATCGTGCCCCGTACACACTGCACACGGCGGATCAGGCGCTGTCCCCGGCCCGTCGACGGGTCCTGCAGCGGCATGAAGTCCTGAATCTCGCCGACTCCCTCTTCGGCGAAGAATCTGGTGATGAGCACGTTCGTGTCGGGGAGGTAGAACTGTCTCGTTCGCGCAGGGATCGCGGCCGCGAGTGAAAAGAAGCCTCCTTGACTGGCGTCCAGGAGCGAGCCGAAGACGCTCGGCGAGTCGAAAGCGGGGCAGCAGAACCAATCGATGGTCCCGTCCGTCCCGACGAGGGCGACGCTATGTAGATCCCCGACGAGGCCGTGCTCGGCGATCGGCAGGTACGCCAACATCAGGCCGTCGCTGTATTCAGTGCCCTCGTCTCGCTCCACTCGAGAATAAGCGCACGTTCCGCGAAGTACCACGACCTGTCGATCTTGTTGAAAACGTCGAGGTAGCGCAGCCAAGCGATCATGATCTGGCGATTGCCCTCCTCGGTAAAGACATGGTGCGCAATCGTATAGCTCTCGCCTGTGGTTCGGTCGCCGTCAATGGTGACCGTACTCTGCCCATTGAAGTGCATCGTTGCCTCGTAACGATTCAGGGCATCGAACACGGGCGAGAGCGCCTCTCTACCTTCGAACGCATAGGTCGGCTCGGTGCCGGGGCCGTCCATCTACACCGCGAACCGGGTGTGGACCATGAACAGCGTTCTGTCCTTCCGCGTCGCGCCGGTCTGCACAGTGGGCGTAGGCGTCGAACAATTCGCGAATGGCGAGGCGGTCGGCTGCCTCTGAGGGTGATGGTTCGATGTGAATGGCCATATTGAGCTGAACTAGCGGATGGCAATCCGCCTCCACGACGTGAGGACCGGAGGAAGCGGTCAATGCTCAACGGCGGTAACTTCCGTTGAGAAACTCGTCCACGAGCCCCAGACGGGTTGGAAGCCAACCGAGTTCGGAGCGTGCCCTGGTTGCTGCCGTACCTTGATCGAGCAGCAGCACCTCTCCGAAGTAGTCGCCTAGGCGGGCGCGAGCTTCCTCATCTGAGCCGGAGACCGCCCCGGGAGCGCCGGCGGCGACGGCTGCAGCCTCGGTCAGATCGGCGACGGTGGGACTCAACCCGTTCCCGACGACGTAGTAGCCCCGGGCGGAGTCGCTTTCCAACACCCGCCGGAAGAAATCAGCCAGGTCTGCGACGTGGACGGTCGACCAGTGCTGCCGTCCGGTGCCGAGCATGATCAAGTTGCCGGCGGGGTCGCGGGGCGAGCCGAGGAGAAGTCCGGGGATTCCTCCTCCGCCGTCTCCGTAGGCGACGCTGGAAACGACGACGACGCCGCGCATATCGCTGGCATCCAGCACCCGGCGCTCAATCGGCTCCTTCCATGACACCATCGCGGGAGCATCGAGCGCTGAGTCCTCGGTTATCGAGGAGTTCTCGCCGTAGATCCACAGGCCGCTTATATGGAGATAGGGCTTACCCGTGCCATCGAATGCCTCTATTGCAGCGTCGACCATTGCGGAGTCCAGGTTTGCGCTGGCGGCGTCCCCTGGACTGGCGGTGTGGATGGCGCCGTCCGTGTCGTTGAGTGTCGTGACGACGCCAGGTCGATCGGAGAGGTCGACGATGGCAGGGGTTGCGCCCCGGGCAGTGACCATTTCGGCCTCGGCATCGCCGCGTATAAGAGCGGTCACCTCGTGCCCGTTGGCGAGCAGTTCCGCCAGGATGTGAGACCCGATGAAACCCGTTGCTCCTGTGAGTGCCACTTTCATTTCTGGCTGCCTCCTGTCGTGTTGATGAATTGTCCGAGTGGCGTGAATCGAGGTGGCGTGGACTGACCGGCGACATCTCGACTCATTTCCACCCAGACATCACTTGCGGCGTCAAGTTAAGTGTACGGCCTATGACTTGCTGTGTCAAGTGACTGGCCACCCTGATCGTTGTGCTCTTTACCCGTATTGCCGTTGCTAAATCGCTCAGATTTGGGGTCGATGGGCACAACGACATTCCACATGTCACTTGATGTTGTAAGTGAGAGGCTATCCTGGACGGAGTGACTCGACCTGCTTTTAGTGGCGCCGGCGAGCCCGACGTGAGGTGGCTAACCGCCGAGGAACTGGACTCCTGGCTGTCGGTGGTGCGATTGATGACGTGGCTTCCCTGGTCGATCGACCAACAACTACAGCGGGACTCAAAGCTCGGGATGGTTGAGTATCAGGTCCTGGCCATGCTCTCGGGGAGTTCGGACCGAACGATGCGTATGAGCTCGCTTGCGGAAGTCACCAACGCCTCGCTTTCCCGGTTGTCGCGAGTAGTTACACGCCTCGAGAGGCGTGGGTTGGTGCAGCGTGAGTCGGATCCGACGGACGGGCGATTCACCAATGCAATCCTCACCGAAGATGGGTTTCAGACCCTCGGTGAGGCAGCTCCCGGCCACGTGTCACTCGTGCGGTCCCTCGTGGTCGACGTGCTGTCGCCGGAGCAATTGCGACGGCTTGGCCGCGACGCAGACCGCATCATGGCGCGGATCGACACATCTGCGATCAGCTAGCGAGGACAGCTGCCAGTTCGCACCGTAGGTTCCGACTGCCCGGATCGGACGCCTGTCGAGGCTCGCAACCACCGTGAGGAACGCACGCTATCGAGTTCGAAGAAATGGCGTGGCAACGGTTTGCGTCGACAGCTCAGCCCCCGATACTCGATTGCGCAGCGACGTTGTCGAGGACCTTGGCGTCGGCGGAGAGCAGGTAGCCCTTCGAGACATCCGAGGCGACGGCCGCATCCCACTTGTTCACGAAGTCCTGATGGGTCGGGTAAAGCTGCGTGAGCTTGGCAGCGCTGAAGGGGATGGTCGTCCCGAAGAGCTTGCAGAACCCTCCCCCGGCGCTGGAGGTGTCGCCTGTTCCGTTGACGACGGCGATCGGAGCGGCGACCTGCGGCGTGCGGATGCCGCCCTCCGCCTCACCAAGACTGTTCGTCACGTAGGCACCGGGGCCGGCCACGTCCAGCCGCGGCGACTGGGGAGGTGGTGTTCCGGTTCTCACCCAATTGTTGAGGGCGACCACCGCGGCCCGGAGCTCGTAGGTGTGCGCCCCAGCGTTGAGGGGGACGGGGCAGCTGATGGCTCCGCCGTCGAAGGAGGAGACTGGGTCGATCATGGTGTCGAACGTCTTCACGTCGGCAGCGCCGTTCCCGCTGTCGGTCATGGACTCGACCAGCCCGTATGTATCGTAGTGGGCGGTGCCTGCCACCTCCCACTCACGAATGAAATTGGTGGGCGGCTGCCGAGCACTGACGTAGCCGAGAACCGCTACGTCTGCCTCTGTCTCGAACATCATGACCGGCACGTTGAGGTCGGTGCGGATCAACACCACGTCGGGTGGGTTGATGGCAGCTTGGGGGGCCTGCGAGAGCGGTGCGCCTGATGCAAACCGGCTGTAGACGAAGTAGCCGTCGAAGACCCCTTCACTTCGGGGTTGCAGCGCGTCGATGTAGGTGACGAGACGTGTCGCGGACTGCGACTCGCCGAGGGCGAGAATCCGCTTGGGTTTGAGCCCGCCGAGCACCAGGGACGCGTTGCGACGGACGGCGGCTCCGCCCTGCTCGAAGATGCTGTAGGAGTAGCTGTCACCTGGGTGTTCGAGCGAGCTGTAACGGGCCGGATCCGCCCCCTTGATCCCACCAGCTTGGCCGGCGGTCGCGCCGAGGGAGCCGGCCGAACCGACGATGCCCGCTGCCTGCGCGCTGATCCCGACATAGACCATGCCGCTGCGGATCATCTGCACATGGTCCGTCAACCATGCTGCCGCCGCGTCGACACCACCGCTCACGTTCAGCCACTCGACGATCACGGTGCCATCGAAGCGCTTAGGGTTGATCGGCCGGTACACCACCATCCGCGTCGTGTAGGGAGCAGAGCTTGTCGTCGTGACGTTCCAGCGGCCGTTGGCCGTCAATGGCTTGGCGCTCGAGTACGCCGAAGCCGTACCGGAGAGGAAGTACTCGTTCTGCTCGTAGCCGACCGTGCTCAAGTCGAAGCTGGTCGTGCCCGGCAGGTCGATGCCCGTTCCTCCGGTTACCGGACCCGTGACGATCGCCTTTGGGACGCTGGCGGCTATCTGCGACGAAGCTACGGCCGCCCCCGCGGCTTGCGGACCGGCGTTCGCGACCGACAGGGTCGTCATCGCGAGAAGCACCGAGAGCGCCACTCCGGACAGGATTGGCGTATGGGGGGCGCGCACAACGCCGTGACGCGTGGAGTTTGCTCCGAATCGACTCACTTCACACCCCCGGATCAGTGCCCTCTGGCAGTTGGCACAGTGTGACAACTACGGCGTGAGATGTCAACGAAGATTCGCTGCGGTTCGATTTAGGGGGACTGCTGCCTCCTGCGCTTCGGTCGGTTGAGGCTGCTGGTCAGCTGCGTGTCTGTGGCATCTGCGGCCGCCTCCCAGGTTTTGGGGTCGGTGCTGATGCCTCTCTCGAGCACGGCGAGGCTCTCGGACATCGTGGTCGCCAAGTCGCCATCGTGGATGAACCACTGCGTGTGAGCCGCCTGCACGACACCGATTGCCGCGGCGGCCAGCATGGTGGGAACCAGGGCATCACTGGGCAAACCCAATCGAGAACCGAAGAACTCGGCGATCACCGGGTGAATCTTCAACTGGATTGCACCAACCACGCCCTTCATCACGTTTGGATTGTCCGCGATCACGGCGATCCAGCGCCTGAGAACGATCGGGTCGACCGCCGAGAACTCTTCCTCGAACGCCAATCGGAGCGAGCGCAGCGGCGGCTCGTCAACCGGACGAGCCGCGAGAGCCGCTCGGAGGACTTCGCTTCGCCTGTTGATCCGCAGCTGCAGAACGTCGTCCTTGGCGCCAAAGTAACGGTAGAACGTGCGCACCGAGATGTGCGCTACTGCGGCGATCTCTTCGACCGTCACATTGGCGAACCCGCGCTGGTCAAAGAGTCGGAGGGCAACGTCCTCCAACTCCGACACCATCATTTCCGAGCGCTTCGCCCGAAGCTGGAGCGAAAGCGACTGCGTCTCCAAGTCCTCTTCTTTCGATGGTGCCATGTTCCTTCACTTCAGCGGGCTATTGGCGAGTCGTCGGGACCGCGTTGAGGCCGACGAAACATAGTAGAGGGTCCGCTGGCAGTTTCCCCGCAGGCGATGGACGGTATCAGGACCCCGTTTTCAGGTCCCGCTTTGTCGCAGCGCTCAGGCTCGTCGATACCCGGCTCGACAAGCCTCAGTCACCAACCCGATGCACGGGGGCATGCACCAGGCGAGTTAGATCGCTAGGGAAGTTGCTGCAGTATGGAGACCAATTCGTCACGCCCGAACCCGTACTTCCGAGCCAAGGCAAGGAGTTCCCTTGCCTGGGCCACGACGACCCCTTGCTCGGGTTTGCCGACCACGGTGACACCACGACCACGCCTGAACTCAAGGATTCCCTCGTCGCGGAGGAGCCGGAGAGCACGAAACACAGTGTTCGGGTGTACCCCCAGTACCACCGCCATGTCCCTGGCGGGTGGGAGGCGCTGCCCCGGACGCACGTCTCCGTTCGCAATGTCCTGGCGAATCTCGGCGGCTACTTGGTCATGCAGCGGTGTGGAGTTGCGGAGCAGCTTGACATCCTCCATGGTAACATGCAGAGTATCACCATTGTGGCCACCACGGAAGCGGATGCACGAACCCAGCCGCTGCCCAAAGACCCGGAGCAGCTCGTCGTGCGAGAGGCTCGACGGCGCCAGCGACGGCGTCAGTTTGGCGTCGGGATCACGACTTTGGCCGTTGCAGCCTCACTTGCATTGTGGCTGACCATCGAATCCGGCGGGCAGCCTCCAGACGCCAGGGTTATTGGCGCAGGAACGCCGAGCGTTCCGGTTCCGACCATCATTTCCTCGGTCATTGCGCACACCATTGCTGCCCGGACTGCCGCTTTCAGGTTCACAGTGCGGACGTCCCTGATCTTCACGCACGGTTCCGGCTCCGTGAACTTCGTTTCCCCTGCCTACTCACGTGAACTTCGTTTCCCCTGCCTACTCAATTGACGAATCGATAAGTGGGTTACCTCTGTTCACTGGCAGCACCAAGCTCACGAGAACAGCCTCCGGAGATTTCTACGAGCAGAACTCCGGTGAAGCGCCCACGGAGATGAGCGGCAATGGTCTATTGCCGCGCCAGGCACCTTCTGCAACGGATGAGGGACCGATGGCGATTCTCGCCCGGAGCCCAGCTGGGTACGGCTTTGGCCTTTTGTCACTCCTACCGGCGAGTGATGTGCGGCTTACGGGAACGGAGATGGGTGAATTCGCCGGAATGCCGGCGACGATCTACCAGTTCGGAGATTCCGGCCAGTGTCGGGGTACCGTGCAGACCAAAGTCTGGACGACCGGACAGGGTCGCATTCTGCAGGCGACAACAACCCAGTTCGGTTCAGGTGGAAGGAGGGTAGAGACTATGTCCCTCACCTTTACCCATTTCGGATTGCCGGTCACGGTCGTCGCGCCTCCTCTGGCGGCTCCAATCGCTGCCAACAATCGACCGAGCAACCATGTTGGTGGCGCTGGATCGAGCGGCTCGTCTAGGAGACTGTTGATTTGAGCGGCGGCACCTCTGCCACCCCGCTCAAACGTGGTCATATTCATCATCCCGGGCGTTCTTATGGCCTCTACAGCAATCGTGGAGGACTGTGGAAAACAGGGCCTTGGCCGATTGCGAATAAATCATCAGTCTCCTAGTGCGGTGCCAATTTGTTCGCCCTGAACTCATAAAGAGTGACCAGGGCCCTCTTCGAGGGGCTGCAACTTCGAAGATCCGCTCTCGGCTCAGGCTGGCCCCAACATCGACACTCGGATTTATGACTGCCGCTCACCCGACGATGCCTTCACCGACCATAAGGAATACGACAAAGGTCACTACCGGCGAGTGTGTATCGGTAACGCAGCTCGCACGATCGACACCATTTGGGCCGTAACCAACGGGCCGATCATGCGAGCTGCGCCACGCCACTAATCGTTTGTTCGAAACGAACTCCGAGGCGCCCTGTTGTCCTGTGGCATAGATCTCAACCGGCGGGAGCCATAAATCCCGTTACAAGGCGGCGTTGGTGCGGCGAACCACGGCAACGGCGATAACCGGAGTATGCGGTCTCTCACTCCTCGACCGGAAAGTCGATTGATGCCGCGCAGACGGCGGGTTCCAAGCACGATCGCGTCACACATCCAGTAAAGGGACTCGTCTACGATGCGACGAGCCACTTGGTCTTCGGGCAACGAGCATGCGCGGCCTTCTGCGCCAATGCCGGCGAGTCGCAACGAGAAGACCGCTTGGTCAACGAGAGCGCCAGCTTCGGCGGGAGTTTCCAACGGAGGGACCCGCGCCGTACCCGACAATTCGCGCACGTGGATCACTCTTACGGTGGTGCCCATCGCGGCGGCTAAGCCAGCGGTGAATTCCAGAGCGGTCTGTCCCGACTCGTACTGATCCATTGCCAACAGCAGGCGATCCCACATCACCGCACCTCCATCACTATGCATTGTGATGGAGGAATGCGTTAAGAGGCTGTTAACACATTTCTGTTTCCACATAAAAGATGATGAACGAGCTCCATGGATGGTCGGTGAGAAGCTGCGTGCATTGATGCGTCGTTCACACGGTATTAATGCGAATCACCCTTCTATTCATTTCGCGTTGATAAAGCGACATCGATAGTTGACCCCATGGCTGACTTTCTCGCAGTTCTGGGTTTCCTTGGCTTCGCTCTTGCGATGCTCGGACTCATTTGGGTGCTGGACCGGGTATGACCTGGGTCCAGGGCGTCCTTCTCGCCGTATCCATAGTGATGTTCTTTTACCTGGGCTTCGCCATGTTCAAGCCCGAAAAATTCTGACGTGGCTCTCACCTGGACCCTCATCACCCTGGTCATCGCGCTCGGCCTGACCTGGCGCTTCCTCGGGTCCTACATGGCCGCCGTGTTCGACGGCCGGGTGCACTACCTGGCCTGGGCCGAGCGACCGGTCTACCGGCTGCTGGGAACCAGTCCGAAACAGGAGCAGAACTGGAAGCGCTACGCCGCCTCATTGGTCATCTTCACGACGATCGCCATGGCAGTGACGTATCTGATCATCCGGATACAGGGGTCCCTCCCGCTCAACCCGCAGCACCTGGGGGCCGTTTCCCCGGCGTTGAGCTTCAACACCGCCGGCTCCTTCGTCACCAACACCAACTGGCAGAACTACGGCGGCGAGACGACTATGTCGTACTTCTCGCAGATCGGGGCCCTGACATTCCAGCAGTTCGTGAGCCCCGCCATCGGCCTCGCCGCGGCCATCGCCATGGTGAGGGGATTCTCGCGGCGCAACAGCCCGACCATCGGCAATTTCTGGGTCGACATGACCCGCGCCGTCCTCTATATCTTTTTTCCCATTGCGTTTGTATTCGGGATCATCTTCGTGGGCCAGGGCGCGGTGCAGACCCTCGCGGGGACCGTCAGCATCCACGACTATTTGAACGGCGTCACGCAGACGATCGCGCGGGGCCCGATCGGTTTCATGGAGGCCATCAAGCAACTGGGCAACAACGGCGGTGGGTTCCTCAACCAGAACTCGGCGACGACATTTGAGAACCCGACCGGCCTGACCAATTGGTTGTCGATCTACCTGCTGCTCGCTATCCCATTCGCCCTCACCTACACCTTCGGCAAGATGGTCGGGAGCATCCGCCATGGCGCCGCCCTCCTGGCCGCCATGGTGATCATCTTCGGAACGTGGGTGACCTTCACCGCCGTCGCCGAACACCAGCAGAACCCCGCCGTGGCCACTGCCGGCGTGCACGCCAACGTAGGGAACACCGAGGGAAAGGAGGTGCGCTTCGGCGACACCACCACGGCGGTGTTCGGGGTGGCCTCGACCAACACCTCAACCGGTTCGGCCGATGGCTCCTACGATTCGTTCACCCCTATCGGTGGCTTGGGACTGCTCACCGGGATGATGCTCGGCGAGGTGACGCCGGGTGGCACCGGAAGTGGTCTCTACACCATCCTCATCTACGCCATCATCGCCGTGTTCATCGGCGGCCTCATGATCGGGCGAACGCCGGAGTACCTGGGGAAAAAGATCCAAGCGACGGAGGTCAAACTCGCGGGTCTCGGGGCCCTCGTCATGCCGTTGATCGTGCTCGTCTTTACTGCCATCGCCGTTTCGATCCACGCCGGCACTGTTGGCCCCGAAAACGCCGGCCCCCACGGGTTCACCGAGATCCTCTATGGGCTGACCTCACAGGGGAACAACAACGGCTCGGCCTTCGGTGGTCTCACCGGTAACACTGCGTTCTACAACGTCGTCGGGTGGGTCGACATGATGATCGGCCGCTACGGCATCATGATCCCGGCCCTCGCTCTCGGGGGTGTGTTGGCCGCCAAGAATGTGGTCCCCGTGTCGCTCGGTACCTTCAAGACTGACAACACCATGTTCGTCGGCCTCACCATCGGTGTCATCGTGATCATCGGTGGTCTCACCTTCTTCCCCGCAGTCTCGCTCGGCCCGATCGTCGAGGAGCTCAGCCACGGAAAGTTCTTCTAATGACAATGACGACCACCCAATCAGGCGAGCCCAAGCCGGGAACTCAGGCTCACGGCGTCGCCGAGGCCCGCAGCCTCTTCGACCGTGAGATCCTCCGCCAGGCACTGATCGATTCGATCACCAAGCTGAACCCGGCGGTGCAGATCCGCAATCCGGTCATGTTCACCGTGCTGGTGGGCTCGATCATCACGTTCATTGAGGCCATCGCCCACCCTGGGACGTTCACTTGGTCCATCACCATCTGGCTGTTCCTGACGGTGATCTTCGCCAACTTCGCCGAAGCGATGGCCGAGGGACGGGGCAAGGCGCAAGCCGACACTCTCCGCAAGATGCGCTCGGAGACAGAGGCCCGGCGTCTCAACGCCGACGGGACGGAGACGCTCGTGCCCGCGGCCGAACTGGCCAAGGGGGACATGGTCGTCTGCGAGGCCAACGACCTCATCCCGTCGGACGGGGAGATCGTCGAGGGCATCGCCTCGGTCGACGAGTCGGCCATCACCGGCGAGTCGGCCCCGGTCATCCGCGAATCGGGGGGTGACCGTTCGGCTGTCACCGGCGGGACCAAGGTCCTGTCCGACCGGATCGTGGTCCGCATCACCGCCGAGCGGGGGCAGACGTTCCTGGACCGGATGATCACCTTGGTCGAGGGGGCCAACCGGCAGAAGACGCCCAATGAGATCGCCCTGACGATCCTTTTGGCCGTGCTCACCATCATCTTCATCCCCGTGGTCGTGTCCCTTCAGACGTTCGGTCACTATGCCGGTGGCGCAGTCTCCGTTGTCGTCCTGGTCTCGCTCCTGGTGTGCCTGATCCCGACCACCATCGGCGCCCTGCTCTCGGCTATCGGCATCGCGGGCATGGACCGGCTGGTCCAGAAGAATGTCCTGGCCATGAGCGGCCGTGCGGTGGAGGCCGCCGGCGACGTGCAGACCCTGCTGTTGGACAAGACGGGAACCATCACAATGGGCAACCGGATGGCGTCCCAGTTCTACCCGGCCGGCGGACACAGCGAACGGGACGTGGCCGACGTCGGCCAGCTGGCCTCGTTGGCTGATGAGACGCCTGAGGGCCGCTCCATCGTGGTGCTGGCCAAGGAACGCTTCGATATCCGGGAGCGCCAACTCGAGGGTGACCACGTCTTCGTTCCGTTCTCCGCCACCACCCGCATGTCCGGCCTGGACGTCGGAGATCGCCAGATTCGCAAGGGGGCGGCCGAGTCCGTGAAGCGCTGGGTCGCCGAGCAGGGCGGCACGGTGCCGGACGGACTCGACGAGATCGTCGATCGCGTGTCACGGGCCGGGTCCACCCCCCTGGTGGTGGCCGACGGTCCCACAATCCTCGGCGTGATCGAGCTCAAGGACGTGGTCAAGGAGGGTATCCAGGAGAAGTTCGCCGAGATGCGCTCCATGGGCATCCGCACGGTGATGATCACCGGTGACAATCCCCTCACTGCGGCCGCCATCGCCATGGAAGCCGGGGTCGACGACTTCCTGGCCGAGGCCACGCCCGAGGCGAAGCTTGCCTTGATCAAGTCCGAACAAGAGGGCGGGAAGCTGATCGCGATGACCGGCGACGGGACGAACGATGCTCCCGCCCTGGCTCAGGCCGACGTGGGTGTGGCCATGAACACGGGAACCACCGCGGCCAAGGAAGCCGGCAACATGGTGGACCTCGACTCCAACCCGACCAAATTGATCGACGTGGTCGAGATCGGCAAGCAACTGCTGATCACCCGGGGATCGCTTACCACCTTCTCCATCGCCAACGACGTGGCCAAGTACTTCGCCATCATCCCTGCGCTCTTCGTAGCGACCTACCCCCAGATTGGGCCCCTGAACATTCTGCGTCTGCACACCCCGCAGAGCGCCGTCCTGTCCGCGGTCATCTTCAACGCGCTGGTCATCGTGGCCCTGATCCCGCTGGCGTTGCGGGGTGTGAAATTCCGCGCCGCCGGTTCCGCGGCCATCCTGCGCCGCAACGTCTGGATATACGGTGTCGGTGGGGTAGTCGTCCCGTTCATCTTCATAAAACTCATCGATCTCATTCTCGTCGCGCTGCACGCCTACTGATGGAGACCGTCTGATGCTCACCCACCTCCGCCGATCGGTGGTTCTCGCCCTCGTCATCCTGGTGCTGACCTTCGCCTTCGCCTACGCCGGGACTGGTGTCTCCCAGCTGTTCTTCAAGCACCAGGCCGACGGGTCGATCACTCCCAACGGCTCGACGCTCATAGGCCAGAACTGGTCCGATACCAAGTGCCCGGGCCACCCGCTGGGCAGCTGCGTGTTCCAGGGACGCCCCGACGATCTCGGACCGTACGCGGACACCGACAAGAAGACCCCGAGCCCGGCCGGACACCCGGGTGACGACCCCCTGGTGGCCAACGGCGTCGCTGGAGAGTCGGGGGCCACCAACCTGGGGCCGCGCTCGGCAGAGTTGTTGGAGTACACCAAGATCCTGGTTGCATACTGGCACGCCCGTGGTGTCGACCCCACTCCGGACTTGGTCACGACCTCGGGAAGCGGGTACGACCCCGACATCAGCCAGGTGGACGCCCTGGTGCAGATCCCGATGGTGGCCAAGGCCACCGGGCTCTCCGACTCAGCGCTCAAGCACTTGATCAGCCAGGAGACCATGGGCACCGAGCTCGGTTTCCTAGGCACTTCGTACATAGACGTTCTCCAGCTCAATGAGGCTCTGGTCAAGCTGGAAAAATGAGCACCACCGCCATCTCGGCGGCAGTGCCCCGTAGACCTATCACGGTAGCGGGACAGGTGGTCGCTGTCGCGGCGTACGTTCGCCCTTGGGTGCGGTTCCATGTCGAACTCTGTGACGGGACTGGCACCATCACCCTTCGCTTCCTCGGCCGGACCGAAGTCCCGGGCATGGTTTCTGGGTGTTGTCTGCGTGTTGAAGGAACGCCGTGGATGGATGAGGGCACTCTTGTCCTGCTCAACCCGTGCTACGAGTTCGTGGATTAGTGAACGGTGAATCCCGGGGTGAATGTCGTCTTGCTGGATCTCGATCAGGGCGCGCGACGATTGGAGGTTGCCGCCTTGCGCTATGGAGGGTATGAAGTGTCGACCGTGCACACGGTCGAACGGGCCATCACATACGTGCGGACTCACCGAGCCGATGCGGTTCTTCTCGACCCTGCACAACTTGATGTCGCAGAGCTCGTGGCAGAGCTAAGCCTCGATCCACCGAAAAATACTCGGTGAGTCCATGAGGTGTCGCTTTGCGCTGATGTTCGGACGCCACCAGGGTCCGTTCATGACGTCACCAGCAATCAGGGCGTGGCGACATAGGCATTC
>Ga0182018_10001458_pt1 | contig 26785 bp, 25 predicted proteins | sample 812P2MmetaG_FD_120490 | JGI IMG/M metagenome (GOLD analysis project Ga0182018, IMG submission 120490) | Permafrost microbial communities from Stordalen Mire, Sweden - 812P2M metaG | ecosystem: Environmental > Terrestrial > Soil > Wetlands > Permafrost | place: Sweden: Stordalen | collected...
GACGCTCGTGATGGCGTTGAGCTACGGCAGCCGGATTGAAATCGTCGAGGCCGTGCGCGCGATCGCCGAAAAAGTGAAATCAGGAAAACTTGAATCCGCCGACATCACCGAGAAAATCATTTCAGAAAATCTTTGGACGCGCGGCATTCCCGATCCTGATTTGTTGATTCGCACCAGCGGCGAAATGCGCGTGAGCAATTTTCTGCTGTGGCAAATTTCCTACGCGGAGCTGGTCATCACGCCGACACTCTGGCCGGATTTCCGCAAGCCGCAATTTTTCGCCGCACTGGAGGAATATGCGCGCAGACATCGGAGGTTTGGCGGGGTATAAATCTGGAGCGGTCTTTGCATTTATGCGCGGCACAAACACAAAGAACCCATGCCACTCTGATTTAAAAATGAGCATCGGAGGATTTCGCCCCATAATCGGGTCGCAGGATTGACACCGAATCGTCGGGTAGTTTTTTGGCATTATCCGCAAGGCAAAGGTTGAAGGTTGAAAACGGAAATGCGGTCCGGAATTGGGGAAAAAGCCCGCGCAGCCATTGCGAGAAAAATCCTGGCTGCGCAGCGATGACCCGGTTTATCTCGCGTGGTGCAAGCATTGGTATGACGCCGTCTGCCCGGTCATCGCGAAACATCAGATCACGCGCAAATCTCCGGGCGCGCCGGGGGATCATTCTCGTGCAACTGGAAAACGAATACGATTACGCCGGGCTGCCCGACGACGTGATGATCAATCAGGTCAAGGCACTCGGCGAAGCCGCGCGGGCCGGCGGCATTGACGTTCCGCTGTTCACCTGCTGGACGCATCCGGTGCGCGGCTCGACCGATCTGCTGCGGCAGGTTTTTGACGCGTGCAATTTTTATCCGCGATGGTCTTATGCCGCCGTGCCAGAAGGAATTTGAGAGCGCAGTTATTGAGCTGGCTGGCAAAAAATAAAATGCGCGTTTCTAAATTGGCGTTAAAAGCAAGTTTGCACCACGCCGCCGTCCACGCGCAAGGCTGCGCCGTTCGTGGCCGAGGACAGCGTGCTGCAAATATAAACGACGAGGTTGGCGACTTCTTCGGTGGTTGCAAAGCGCTTGATCAATGAACTTGGTCGGATGCTGGCAAAAAATTCCTTTTCAAACTCGACGAACGGCTTGCCACCGCTCAATTGTTTGACGAATTCGTCCACGCCGTCGGAATGGGTCGGGCCGGGAAGCACGGAGTTGACCGTCACGCCCGTGCCGGCGCAGGTCTGGGCGATGCCGCGGGACACGGCCAGTTGCGCGGTCTTGGTCATGCCGTAATGAATCATCTCGACGGGAGTCTGGATGCCGCTTTCACTACTGATGAAAATGACCCGGCCCCAGTTTTTCTTTTTCATGCCCGGCAGATACGCGCGGCTCAAGCGCACGCCGCTCAAGACGTTCACTTCAAAGAACCGCCGCCAGTCGTCATCGGGAATCTGCTCAAACGGCTTCGGCTCGAAAATGCCGAGGTTGTTGACGAGTATGTCAATGACGGGAAATTGTTTGACCAGTTTTTCAACGGTCGCGGCGTCGGACAAATCGCCGGCAAAGCTTTCCAGTTTCGCATTCGGAACGGTTTGGCGGATTTTTACGACGGCATCAGAAACAGATTTTTCTGAACGGCCATTGACGATGACGTTTGCACCCTCGCGCGCCAGCCCTGTGGCGATGGCGAGGCCGATTCCTTTTGTTGAACCAGAAACGAGCGCAAGTTTGCCGGCAAGTTGCAAATCCATGGCAAACAACTTGGCATCTGACTCGCAGATGTCAACCGTTTGAATGAACAGAAAGGGTGATTTTTCTTCATTTCGGGATGCAAAAATCATAAAGAATGCGGTCAAGGACTCTAAAATTATTTTTGAAGTTTCGCGGGCGACACTGGCCGGAACCATGTCGTTTCCCGAACTCGTCGGCAAATTGCTCGCGGCGGGCGTGGAATATTATCACGTGGACTACGTCGGGATGCGAAAGACTTTTTATAGCGCAGACGGCGATGTGGTGGTGACCCCGATGAAAAAATCAATCGTTTTTGAGCCAGCGCAGCTTGCGCAATTGCCGTTCGATGCGGGGCAGGTTCGCAAACAGAAATGGATTCAGCGTGATCGAAATGATTGCCGCCGCCACGAGTTGATGCCCTGAATCACTGGGCAATAAATTCAATAAATTGGCTTGGTGAATCAGGATGAAGGAAAATTCTCCAACCTGTCCCAGCCCGATGGCTACGACCAATGTGGTGTGCAGCGGCTGGTGCAGCACCCGCATCAGCACCAGCGCGACCAGCGGTTTGATCAGGAGAATGACAGCCAAGGCGAACAGCAGCCCAAGTGGATGGGCCATCACATAGTGAGGATCTAACAGCATTCCGATGGATAGAAAGAACAACGCGGCAAAGGGATCCCGAAGCGGTCCAAGGGTTGTTTCTATCCGCTCCACCATCCGCGATTGACCGGCCACCACCCCGGCCAGAAATGAACCCAAGGCCAACGAGACACCAAAGAGTTCTGCAGAAATCCAGGCGATTCCCAGCGCGATGACTGGCACGGCCAAATTGAACATTTCACGCGAACTGGCCAGCATATTCAGAAGCCGAGGCACGAATCGCACGCCCAGCACGCCGACTAACAGGATCAACAGGCCCACTTTGCCCATGCCCAATCCAATTTCCTTTGCCAGTGCGAAACCGCCACCGGTTCCGCCTTGCGGTGCTGCCAGCATCGGCAACACAATCAGCACGATTACCGTAAAAATATCCTCCACCACCAGCCAGCCCATGGTCAAACGGCCTCCGGTTGTGGTTAATTGATGATGGTCGGTGAGCATCCGGGCCAGCACGGCGGTGCTGGCGACCGAGAACGCCAGGCCGACGATAATTCCCTGCAACCACGTCAACCCCAAGAGGTGACTGGCGGCTGTGACCACAATCGTCGTGGCCAAACTTTGAATGACAGCACCCGGCACGGCGACCCGGCGAACGGCAAACAGCTCGTGCAAATTGAAATTCAATCCCACCCCAAACATCAACAGCACCAAGCCGATGTCCGCGAGTTCCTCGGCCATATCGGGGTTGGCCACAAAACCCGGAGTGAAAGGGCCGCAGATAATGCCTGCCACCAGATAGCCAACAATGGGGGAGAATCGCAATCGTGCCGCCAGCCATCCGCAAATCAAGGCGGCCGCCAAGCACATAGCCAGATTGAATAATAGACTCTCTGAATGGGGCATATAAATCACCCTTGTCACGGGATTATTTGCCGAAATCTGGCCTGCCACCAAGTTAAATCAAAAGTCAGCACGTCACAAAATTCAATGAATTACCCTGGATTATGCCGTTCACAAACTATCAAGGTAGGGACGGCGCGCTGCGCTGTCCCCGTCGCCGAGCGCAGCGTCAGGCGACGGAAAAACGGAGCTTTTATAACGTTCGTTCCGTCCGGACGGGGACGCCGCAGCGCGGCGTCCCTACCACCCGAACAATTTGTCAAAGACATAATTCTGGAGTTACCTCATCCGCAAAACCAAAACCGGCCATGGGAAGGAGTTGTTGAAGGACAGATCGCGAAGAAGCTTGTTTGAGATCGTTCGAACGGGCAGCCTGACTTTTTTTTACGATGAAATTCCAAGTAAAAACGGTGGTGGGCATTGGGGCGATATTAATTGCCGCTACTTTTATTCACGCGACGGCGATGGCGAACAACCAGGTGGCAGCTGCGGACACCAATTCACTGGTTACAGCGGACTCGCGCTTTGGATTGTTTGACTGGCTTGACCATCGGAGCGCCTACTATCAGGACTTTTTCCCCCAACCGCTGCTGGTGGATGATACGAGTCTGGAACAAGACGGCGAATTAGAGTTTAGTTCTCTGCACACGCAAGCAAATGCACAGCACAGCGACATCGTCGCGGCAGAAGTTCAAAAAAGTTTTGGCCTGCTGACTTTGGAATTGGGAGTTCCTTACGAGCGCGATTCAGATTCGGACGGCGTTTCCCAAGGCATCGGCAACATTGATTTAGGTGCGCGTTATCCACTTTGCCAGTTTGTCTCGGCCAAAGGCTTTTTCGACACAACCATTGGGGTTGGCATGGAAGTCGGAGTTCCGGTCAACTCGGCGGTGAGCCAAAACACGGAAATTGACCCCAAGATTTTCAACGACCTGAAGCTGGGCGGACATTTTTCACTTCAGTCGGTTTTAGGCTATTCCACGCTTTTTGGCGGCGGCGACAACGGCGGTTTGCAAACTTTTGAATATGGTTGCGCTTTCGCCTATGCGATTCGACACAACGAACTGCCCATGCCCGGCGTGCAACAATTTACTCCCATGTTTGAACTGGTAGGCGAAACCGGATTAAACAAGCATGAATCCGGCCAAAACAGCCTGCTAGGAAGCATGGGGTTTCGCCTTGACCTCAAACCGATTGGAGAACTGCAACCAGGTCTTGGACTTGGCTATGTGTTTCCAATGGATAGTGGAGCACGCGCGGAAGTCCATTGGGGTATCGTCACAAGTCTGATATTTGAATTTTGAAACTGTGCCGCGATGGAAATTGCAAAAATGCAGTTGCGGCAATCAGGGATTATGCACTTTACAAATTATCAAGGTAGGGACAGCGCGCTGCGCTGTCCCCGTCGCCGAGAGTAGCGTCAGGCGACGGAAAAACGGAGCTTTTACCATGCCTTTCCGTCCTGCTAGACGAGGACGCCGCAGCGCGGCATACCGACCACCCGAAAAGTTTGTCAAAGACATAATACCAGTTGTTTGCCGCAAGACGTGGCAGATGGTCTTGAAGTCCGGGGCTTGTCTGCCCGTCAGCCAGATCACCTCCACATTGCGGTGACACTCGGCTTCCAGCAGCCGCGAAGAACGCACCCGGTGCAGATAACCGTAGAGGTAAAGCTTGAACAGCACCGCCGGATCGTAAGGCGGACGACCCGTGTTCGCACAACGCGCCCTGGCCAATCCCAGCGCGTGCAGATCGAGGGAGGCGACAAAGGCGTCGAGGAAACGCACGGGATTTTCAGCGGCAATGTAATCCTCCAGCCGTTCAGGGAAGCGCAGTGTTTGAGAGCGATCCAGACCAGTCCGATGATTCATGCTTGATAAAGACCATTCACCGGCGTAAAGGTTTCAAACCAATGACCGTCTTTTCACACGGCCTCTCGCCGGAGCCAACCGCCGTTGGCGAAGGCCGTTCCGCTGTCGCGGTTCCCGTCGCGCGTCGGCGGTGGCTCAGCTTTGGAACGTTAGACGTATCTCGGCCACATACACTTTATGGGTAATTTTTACACCAACTACACACTGAAAGGGCCAAGCCAGCAGGCAGTCGCTTCTGTGTTGGCCGGTCGCGCATCAATTATCACGCCTGATTACAACGGCTGCGTCATGGTTTTTGATGAGCAGTCCGACAAGCAAGACCCGAAGTCATTGCTCAAAATGTCCTCCGTGTAGCTATGTTGCAGCTTGAGAAGTCGCGTAGCCAATCGCCGTTGGCGCTTGCCGTTCGGCTGTTGCGGGTCGCGGACGGTGGCCGTCTGCCAAGACTCGGCGGTGCCTCGCCTCCCCGAAAAAAGCGGTGTCGTGCCACCGTAGTCTGAGAAATTGCACGACTTTTGCACATTTTAAGACAGGATTTCTCATTTTTTGATGCTTTGCTTCCCAAGTCCCTCACAAACCTTTATTGATTCGTCATGGACTTATATTGATCCGTGACGGATTTAGATTGGTTTGTCACCGACTGGCATTGGCCGGCGGGGCACCTGGGTAGGCAATCGCCATTGGACATACCGGTGGTGCTGGACATGCCGCCGGCATTTTGAAAAACTGCGCGCCCGTGAAACAATCAATCGTCACCCTGGACATGGAAGGCGTGTTGACGCCGGAAATCTGGATCGCCGTCGCCGAGAAGACGAAAATTCCGGAACTGCGCCGCACCACGCGCGATGAACCGGATTACGACAAGCTCATGCGCTATCGCATCGCCATTCTGGATCAGCACGGCATCAAACTGTCGGACATCCAGGGCGTCATCGGCACGTTGCGGCCATTGCCCGGCGGCAAGGAGTTTCTCGACGAACTCCGCTCGCTGGTGCAGGTCGTCATCCTGTCAGACACATTCGAGCAGTTCGCCGCCCCCCTGCTCCGCCAGTTGAATTTTCCGACGCTGCTCTGCCACCGGCTCGTGGTGGAGAACGACCGCATCGTGGATTACAAGCTGCGCATCCGCGAACAAAAGCGCGAGGCGGTGGCAGCGTTCAAGCGGATGAACTACCACGTCATCTCCGCCGGTGATTCCTACAACGACACGGCGATGCTGAAAGAGGCGAACGTCGGCTTCCTCATCCACGCGCCGGAGAACGTGAAAAAAGAATTCCCGCAGTTTCAAGCCGTGGATTCGCACGTGGAACTGCTGAAACTTATCAAGGCCGCGCTGGCTTGAGCGGCTGCTCCAGAACCTCGATGAAACCGGCCATGCAACTACTGCGTCAGCAGGATGCGAAAGAAGCGTTGCTGGTCGGTGCGGTTCACCACGTTCGTCGCGGTGAAGGTGAAAATTCCACTTACGTTCAGGACGTTGGTTGCCACCGGCGTCCATTGGTTCGTATCCGGCTGAAGGGCCACGCATTGACATCATCAACTTCAGACTGTAAGCAATGCTGAACCAATAGTGTTACGGCAAGCAACGCGGTTACAACTGAAACCCTTCATTTCAATGATGCGCCTTTGCTCACCTCTTTTCACACGCTTGCCAAAAAATAATCTTTGCCGGATAATGAAACCTTGAGCGCGACAGAAATCATCGGCAGTTTAAAGGTCTGCCCGCCAACGAACGGGCGCAGGCGACGAAATATGTCGTGGAACACGACGACTCGTGGATTCCCAAATCGTTCAGGCAAGGCATGGCCGATGCCAAGGCCGGACGCTTTAAGGACATTAAAACCGCCTCCGCCAAATGGCGTGCCACCCACGCACAGCTTCATGCGGACAGCTTGGGCGCGCATGACCGTGGTTGTTATCGGGCTAACATTCAGAAATTGAATTTGCACGATCCGAGCCGTCCAAAATAATTGTGGCCATCGAAACTCTTCATTTCGAGAACGCGCGATTTGCGCAACAACTGTTCAACCATGAGCCGGGCAATTTGCAGTCGCTTGAAACCGAACTCGGCGTGAAGGCCACGGCGCGCGATGGATGGATAAAACTTGAAGGCGCGGCGGACGGCGTCGAACGTGCGAAACAGCTTTTTGCCTCGCTGGAACATTTGCTCAAGGCCGGAACGCAAATTCGCAATCGGGAATTTTCCCACGCACTGAACGTCGTGAAGCACGAAGGCGCGGAGACGTTGAAAAATCTGGTCAGCGACCGCGTGCAGACGCATGACAAAAAGCCCGGCGTCACCGCCAAAACCACCGGGCAGAAAAAATATCTCGACGCGATTCGCAAGCACGACATCACGTTCGGCATCGGGCCGGCGGGAACGGGAAAAACTTATCTGGCGGTTGCGACGGCGCTGGCGGCGCTGCGCGAAGGAAAAGCTTCGCGAATTATTTTGACGCGACCGGCGGTCGAGGCCGGCGAAGCATTGGGGTTTTTGCCCGGAGACCTTTATGAAAAAATCACGCCATATCTGCGACCGTTGCACGACGCGTTGCACGACATGCTGCCCACCGAGGAAATCCAGAAGCACACCGAGCGCGGGACGATTGAAATCGCGCCGCTGGCTTACATGCGCGGCCGCACGCTGAACAACGCGTTCATCATCCTGGATGAGGCGCAGAATTCGACGACCGAGCAGATGCTGATGTTTCTCACGCGGCTCGGCCACGGCTCGAAGGCGGTCATCACGGGCGACGAGACGCAGATTGATCTGCCGCCACATAAACATTCCGGCCTGCTCGAAGCACATCGCGCGCTGAAGAACACCGAGGGCATCGCCATCATCGAATTTTCCAAACGCGACGTCGTGCGCCATCCGCTGGTGCAGCGCATCATTTCGGCTTACGAGGAACATCGCGGACAGAAATGAAAGCTCCAGGTGCCAAGCTCCAGCCTCCAGAGAAGCACCAAATTCCAGGCGTCAAAATTTTCAACCGTCAGCAAACGAAGAAAATCAGCACGCGCCTGCTCCGGCAGATCATCGCCTCTCTGTGCATGGAATTAAAAATCGAAAACACGGAACTCGGAATCAATCTGGTCGGCGCGAAGGAAATGGCGGAGCTGAACTGGAAATTTCTTCAACACAAAGGTTCGACGGATGTGATTACATTTGATTACGCCGCGCTGAAAAGGCGGAAAAAGAAATGTTTGCATGGCGAACTTTTTGTTTGTGTGGATGAGGCGATTTCGCAGTCAACAGAATTCAAGACGACCTGGCAGTCGGAAATCGTCCGCTACATCGTCCACGGCATTTTGCATCTGCTCGGCCATGATGATTCGTGTGCGGAAGCCCGGCGGAAAATGAAGCGCGAGGAGAACCGCCGGTTGCGCGAACTTTCCCGCCGCTTTGCCTTGAGCAAACTGTGACGCGACTTTAAACTGGCGGCATGGAACACAAAAGTTTGTTCGCGCGCTGGCGCTCCAGTTTCCTCACCGGGCTGGTGCTGGTGTTGCCCGCCATCATTTCCTTTGCCGTCATCAAGTGGCTGTTTGGGACGATTTCCAGCATCACGGACCTGCTTCTGTTTTTTTTGCCCAAGACCATCACGCACGAGGACGCGGGCAGAGGTCCGATGTTTGGGTGTTGGAGTCTGATCGCGCTGCTGCTGGCGGTCGTCATCATCAGTTTTGTCGGGCGGCTCGCGCGAAATTATTTTGGCAGAAAAATGATCGAGTGGATGGACGCGGCGATGATGCGCATTCCGATCTTCAACAAAATCTATGCCGCCATCAAACAGGTCAACGAGGCGTTCGCGGGCAACAAACATTCGTTCAAGACGGTCGTGCTGGTCGAGTATCCGCGCGAAGAAATTTATTCGATCGGTTTCATCACCAGCGAGCAGGCGGATGAAGTGCAAAGGAAAACAAGTAGAAAATGCGTCTGCGTTTTCATACCGACAACGCCGATTCCGACGGGAGGCTTTTTAATCCTCGTGCCGGAGGAAAACGTCATCAAGCTCGACATGAGCGTCGCCGACGGCTTCAAATTCATCATCAGCATCGGCGCGCTTTCACAGGAGCAGGCGTCCGCGGAAGTGAAAAAACAAATCGTCAACCCCTGACCCGTGATTGAATCCGCCCATGGAATTATTTTGCGCACCCGGCCGCTGACGGAAACCAGCCTCATCGTCCACTGGCTCACGCCGCATTTCGGGCGCATCGCGACGGTGGCAAAAGGCGCGCGCCGGACGAAATCACTTTTTGCCGGCAAACTGGATTTGTTTTATCTTGCGGATTTTTCATTCAGCCGCAGCCGCCACTCGGATTTGCACATGCTCCGCGAAGTTGGTCTGCGCGAAACGCACGGCGCGCTACGCGTGGACATTTTGAAATTGCGGCAGGCCGCCTACGCCGCCGCGTTCATCGAGCAGGCGACGGAAACGGAGACGCCGCTGGCCCACGTGTTTGAATTGCTGCGTGGATTTCTCGGCTGTCTTAGCCGGGAAAATCCTTCACCCCAAATCGTTTTTACTTTTGAACTCAAACTGCTCCGCGAGCTGGGACTGGAGCCGGACTGGCGCGAAGCCCGATTGACAGCGGGCGGAAAACAAATCGTGCGCGTTTTTTTGGAAAGTGACTGGCCGAAATGTTTGCGCCTGAAATTAACGAAGGCGCAAACTGTCGAATTGCGCCAGTTTCTCCATGGATTTTTGATTTTTCACCTGGAAAAACTGCCCAAAGGCCGTGCGACGGCGGTGGCGGACGGCATTTGAAATGCTTTTCACCACGGTATAAATGCGCTATGTTTTCCCAACGTGGCGTCAGAACAGGTCGGAAGCGGGGAAAAAATGCTTAAAAAATTCGCCAGAAAATTTTCCAGCGTGCGAATGCAACTGGTTTTCAGCGTGTTTGTGGTCATCGCGCCGGCGCTGATCATCACTTACATCGTCAACCAGGATTGGTTCTGGAATTTCGCCCCGGAATGGCTGAAGCCCTACGCGACAGACGTGCCGTGGTTGAGTCTCGTCATCGGACTGCTGGCGTTGATCGCGGCGTGGTTCGGCGGCGAGCATTTCATTTTGCGCCAGGTGCGCGCATTGACCGACGCGGCGCAGCGGCTGACCAAGGGCGATTTTGCCGCGCGCACCGGGTTGAAAAAAACGGAAGGCGAACTCGGCCAGTTGGCAAAAACTTTTGACATCATGGCGGAGTCGTTGCAGCAGCGGATTCAGGAGCGTGAAAACACCGAGAAACAAATGCTGCACCGCGCCCTCCAGCAGACGGTTGTGGCTTCGCTCGGCCAGTTTGCGCTGACGAACAATGACATCGCGGCATTGATTCATCAAGCCACGATCCTCGTCGCACAGACTTTGGAAGTGGAATACTCCGCAGTTTTCGAAAGGTTGCCGGAAGGCACGCTGCTTCTGCGCGCAGGCGTCGGCTGGAAAACGGACTGCATTGGCCAGACAAAAATTCCGGCGGACACCAAATCGCAAATTGGTTTCACGCTGATCACCGGCGAGCCGGTCATTGTCGGCCCGGTCGCCGAAAATAAATTTCTCCAGCCGGCGCTGCTCCCCGATCATGGAGCGGTCAGCGGCGTGACCATCGCGATTCTCACGCGCGACCAGCCGTTCGGCGTGCTCGGCGTGTTCACGACGCACCAGCGCGCGTTCAGTTCGGACGAAGTGCAATTTCTGCTGGCGGTGGCCAACGCCATCGGCACGTCCGCCGACCGTTTGAATCTGGAAGTCCAGTTGCGCCAGTCGCAAAAAATGGAATCGGTCGGCCAGCTCGCCGCCGGCGTCGCGCACGATTTCAACAACATGCTGACGATCATCCAGGGACATTCCAGTTCGTTGCTCACCAAGCCGACGCTGCCGGTTGACCTGTTGGATCCGGTTCAGGCGATTTATTTCGCCGCCGAGCGCGCCGCCGGCCTCACACGCCAGTTGCTCATGTTCAGCCGCAAAAATGTGATGCAGCCCAAACTGCTCGATTTGCGCCGGATTGTCGGCGACATGAGCAAGATGCTGCAACGTTTGCTGGGCGAAACCATTGATCTCCGCTACCAGCCGCCGGTAGAACTGCCCCTCGTTCAAGGCGACTCCGGTATGATTGAGCAGGTCGTGATGAATCTCGCCGTCAATGCCCGCGACGCCATGCCCAAAGGCGGCGCGCTGACCATCAGCATTGAAACAATGTCCGTGGACGGCGGCTATGCGGAGAAACACCCCGACGCACGACCGGGAAATTTCATCCGCCTGCGCGTTGCGGACACCGGCAGCGGCATGGACGCCGCCACCATGTCGCGCATCTTCGAACCATTCTTCACCACCAAGGAAATCGGCAAGGGCACCGGCCTCGGTCTCGCCACCGTTTATGGAATTGTGAAACAACACGACGGCTGGGTCGAGGTGAACAGTGAACCCGGCGTCGGTTCCACATTTGACGTGCTCCTTCCCGCGAGCGACGAAGTCGTGGCCTCACCGGATGAAGCGGCCCCTTCACTCGCGCCGGTTTCGGGCGGAACGGAAACCATTCTCATCGTCGAAGACGAACCCGTGCTCCGCGAAATGGCGCGCGACATTCTTGAAAATTGCGGCTACAAAATTGTCGAAGCCGCGTCGGGCCGCGAAGCGCTTGAAGTCTGGAACCGCCGCGCAAGTGAAATTGATCTGCTGCTCACCGACATGGTCATGCCCGAGGGCGTCTCCGGCGTGGAACTCGCCGAACAGCTTCTTGGCAACCGGCCCGGGTTAAAAATCGTCTTCACCAGCGGCTACACCGCCAACGAAGTCAATTCCGAAGTGCTGGCCAAAACCCAGGCGCGCTTTTTGCAAAAACCTTACGCTCACACCGACCTCGCCAGGGCCGTCCGCAGTTGCCTTGATTCAAAAGGAATTGCCGACAGCATAACCGTTGCATTCTAATTCATGTCAACGATGGAAACCAGGGTGTCAGGCCGGGTCACGGTCGTTGTTTTGAGCGACATCCATTACGCCGGCGGCGCCGAGCGCGCCCGGGGCGATGATTACGAATTACGTTTCATTGCCAATCCCCTGCTACGGGCATTCATCCGGTTCTATCGGCATTTCATCTGGATGCGACAGCCGCTGAACCAAGCCGCGCAGCTTGACCGTTTCCTGTCGGACGTGGGTCCGGTGGATTACGTCGTGGCCAACGGAGATTACTCCTGCGACAGCGGCTTTGTGGGCGTGAGCGATCCGGCGGCGTTTCAAAGCGCACAGGAGTGTATCGGCAAAGTTCGCGCCAGATTCGGTGACCGCGCAAGGTTCACCCTCGGCGATCATGAACTGGGCAAACTCACCTTCTTCGGCGAAAATGGCGGCATGAGGCTGGCGAGCTGGTCACGCGCCACGGAATCGCTCGGCCTTCAACCCTTCTGGCAATTGCCCATCGGAAATTATGTGCTAATGGGAGTGGCGTCACCGTTGATTGCCCTGCCCGCCAACCAACCCGACACCTTGCCGGAGGAATGGCCGGAGTGGTTGAAATTGCGCACGGCGCATCTGGCCGAAATCCGTGCCGAGTTCGATGCCCTGAAAACAGAACAGCGCGTGTTGTTGTTTTGCCACGACCCCACCGCGCTGCCCTTTCTGTGGCGCGAAGAATCCGTGCGCCGCCGTCTGCCACAAATCGAGCAAACCATCATTGGCCATCTGCACACGCGTTTGATTTTGTGGAAAAGCCGTTTGCTCTCCGGCATTCCGCCCATCCGCTTTCTCGGCCACTCTGTTCGTCGCTTCACCTCGGCGCTGCACGAGGCTCATTATTGGTGGCCGTTCCGGGTGCGGCTGTGCCCGGCGCTCTCTGGCATCGAACTATTGAATGACGGTGGTTATTTCACGGTGGAAATTGATCCGACGGCAAAAGTTCCGGCGCAAATCACCTTTCATCCACTGCCGCGCTGAAATAAATCAGGCCGCTGGCAAAACGGCGTTGTTCGCCTCCATCAATTTCAACACGGTCTGAACTGCGTCCTCAATCTTCACCGGCAGCAACGTGCCGTTGCGCGGCTTGATTTCCACTTCACCCTTCGCCAGCGATTTTTCGCCGATGCCGACTCGGATGGGAAAGCCGACCAGTTCGGAATCTTTGAATTTTACGCCGGGCCGCTCATCACGGTCGTCCAGAATCACGTCCACACTGCGTGCGGCAAGTTCCGCATAAAATCTTTCAGCCAGTTTCATCACTTCAGTTTCTGGCGCAACGGCCAGCGGCGTGATGCAAACCTGATACGGCGCGACGCTCAACGGCCAGATGATGCCGTCCTTGTCGTTTCCTTGCTCGATGATGGCCTGCAACGTGCGCGTGACACCGATGCCGTAGCAGCCCATGACTGACGGCTTGCGTGAACCGTCCACGTCGAGAAAAGTCGCCTTCAACGCCTCGCTGTATTTCGTGCCGAGCTTGAAGACGTGACCGACTTCAATCGCTCGGCGAATCTTCAGCGGTTTCGCGCATTTGACGCAAGGTTCGCCCGCAGTAACTGTCCGTAAATCTTTCCACTCTTCCACGCGAATGTCCCGTTCGATAGAAACATTTTTGAAATGAAAACCGTCCTCATTCGCACCGGTCGTCATGTCGTTCGCGCCGCGTAAACGTTCGTCAGCATAAATACTAATTTCTCCATCCATTTTTGTCGCGGAAACTGCACCCAAACTCCCTGGATGAGCACCCATAGTTTCAAAAATTTCCTCTGGCGTCGCTGGTCGAAAAGCATGACCAATGAATCCCGCAAATTTAGTTTCATTCAACTGATCGTCGCCGCGAATTAAAACAATTATTGGCACTGTCTTGTCACCAATCGTTTCCATATAAATCAGCGTCTTAATCTGACGATTCGCTGGAACGCTAAAAGGTGCTTTGCTCAAAGCCTCAATCGTTACAACGCCGGGCGTCGCAAATTTTTCAATCGCCGCGCCAATTTCGCGCGCGGCGGTTTTTGGAATACCGCTCGTCGCCTTCTCGATGTTCGCCGCGTAACCGCACGCCTCGCAGAATGCCACTTCGTTTTCGCCGGTCTCGGCTGGCACCATAAACTCGTGCGAATAATTGCCGCCGATGACGCCGGTGTCGGCCTCCACCGGAAACGCCTTCAATCCGCAGCGCGCAAAAATTTTCGTGTAGGCGTCATACATTTTTTTGTAACTGGCCATCGCGCCTTCGTCCGTGGTATCGAACGAATACGCGTCTTTCATGATGAATTCCTTCGCGCGCATCAGGCCGAAACGCGGACGGATCTCGTCACGGAACTTCACGCTGACCTGGTAAAAATTCTTGGGCAACTGGCGGTAGGAATTGATTTCGTTCGCCACGAGCGTGGTGATGACTTCTTCCGCCGTCGGACTTAAAACCCATTCGCGATTGCCGCTGTCCTTCAGTTTGAACAGCACGTTGCTCGCGGTTTCATAGCGTCCGCTCTGCTGCCAGATTTCCGGCGGCTGAAGCGCGGGCATGAGCACTTCAATCGCACCCGCACGATTCATTTCTTCGCGGATGATTTGTTCCACCTTGCGCAACGCGCGCAGGCCGAGCGGCAAAAAAGTATAAACGCCGCCCGCGAGCTTGCGGATAAGACCGGCGCGTAAAAGCAATTTGTGCGAGACGATTTCCGCGTCAGCCGGGGCTTCGCGGAGAGTCGGAATCAAAGTTTGTGTCCAACGCATAAATGAAAAGTTTCACGCAAAGACGCAAAGACGCAAAGGAAATTCATCCGCGAATCACGCTAATTGATGCGTATTAAATTGGCGTAAATTCTCGTAATTAACGGATGAGATTCTCACTTCACCTGGTTCACCAGCGGTGCGAGTCCTTGAATCCGCACTTCCAGCTTGTCGCCGCTTTGAATCGGGCCGATGCCGCTGGGCGTGCCGGTCAGGATCACGTCGCCGGGCAGCAGCGTGAGGTTCGTCGAGATGAAGCTGACGAGCTGGGCGGGCTTGAAGATGAGCTGCCTCGTGTTCGAGTTCTGGCGCAACAGGCCGTTCTGAAAAAGCTGGATGTTCAACCCGTTCGGATCAACTTTCGTCTCCACCAGCGGGCCGAGCGGCGTGAAGGTGTCGAACGACTTGGCACGCGCCCACTGGCCGTCGGATTTCTGGATCGTGCGGTCGCTGATGTCCTGCGACGCGGTGTAGCCGAAAATGTAGCGCGACGCCTGCGTGGGCGACACGTTGCGGATTTTGCGCCCGATGACGATGCACAGTTCCGCCTCGTAATCCGTGCGATGCTGAGGAAATGGAATTTCAATCTTCCCGCCGTCGGGAATTAATGAAGTCGTGGCCTTGAACCAGATCAGCGGTTCTTTCGGCAAAGGTTTTCCTGTCTCTCGCGCGTGGTCGGCGTAATTCAAGCCGACGCAGATGATTTTCGACGGCACGACGGGAATCAACGTCTTCACGCCTTTGCGCGACGCCGGCTTTTTGTCAAAGGATGGCGAACCAAAAACATCACCGCGCAAACGGAACAATTCACCGTCCACCACCTTCGCGTGGAAGATGTCGTCACCCTTTTGGAATCGGCCAATGGCTGTCATACATTTTACGGTGTTCGATTTACGATTCACGAATCTTCTCTGATTTCAAATCCGCCCGCAAATTGTAAATTGCCGTTGGAGTTCAAGCTTCAGCTTTTTCGGCGGACAGGCTGAAGCCTGAACTCCAACACCGCGCAAGCTTGCTCTTGGATGATTTTCCGTTACATTACCGGCGTGAACAGGCTCACGAAACAGGAGCAAATGTTTCTGATTGTCGTTTTGGGATTGTTGCTGACGGGCTTGGTGGTGAAGACGTATCGCACCGCGCATCCGCCAACGGTGACGATTGAGCAGCAAAAATAATTTTGGTGGGGCGACGCTACTGACGAGCCGGCTCGCGAGGACGCTCGCCCCACCGAGAGTTGAAAACCTTAAAATGCACGAAGTCAATTTCGACGAAGCCGTGGAGCAAATCCTCGCGAAGGACGCGCGTTTCGCACGCGACGCCTACGCGTTCGTGCGCGAGGCGCTCGACTTCACGCAGAAACTCATCGGCAAGGAAAGCCGCGGGAACATCCGCCACATCACCGGGCAGGAACTGCTCGACGGCATCCGGCAATTTGCGCTCCAGCAATTCGGCCCGATGGCCGTGACCGTGTTCGAGGAATGGGGCGTGAAAAGCTGCCGCGACTTTGGCGACATCGTTTTCAACATGGTGGAGATCAGCCTGCTCGCCAAGACCGACAAGGACAGCCGCGACGATTTTCAGAACGGCTACGATTTCACCGACGCATTTCGGAAACCGTTCTGGCCACAGGAAAAATTGAAAGCGGAGACGAAGCCGGTGGTGAATTGAAACAATCGCAGAATTGCACCAACGCCTTTCACGTTGCTTTTCGGATCAGTCGTGCCTAGATAGGCCGCAGAATTTCAAAACAATCTGTTAGGTTTCAGTATGAGTATCACGCCAACGCAAATTCAAGTACTCGTCGAGACCGAACTGACAATGCTCAACAATTCGCGAGTTAAGTCTCACATTCGACAGCTTCTCGTTGAACCGACAGCAGTCTCGCGTGAGTGGGATTATGGAGTGCCGGGACAAGCTTATCCGTGTTGGACAGTTCTGAACCACACCGAGTCAAATACAGGCATTGCTTACTGTGAATTCGGATTTGGTCCTCGTGCACCTTGGGGGTTGGTCAAGCTTTCAGGAGATTCGCAAATGTCCATCGGAATGGATAGCGCGTGGTTTGAGTCATTCTTAGAAGCTTACTTTGAGTCAATGGCTGCGGGTGATCTCCCAATCTGGCGTGTCTTTAGGCAAGAAGGTGATTCATACCCGGGCACCGCGCTCACCGAAGAGTCAAACTGGAATTCGACCTGGAACGAAGTTTACAGACGGAGAGTTGCCGATTCAAGCTCTCGATACAATTGCCATCATAGCATTCAGATTCGGCCAAATGAAACCTAGCTAGTCGTCGGGACAAATCGAGACAGCGTTTTGCGTTCGCTGTCGCGATTTACGCTTCGCCAGTTCGCCGACAGCCAAATTGAATTGCCCAAAGCGCATTTCTGAATAACCTTTCCGTCCGACATCAATTTGAAATGACAAAAGATTCAACCGTAATCCCGTCGCTGCCGCCCGGCGTCAAACTCACCACGCTCGACAACGGCCTTATCATCATCGTGCGCGAAGATCACAGCGCGCCGGTCGTGTCCGCGCAGGCGTGGTGCGCGGCGGGCAGCATCCACGAGGGTCGCTGGCTCGGCGCGGGCCTTTCGCACGTGCTCGAACACATGCTCTTCAAGGGCACGACGACGCGACCCGGCAGCCGCATTGACCAGGAAGTGCAGGAAGCGGGCGGCTACATGAACGCCTACACGAGCTTCGACCGCACGGTGTATCACATTGACGTGCCGAACACCGGCGCGCGCACGGCGATAGATATTTTGTGCGACATCATGCAGCATGCGACGTTGCCGCCGGACGAACTCGCGAAGGAACTCGATGTCATCCGCCGCGAAATGGACATGGGCCAGGACGATCCCGGCCGCCGTTCCGGCCGTCGGCTGTTTGAAACCGCCTACACAAAAAGTCCGTATCGCTTCACCATCATCGGCTATCCCGACATTTTCAACGAACTGAAACCGGAAAACATCCGCGATTACTATACTGAAAAATACGCGCCGAACAACGTCTTCTACGTCGTCGCCGGCGACATCAAGCATGACGAAGCCGTCGCGCAAATCAAAACCGCCTACGAAAAAACAAAAGCGCGCGCGTTGCCGCCAAATTATCTGCCAAGCGAACCGAAGCAAACCGCGCCGCGCGAAATCATCGAGGAAGCGCCCATCGAACTCGGCCATTTTCATTTCGCGTGGCACATTCCCGAACTCCGCCACCCCGACGTTCCGGTTCTCGACGTGCTTGCCGTGCTGCTCGGCAGCGGGCGCAGCTCGCGCCTTTACCAGCAAGTGCGCGAGCGGCAGGGAGTCGTGCATCATGTGGACGCGTGGACTTACAATCCCGGCAGCACCGGACTGTTCGGCATGAGCGCCGTAGTGGACGCGGATAAATTCATCGCCGCGCGCGCCTCAATGCTCGCGGAAATTGAAAAAATCAAATCCATGTCGGTCTCCGCCGACGAAGTGCAGAAGGCCGTGAAGCAATTTGTCTCCGCAACGTTGTCCGCGCGCAAGACGATGGAAGGACAGGCGCAAAACCTTGGCAGCAACTGGCTCGCCGCGAGCGACCTTAATTTTTCCGAGCGTTATCTCGCCGCTGTCAAAAATGTCTCGCACGCCGATGTTCAGCGCGTCGCGCGCCATTATCTCACGGCGGAAAACCGCACACTTTACACGCTGCTGCCCAACGGCACGTCGCCGGAGATTACCGCAGCGATTGAAAAGAACACCGACCATCCGGTTCAAAAATTCACGTTGTCTAACGGCCTGCGTCTGCTCGTGAAGGAAGATCATCGCCTGCCCTTCGTCGAATTTCGCGCCGCGTTCAAAGGGGGCGTCCTCGCGGAAACTCCGGCGAACAACGGCATCACATTGCTGCTCGGCAAAATGCTGTTGCAGGGAACGCAGAAGCGTTCGGCGGAAAAAATCGCGACTGAAATCGAATCTGTCGGCGGACATATTGACAGCTACGGCGGCAACAACAGTTTCGGTGTGAACGCGGAAGTTTTGAGCAGCGATTTCGCGACCGGCATCGATTTGCTCGCGGATGTTTTGCTGAACCCGACATTTCCCGCCGCGCCGCTCGAACGCGAACGCGAGGTGCAGATCGCCAACATTTACGGGCGCAAAGATGATTTGCTCAAAAGCGCGAGCGTGACGATGCGCCGCACTTTGTTCGGCGAAACCGGCTACGGCCTCGACTCGCTCGGCACGGAAGAATCCGTCGGAAAAATTTCTGCCGCCGATTTGAAATCATTTCATCGGACATTCGCCGCGCCGAATAACTGCGTCCTCGCGATTTACGGCGACGTGAAAACAAACGAAGTCAAAGCCGCCGTCCAAAAGGCGTTTGCGAGCTGGGGAACCAGCAGGAATTCAGAATTCAAAACTCAAAATTCAGAATTGAAAGAAGCAAAGCGCGTTGAAGAAATTCGCGACAAAAAGCAGGCAGTGCTCATCGTCGGTTTTCGCGGGACGACTTTATTTGATGCCGACCGTTACGCGCTCGAATTGATCCAGGAATCGTGCAGCGACCTCGGGTCGCGCCTGTTTTTGCGTGTCCGCGAAAAACTCGGGCTGGCCTATTACGTCGGCGCGCAAAATTTTATGGGGATCGCCCCGGGATATTTTGCCTTTTACGCCGGCACAGAACCATCGAAGGCCGCGCAAGTGGAAACTGAACTGCTTGCGGAAGCCGAATTGTTGCGCAACGAAGGCTTGAGCGAGGAAGAATTGAAACGCGCGAAGGCAAAAATCATCGGGCAGAAAAAAATCGCGAGGCAGGAACTTGGCGGGCTCGCGCAGGCACAGGCGCTCGACGAGCTTTACGGCCTCGGTTTTGCCTACGGCGACACGGAAGACGCGAAATTCGAAGCCGTCACGCCAGGTCAAATCAAAGCCGCCGCGCAAAAATATCTGCTGCCGGATGCACTGGTCATCGCAGTCGTGAAGCCGGAAAAGCCCTGAAATGCGCCGCTGGAATCCGGCCTGCCGGCGCAGTGCAGTTATTTTCAACCCAAAAATGCCGCGCAGCAAATGACGCACCGCGGCCCGTGGTTTTCCCGCTTCAAAGGCATGGCAAATTTTGAGAAGATTGGTTTTGTGAACAACGAAGGGAATAATTATGTCAAGATTAGGGGTTGAATCGGCATTTGCGTCCATCGTGCTTGCGCAATTGGAAAAGGTATGACAATTTTAAGTGCACATCGTGCGACTTAACTGGAAATACAGGAAATGTTTTGGTTTTGGCCGGATTGTAAAAACAGTTCTGTCCACGTTTCTCGTGTTACAAATTCTGGCGCTCTTGGCGTTGGCTGCCTGTCCGGCGCTGCATCATGCTCTTCATCCTGACAGCAACAAACATGATCATGACTGCCTGGTAACCATTTTTGCCAAAGGCCAGCTAAGTGAGGCGGGGATGACGTCCATCGTCACTCCCGCCGCTGTATTCGTGATTTGCGCTGTGTTGCTGCCAAGCATCCTGCCACGGTTGCTCTTCGAATATCGTTTCGCATCCAGTCGCGCTCCTCCTTGCTGCTAGCCTCCCCGGTTCGTTTTTTCTTCAGGGAGGGTTTTCGTCCGCTGTCGGCACGGAAATCCATGGGCGATTGATACCGATATTAAGCAAACATGAGATGCTGTGGAAATATTTTATGGTCATGCTGTGCCGTGGTCCGGCAACGCTGGCAAAGGAATGGTAGCAGACTTGCCCGGATCGGAAAGCCAATCTCCGGCACCGGAGACACCGTGCCCGTGACGCGTTGCTTTACCCGCCCCTTGGCGTTCGCGGGGGCGTTCGCGCACAATCCCATCATCACGACGGCGCGCGAACAGGTGGCGGAAGCCAAGGCTGAAATTACCATCGCGCGATTCTCAACTAATCTGCATGAGTCTGACTTGTAAATCGCGCACACTGTCTTTCATCGCTGCCCTGGCCTTGTTGCTTATTGCCGGTTGCGCGGTGGGTCCTAATTTTAAGCGACCTGCTGTTCCGGACGCCAGCGATTACACAGCCCGTCCGCTTTCGACCACCGTCACCACCACAAACATCGTCGGTGGAGAAGCCCAAAGCTTTGCCAAAGGCAGCGACATCCTCGGAGACTGGTGGACGTTGTTTCATTCCAAGCCGCTCAATGAGCTGATTGAACTCTCTCTCTCAAACAATCCCGGTCTCAAGGCGGCACAGGCGGCCTTGTCTGTGGCCAGGGAAAATGTTCTGGCCCAACGGGGCGGTTATTTTCCCAACGTTACGGCCAGTTTCGCGGCGAGCCGGCAGAAGCAGTCAGAAGTTCTCGCGCCAACGCCCAACTATCCAGCCGTCGCGAACGAGTTTCAGTATGATCTTTTCACCCCACAGGTCAGCGTTTCGTATTCGCCTGATGTTTTCGGCGCGAACCGGCGATCCATGGAGTCTTTGAAGGCGCAGGAGCAGGGAGTTCGTTTCCAAATGATCGCGACCTACACCGCGCTTACCGCGAACGTGGTGGTCACGGCGATTCAGGCGGGCGCGGTGCAGGCGCAGATTGAAGCGACCCGCCAGCTCATTGAACTCAACTCCAACATGGTGGAAATCCTGCGCTACCAGTTGACCAAAGGTTATGCCAGCCGGCTGGATGTGGTCGCGCAGGAATCGCAACTCGCGCAAGTCACCGCCGCGCTGCCGCCGCTGCTCAAGCAATCAGCCCAACTGCGTGACCTGCTGGCGGTTCTGGCCGGGCGGTTTCCAAACCAGGCGCCGGCGGAAAAATTCGAGCTGTCGAGTCTGCAATTGCCGGAAGAAATCCCGGTGAGCCTGCCGTCACAACTGGTGGCGCAGCGTCCGGACGTATTGCAGGCCGAGGCCAACCTGCACGCCGCGAGCGCGCAGATCGGCATCGCCATCGCGAACCGGCTGCCCAATATCACGCTGACTGCCGATGCAGGCAGCACGGCGCTGTCCTTTGATAAACTATTCTCCTCCGGCACGGGCTTTTGGGGTTTGGGCGCGGCGGCGACTGCGCCAATTTTCCATGGCGGAACACTGCTGCACCAGGAGCGCGCCGCGAAGGCGACTTACATTCAGGCGGCAGAACAATATCGCAGCACGGTGCTGACCGCTTTTCAAAATGTGGCCGACACGTTGACGGCGCTGGAACAGGACGCCGAGGGTTTGAAGGCTGCGGCTAACGCCGCCGATGACGCCCAAATCACACTGGATTTGTCCCAACGACAATGGCACGACGGCTACATCAGCTATCTCGCGCTGTTAAGCGCGGAGCAAGCCTATCAGCAAGCCCGCATCAATCTGGTGCAGGCGCAGGCCAATCGTTATGCCGACACGGCGGCGTTGTTTCAAGCGCTGGGCGGCGGCTGGTGGCATCGTGCTGGTTTAACCAAGGATAAAAATGAACAATAAATTATTTTACGAAATTTCGCTGGCGGAACTTCAGGTTAAATTTTCGCGCGCACTTGCCGTTGCCATCATGGCGGCGGCAACGATTGTCTCGTTCACCGGCTGTTCAGCCAAAGTTGACAGCAACGCGCAAACATCTTCCGTTACGGCCAGCAATGTGACGCTGACGGCAATCCAGCGGCAGAAGATCCAGTTTTACACCGTCGCGCCGTCCAAGTTTCACAAGACAACGGAGACGACCGGGACGGTTGATTTCGACAACGACCAAGCCACCAGCGTGCTCGCGCCCTTCGGCGGTCCGGTGTCGCGGCTGCTCGTTTCACCCGGCGACAAGGTCAAGGCAGGTGACCCGTTGGCGGAAGTGGATTCACCAGACTTTGCGGCGGCCATCAGCGCTTATCGCAAGGCGCTCGCCTCCGCACAGACGCTCCGGCGCGTGGCCGACATGGACAAGGATTTGATCCAGCACAACGGCGTGGCCCAACGCGAAGAGGAGCAGGCCCAAACCGACGCCGCCAACGCCGAGGCGGATCGTGATGCCGCCTTGCAAACACTCGTCTCGCTGAACCTTGATCCGCAAGTTATCAAGGATCTTCAGGCTGGCCGGCCCGTTTCGCGCCCCGGGGGCATGATTAACTCGCCAATCGCAGGAACCGTGGTGGAAAAACTCATCACGCCCGGAGAACTGCTGACGGCGGGCACCACGCCGTGTTTTACCGTGGCCGATCTTTCGCGCGTCTGGGTCATGACGCAAATTTTCGGTTCCGACCTGGCTTCGGTCAGCGTTGGCGATTCGGCCGAAGAGGAGACCGGCATCGCGACCAATGACTTTTCCGGGACCGTGGACAACATTTCGGCCTTGGTGGATCCCAACACCCGTTCGGTGATGGTGCGCGTGGTCGTCGAAAATCCGGGCGACTTTCTGAAAAAACAAATGTATGTCCGCGTGCGGATTCAGGCCCGCCAGGAAAGCACCGGCCTGCTGGTCCCGGTTTCGGCGATTTTGCGCGACGATGTGAACCTGCCGTTTGTTTATGTCGTCCAGCCCGACGGCAGCTTCGCGCGGCGGCATGTGACGTTGGGTTACCGCACCGGCGACCAATACGACATTCCCGACGGTCTGCAAGCCGGCGACCAGATTGTGGTGGATGGCGCGATCTTTGTTCAATTCCTGCAAAACCAATGAGCGACCCATTGCCTCCAATTGAATCCATGCCGCGAACGGCTTCGGTGATGAACCGTGCCGTCGCCTCTTCGTTGCGGCAACGTTTTCTCGTCGTGCTCTTGACGCTTGTGTTGATCGGCGCGGGGACGCGGTCGCTCGAACGCCTGCCGGTGGATGCTTATCCTGACCTTTCGCCGCCGATCGTCGAGATCATCACGCAATGGCCCGGCCACGCCGCCGAGGAAGTGGAGCGCCTGATCACCGTGCCTGTCGAGGTCGGGATGAACGGCATTCCGCAGATGACCACGCAACGCTCCATCACGCTCTATGGATTGTCGGACGTCATCCTCACTTATCACGATGGCACGGACAACAACTTCGCCCGGCAGGAGGTTTTCAACCGGCTGTCCAGTCTTAGTCTGCCGACCGGCGTGACGCCTTCGGTGTCGCCGCTGTCCTCGCCTTCGGGTCTGATCTATCGTTATGTGCTGCAAAGCCCCGACCGGTCGCCGATGGAACTCAAAACTTTCGAGGATTGGATCATCGAACCCGCTTACAAATCTCTCGCGGGCGTGGCGGATGATTCGGGCTTTGGCGGCGGCACCATGCAATATCAGGTGCTGCTCGATCCGGCCAAGATTGCCGGAGTCGGCCTGTCGGTGTTGCAGGTGGAGGCCGCGCTGGCGGCAAACAATGGCAACGCCGGCGGCGGTTTTTATTCGCAAGGCGGCCAGTTTTATTATGTGCGCGGCCTCGGTCGCTTGGAAACATTGGAGGACATCGGCAACGTGGTGCTGGCCGTGAACAATGGCACGCCGGTGTTGCTCAAGAACGTCGGCCGCGTGATAATCGGCATCGCGCCGCGCCTCGGCGAGTTCGGCTACGAGAAACAGGACGACTGCGTGGAAGGCGTCATCCTGCTGCGCACAGGCGACAAGACGCAGGACGTGCTAAAGCGCGTTGAGGCGAAGACCAGGCAGCTCAACGATCAAATTCTGCCCAAGGATGTCAAAGTCGTTCCGTTTTACGACCGGACTGATTTGATCAAGCTGACGACCAAGGTCGTGGAGCAAAATCTCCTGCGCGGCATGTTGCTCGTCATCGTGATTCTCATATTTTTCCTTTACGATTTTCGCGCGGGATTGATTGTCGCGGTCACCATCCCGCTGGCGCTGCTGTTCGCGTTTATTTGTCTCGATCTCCAAAAGGCTTCGGCCAACCTGCTCTCCATCGGCGCGGTGGATTTCGGCATCTTGGTGGATGGCGCGGTGGTGATGGTGGAAAACATTTTCCGCCAGATCGCATTGCGAAAAGGAACGCCGCTCAATGTCCGGGAAATCATCAAAGATGCCGCTGCGGAGGTGGATCGCCCGCTATTCTACGCGGTCGCGGTGATTGTGGCCGGCTTCCTGCCAATTTATGTCTTGGCCGGGCCCTCCGGGACGCTGTTCAAACCGATGGCGGACACGATGGTCTTCGCGTTGATCGGTTCCCTGATTGTCACGCTGACGTTGCTGCCTGTGCTTTGTTCGTGGTTCATGCGACAGGGCGTGCGCGAACGCCGCAACGCCGCGTTTGAAGCCATGAAATCGGTTTACACCAAGGGCCTGGATTTTTGTCTCACCCATCCGTGGGGAACGACGTTCGCCTCGGCCCTTCTGCTGGCCGGTTCGCTCCTGCTCATTCCCAGCATCGGCGCGGAATTCATGCCCCAACTGGATGAAGGCGCACTGTGGGTGCGCGCCACGATGCCCTACACCATTTCCTACGATGAATCGGCGAAGATCACTCCCCAGATCCGGGCAGTTTTGAAATCCTTTCCCGAAGTCACCACGGTTGCCTCCGAACTGGCGCGGCCTGACGACGGCACGGATTCGACCGGTTTTTTCAACGTTGAGTTTTATGTTGGTCTCAAACCTTACTCGGAATGGGCCGGTGCTTATCGCACCAAGGCTGCGCTGATTGAGGCCATCAACCAGAAACTGGCATCATTTCCCGGAATCATTTTCAACTACACCCAGCCGGCGGAGGATGCGGTGGACGAGGCGGAATCGGGTTTGAAAAGCGCCCTGGCCGTCAAAGTCTTCGGCTCCGATTTGGACACGCTCGAACAAAAGGGCAAAGCCATCAAAAAAATTCTGGAGCAGGTGCGCGGCATTCGTGATGTGACTCTGGTAAAGGAACTCGGTCAGCCCAGCCTGGACATCAAAATTAACCGGGACATCATTGCCCGTTACGGCGTGAACGTCGCCGATATCAATGCCTTGATCACGACCGCCATTGGCGGCGACGTGGCCACCCAAGTGGAGCAGGGCGAAAAACAGTTCGACCTCGTCGTCCGTCTCGAACGCCAATACCGGGACAACCCCGGGGAAATCGGAAATATTTTGGTGCCAACGCCCGGTGGACAACAAATTCCGCTCAAGGAATTCGCGGATATCCGGGTGATGAACGGCGCGTCGTTCATTTATCGTCAGGACAATTCGCGCTACATCGGCGTCCAGTTCTCGGTGGCCGGACGTGATCTGGCCGGCGCTGTGGAAGATGCCATGCAGCAAATCAACGGAAAGGTCACCTTGCCGGAGGGATACCATTTGGACTGGGGTGGGGAATACTCGGAATATACCGCCTCGCGCGCGCAAATGAATGTCATTCTGCCGCTGACCCTCTGCCTGATTTTCCTGCTTTTGTTCGCGCTCTACAGCAATTTGAAATTCCCGTTCATCACCGTGCTCGGCGTGGTGCTGTCGGCACCGGCGGGCGGTCTTGTGGCCCTCTGGCTCACCGGCACGCCGTTTTCGGTTTCGTCCGGCATCGGCTTTCTGGCTTTGTTTGGCGTCTCCGTGCAGACGGCTGTGGTCTATATTTCCTATGTCAACGAACTGCGCCTCAACGGCACCAGCCTCACCGAAGCCATCCGTGAAGGCGCGATCCTCCGGCTGCGTCCGATTATGATGACCGCGCTGGTGGCAGCACTGGGCTTGTTGCCGGCGGCGCTTGCCACGGGAGTTGGCACGGATACCCAACGCCCGTTTGCGCTGGTCATTGTCAGTGGCCTGTTCACACGGCTGTTAATCAGTATATTTCTGATGCCAGCGCTCTACTCCCTCGTCGCGCGCCCGAACGACCGGCTGGAAGTGTGATGTTGCTTCCAGCATACCACCCGTCGCGCTACGAAAAAAATCTCAAGCTGGAAGCAGGTGTGGCTGCCTATAGGCAGCGATGGCGCGCCGCGCCCTTCACGCCGCAGTGTAAAGCTGCGAAAACCAGAATCAGGCCGAGGATTGCATTCATTGCGTATTTGGTTTTTTATACCACTTTGAGCATGTAATTGCACTATTCTCGGCGACGGTATCGTTTGCTTGTTCGGCAAGCCAGGGATGAGCGACCAGCCTCCGCACCGCGTCGGCGTTTTCACACAGTTCCTGTAGCTC
>Ga0182018_10001460_pt1 | contig 26752 bp, 23 predicted proteins | sample 812P2MmetaG_FD_120490 | JGI IMG/M metagenome (GOLD analysis project Ga0182018, IMG submission 120490) | Permafrost microbial communities from Stordalen Mire, Sweden - 812P2M metaG | ecosystem: Environmental > Terrestrial > Soil > Wetlands > Permafrost | place: Sweden: Stordalen | collected...
CCGCAAGTATTTACAGCAAAAGCAGTTGTCACCCATTGGGTGAACTGCGCGGCAGTTGAAACTCCAGACAGGTCGCGGACCTGCCGACGGTGCTGAGGGTCAACTGCCGTTTTTCGGTTCAAGGAAACACTACCGGGAATTAGCGCCAGGTGTTGATGGGTAGGCCCCGGCTCAATCTGTCCTCGCGCCACGTGGTGCGGGCGATCCGACCGGCTGCCGGAGCCATGCGTCAAACATATTTCCCCGTCAACCGGTGTTGAGTGTTGGGTTCCCGCGATGCCCCGATGAACTCATGGATGCCCTTGGGGCCGTAGCTCGGCGATCGGCCGCAATCGACTTGCCCATATCTACATGGACGGACGTGAATTGCCCTTTGCCGTTTTCACCGGAGATTTGAGGGATCGCGCCCGCGTCGCGTTTCACATGCGAAAGCGCCAGGCCAAACAATCCCAAGCAGGCTAGGGGTGTCACTGACGTCCAGACGTAGAGGGTGACAGGCGACGCCGCAGTCCAGCCGGAGTGTTCATCGTGATAGTGGTTGAGAAACGTCTCCGGCAACCGATGTAACAGCAGGAAACAGAGGACAACGGCAGCGGTGGTGCGCCAGGCGCGAAGACGTATCGAGTGGGCCAGCAGGAGGGCTACGCCGGGGTATTGCAGAACCTGATAGTGGCTCCAACATACCGGCGCCGCCGCCAGGCTCAATGAAACGAGTGCCACCATCGCCCAGGGCAGTTGCTCGCCGCTCAATCTGCCGCGACATCGGAGGGCCAGCATGAGTAGCCCTATAGCGAGAATAACCATCGCGGTTCCCGCGGATATCCACCGCCATTCCGGAGACAGGTGAAGGTAAACGGCAACGTTCCCGTATTCCCAATCGTGCGGAAGAGCGCCACCGTGCTTGAGAGGACTGAGGAGCCGCAACACTACCGACGGGATTGACCAACTGAACATAGCGGGAGTGCCCATCCAGTAATGCGCGCTTACAGGCGCCTTGGCGCCCGTGAAAACCCACAAAAGCACGCCCCAGGGAATGAGCACCGCAAGTGTGGCCATCCCCGCAAACGCTAAAAAGGCACGCCACCCGCGATGCAGAATCAACGCCGCAGCAAGAACGCCGGGAATATACTTCAGTGCGAAGCCGATGCCTACCGCGGCATCCTGAAATTTGGAATGGGGAGTATAAGCGATAGCGAGCGAGAGGACGAGGAGGGGGCTCAACTGGCCCACGTCGAGGGTCTCCTTGAAGGCGCCTCCGAACGCCCAAACCGCCGCGATACAACATAGTCCGATGCGGCCACGACCCCAAGCCCGCCACAGCAACCAACCAGCCCAGAGCAGCAGGAGGTGGGACAGTATAAACCATGTCGATCGAGCCGTAACATAGTCGGTGAACGCGAACGGCGTCATCAGGAAGGCCACCAAAGGAGGATAAAAATACGCGGGATTCTCGTAGGGGCTCGTGCCGCTTACCACGTCCTTGGCAGCGTGGTAATACACCCCAAAATCGCTTTGGCTGCGTAACCCCGGAATAGGGGCCAGGACATTTGTCTTGATGTAGACGAAAGCACACAGTCCGAGGACAATAATCGTGACGATGTTCGCCCCATGTTGTCCAAAAAGCGCGGAGTGAGAGCGGCCGCCGAAAACAATCGATCTATCAAGCTCCCGGTTCTGCTTCGTGACAATTCGTCCGCCGTCCATGGGCATTCCTCTTTCCGCCATCATTCGCCATCGGTCATTGCCCGATGCTGGAAATTCGACGTTCTTGGGCCTATCGGCTGTTCCGCGTCCGGAGCGTTGCCTTCTAACTGAGGCCGCGCTCATAGAAGTCTTTCCCCTGAGCATCGTTGGAGTCTTTCTTGCCGCTGTTTTACCCGGTTTCCTCCCTTGATCGAGACCCAAGCCGGACGGGTGCGCGCAGAATTTGTCATTTCAAGTGCAGAACCTGCGCCTGGACTTCGCGACGGCTTGGGGTCAAGCCCTTTCTCGATCTGGTCGCCCGATTGCGCCGCCATCGCGCCCCGGAGCTTTGAAGTCACTCTCGGGCGGGCCGCCAGCCTCCGGCCCGCCGCAACCATTCCCGGAGTCTTAGCCGGTACGGGCGTCCCTACTAAGCAGGTCGAAGGCCACCTTCTCGGTGGGCCACACTTTCCGCCGGTTTTGCCGTCTTCTCATGCTTCCCCGGTCCCGGTCGCGCTTGAGGTCCCCGGCGGCCACGAGGTAATGTCCACACGACTAGCGATATTACCCACTAAAAGGATTGAAATGAAGGAGATAGCAATAGCTGGCGTGAGATGGTTGGGGCGGGTGGGTGCGCAACTTTAGGCCATGCCCGATATCCCCGGTTTCCGGATGGCAGGATCTGCACTTCACCCGTAACATGACGTGCTCCGATGCATGTGACGCACTTTATCTCGACGAGTACGGGGAGCCGCTCAGCAAGTACATCGTTTTTATTTTCCATTCGTTACGTTCGCTGCCGCCGGCGGCGAAATGCTTGGCCCCACGATTGCTCCATCGCCGTATAGGAGAATAAAACACCCATGTCCCGTTTCTGGAGTACAGCCCTGTTGAGTGCGGCCCTGATAGCCCCAATAGCAATGGCGCCGAGAGTGTTGCGAGCCCAAGATCAGAAGGCCGCTCGCACCTATCACGACAAACAACACAATGACGACCATGCATGGAACGGTCAAGAAGATAAGGCGTATCGTCTCTATGCAAAAGAAAACCATCGCAAATACAGCGATTTTTCCAAGCTCAAAGAGGAAGATCAACAGAATTACTGGAACTGGCGCCACGAGCATTCAGACGCCCTGCTCAAGATTGAAATAAAAAAATAGCTTTGGTCACATTCTTTCATGGTGGGGCAGCGAATCTGGCGTAACACGGCCGGAATCCTGCCGGTTCTTGCGAAGAAGCTCCGGCCCCACCAAAATCGCGTGAGAGGAATGGCGGGGCCGCGCGCGATCGGTAGGCGATGGGAGCGTGGGGGTGCGCGAGCGGCGCGCCCGGTAGCTGATGGCTGGGCCATGCCACGGGGTGCAAATCAGGAAACCTGCTAAAGCCTGCTTCAATAGGCCTCCGCGTCTTGCCCGTTCGCTCGTTTTCTTAAGTTTCCCGCCAATGCAGCGATGGATCGTCAAGTATTTTCTTCAGGTTAGGTCCCTCCAGCGCGCCGGACTCGATATCGATATGCCAATCTTCTGTCAGGACCCGCGACTGATTCAAATCGTAATATGCGATGTGCAGCGCCGGACCGTTCAATGAAAGGTTTGCGTACCCGTTGTAGCCAACATCGAGTTCCTCGTCGTTGGGATAACGTCTGTTATCCCAGGCGAGCCATCTGCAATCCGGAATGTCCGGAGCCGCGCCGCGCCCGACGGGCATGCCGCCGTGTCCGATACATCGCCCGTATGCCTCGACGCCGTCCTTGACGCTGAACTTCCCATAAATCGCCAGCCTGTGCTCATGGCCCCAAAACCAGATAACCGGCCGGTGAATCAGCTTCGCCAACTGCTTCGCCGGAATTTGATACCAACCCTCAAACGCCGAGTGCGGCCCGTGATGTGACAGCAGAATCAATCCGCGTTTGTCTCCGTCCGGATTCACGGAGGATTTCAGCCAGGCGATCAGGGGCTCGGGCATAGCGCACGCCGGCTTGAACAACGTCGTCTTGCGCAGCCATTGGCTCCGCTGCAGCCCCGGCACTTTATCCCATTCAAAACGTGTGGAATTGTAGCCTGTGTCCAGTCCAATGATGCGCCAGTGCTTGTTTTCGAGGCAAAAGAAGCTCGCCCACTGTCCCGCTCCCCATTCGCTGCCGGGTTCTTTCAATCCCATCTTCGGCAGAACGACTCTCCAGTAGCCGTTTCCGTCGGCATACATTTCGTGATTACCGTTGAGCGCGAAGCCGCCTTTCGCGCCCATCGGCCACTTTACCGGTGCATAGGGACTGGTTTTCTCCCCCAGGAAGTTTTCCCGCACCTCATTGGCGTCGCCTACGTAATACACATCTCCCAGGTGAATCGTGAAATCGGGATCGGATTTCTCCATTGCCGCGGCAACTATTCTCGCCTCATCCGTCCCTGTGCCCCAATCGCCCGCGATGCCGATCTTCACGCGATCGTCGATCGGATAAATACCGGTTCCTTTTCCATGCGTCGTGTAATCTCTGAACGCGTGCTTCTTGTGAAACCAGTATTTCGCGATCCGCGGTATCCACGTGAAAAGCTTGCTGGGAAGAAAAGCCGCGATGGTATCGTAGGTAGTGGTTGAATACCCACTCCGTGCAGCGTGGAAATGAGCTGTGATTCTGGAATGGGTGAACCCGGTAAAGTTTCCGAGGTCCTTGCCGGAGCCTGTCTCCTCGGGCGTCCCGCGCCCGCGCCCGGCGCTCTTCTTGGACCTGAAACGCATCGTGGATAAGCTGATTCTATCATGTGCCGTCTGGTCGGCGTTCACCCAGATGGGCCTCATCGCCGACCCCGTACAGCCGCCCCTCGTGGTCCGGTCGTTCCGCCGGCGAGAGTGTCTACGCTGCCCTTCTTTGCCGCGCCGGGGACGCAGTATAGGCGGGAACAACCGGCGGGCGGGAGCCGCTTCTTTTTGTTTTTCCTCCACCTCATTTATAAATTCCGGAGCCTCGTGGAATGCACTCACACTCTCTCTCTCTGCGCGTCTTTCGCCCGTTTATCGTCGCGCACCCGGACGAATTTAGCGTGCCGCGGGTGGTTCACATCGGTCCACTCCAGGAACTCGAAGTATCCCAACCAACTCCGGCCTCAGCCATTGGCAATCCGCCATCTTCGCGGCCGGAAGCCCGGCGCCCCAGCGCCGACTGCCGGCCTCGGGCAGGTTGGTGAACGGGCAGTCATTTATTTCCCGCGGCTTCAACTTCTTAAATAGTTCCACCCGCGATGCCCGAGAGCGGCGTAAACCAGCCGGGGTTTTCGTAAAGAAAGTGACGAACGGCACGGTTGGCCCCACATTTCCGATAGGACCTCAAGGTGCTATGAGTCAAGGCCTAAGGAGACACAATGCCAGTAAAGCAAACGAACAAGATCAAGCAGACCAATCCCGACAACAAATTCCGAAGGGTTCTTTCGGCGAGCACGTTGTCCGGCAACTCCGTGCGCAATGCCGCCGGAGACGACCTGGGCACGATCGACGAAATCATGATCGACATTCCCACCGGAAGAGTGGCCTATGCAGTGCTTTCGTTCGGCGGATTTCTAGGAATGGGCGACAAGCTGTTCGCCGTGCCGTGGAGCGCACTGAAAGTCGATGAAGACGAGAAGTGCTTCATCCTGAATGTCGACAAACCTACCATCGAGGCGGCTCCCGGCTTCGACAAAGACAACTGGCCGAATATGAGCGATATCACCTGGGGATCCGAAATCTCCAGCTACTACCACGTCAAGCCGTATTGGGAGGGCACGGAAAAACCCTTCGGCGGTAGCGGCGGACACTAAAGGCGACCCTCAGCCCGCCCTCCTCACGGGGGAGTGGACATCCCCGAAAAGAAAACCAGCAAGCGAGTTCCTAGCCTATAGGCAAAGGCCCTGGGCTGGGGGCTCGCGAACTTGATCCAGCGCGAGGTGTCATGCCTTGAAATATTTATTGCGCGCGGGGACTCCGATTGCAATCTCCAATTGAAGTCTAAGACGCACTGCGAATTGAACTTAGGGTGCGTCGACCCGCCGGGCCCTCTTAACACCGCTCAATGCTTGATCAACGGAATCACCGGTGCCAGATCGCGCAGCACCCGCTCCAACTCGGCTTCCTGCACCGGCTTGGCCAGCACGTAACGGTGATAGCCTTCGAAGTCGGAGGAAAGTTCGGCATCGTAGCCGTCGGAAAGGAGGATGAAACCGCCCACGCGAGGCTGCATGCGCTCGGACAACTCCACCCAGTTGAGGCCGGGCGCGTGCACCGAACAGAAAGCGGCGTCGATGCGGATGCGTTGCGCCAGTTCCAGGCCGGTGTCGGCATTGCCCACGGGAACCACACGGTGCCCGCGCGCCGCCAATAATCCCAGAAGCTGCCGTTGCGCGATCTCTTCCGGCTCGATCACCAGCGCGGTCATCCCGCGGGTGAGGTCGCTCGCACCGCTGGAGGTCTGAGCCAGCGAGGTCCGCTCCCTCGCGGCGGTGAGCGGCAATTCCACTTCGAAGCGCGGGTCGGCGTGGCTCTTCTCGATCAGCCTCACCTCGCCGCCGTGGCCCGCGATCACGCTGCGCGTCACTCCCAGCACCGCGGCGGTCTCCTCGGCTTTCCGCGATACCGACTGCCCGGTGAATGCCACTTCCACCAGCAGCCGCTTGGCCAGGACACTGGTTCGAACCGTGATCACTTTCCGCGGTGCATTCGCCAGGGCTTGCTCCGCATGCACCAGCAGATTGAGAAATACCTGCTCCAACTGGCCCTGCGAGCCCAGCACATACAGCGCTTCGTGCGCCGTGAGATCGCGGACCCGAATGCCCGAAGCCTTCCAATCGCCCTCGCGGAATTCAATCAGGCTGTGGAGCAGCGCAGTGACCGAAACCGGGCGCGCTTCCACCTGCTCGGCGGCGAACGATACCAGGCGTGCCACCATGGTGGCGGCTCTTTGGGCTTCGGCGGCGATGGCGGAGACTTCGCGCTCCGCGCCGCACCCGCGGGCCTTGTCGAGCGCGCGGCGGGCCAGATCGGAAATTGAGGCTAGGGGCGTCTGCAGTTCGTTGACCACTCCGGAAATCAACCGGCCCACGGCGGCCAGTTTTTCCGTACGGAATAACTGTTCCTGCACCGAGCGCTGGTCCAGCAGCCGGAGGGCTACGCCGATCTGGTTGGCCAGGTGTTGCGCCAGCGCCTGCTCGTCCAACGTGAAATCGTGGACGCGATCGTCTTGATCGAGTTCCATGACTCCAGTCACTTCGCCTTGCGCCAGCATAGGCACGAAGAGGAGCGACTTCGGCGCCCGCTCCGCATGCTGGGGGCTCATCGGGAAGGGGCTGCGATCGATATCGGGAATCGCCAGAAGCGTGCGGTAGTGGAAGCAGGCGACGGCGCCGGCTTCCGCTCCGGCAGGCGGCAAGGAGAGCGAAATGGAAGCCGTCCCGGAGCGCTCGCCGGCCAGGGAATCCAGCGTCTTGGCGGCCCGATTGTACACGTATAAGTGCACCCGGGTGACTCCCAGCACGGCGGTGAGCGAAGCGGTGACACGGGTGAGAATGGTTTCCGACGAAGAAGCGCTGAGGATTTCCTCGCCCAGATTATAAGTCTTGCGCAAACGCTCGCGTTGCCGTCGAAGCCGCTGTTCCCGGCTCCACAGGAAAAAGGCGATGGAGAGCAGCGCGATGAGGCCAAAAGCCAGCATCAGCCGTTCCAGCATCCAATGGCTTTCCGGGGAGAACACAAATCGGCCTTGCGCACCTGCCGGACGCGCCCCTAGCGCCAACAGGCACGCCCCCCAACGAACGTAGTTCAGACTGCCCGTTTTTGGGCTTTTAACCATGATGTCAAACTTCCGTTTAGGAAATTATCCGCCGTTATATCCGTATCAGGCAAGTTCCCATGAGTAGTACGCAGGCCGATAACCCGCATGCCCGCGGCGCGCGCGGCCGCGATTCCGGTGTGGGAATCCTCTAAGACAATGCAGTTGGCAGGCGCGATTTGCAACAGAGCCGCCGCCCGCTGGTAGATTTCGGGGTGGGGCTTGGGATGGATCGCCTGATGGCCGTCGACCACCGCGCGGAAATAGGGCCGCAACCCGGCCCGATCCAGCACAAAGTCCACATTCTCCGGCTCGGCATTCGTGGCCACGGCCATGGGGGCGCCCCGATACAGGTCGAGAAAGGGGCGCAGGCCGGGCACCAACATCTCTTCCATCCGGCTGGCCATCATCTCGCGGTATAGCTCTTCTTTGGCGGCGCCACGCGCGGCAACTTCGCCGGCGGGCAGACCGCCGCCGAAAAAATCGCGGACGATCTGGTCGTTGCGGCGGCCGCACATCCGCTCCAGCATGGCATCGGTGGTTTCCACGCCGTAGCGGCGATTGAACGCCGCCCAAGCCTCCCGGTGGACCGGGTTGGAATCGACGATTACGCCGTCCATGTCGAAAATCAGGGCCAAGCCCTCAGTCAGGCCGCCGGTATTTTGTCCTGATTCGTACACTATTCCGGAGTCGATCCTTGTTGCAGATTGGCTTGCAGCCAGTCGAGATATGGGGCTGCGCCAGCCACTACGGGCAGCACCAGTACTTCGGGGACTTCATAAGTATGCGCCTTTTCGAGCACGGCGCGGAGTTGCTCGAACAGCGGGCGCGAGGACTTTATGAGAAGGAGGCATTCCTCCGACGATTCCACCGCGCCCTTCCACCGGTAAAAGCTGCGCACGCGCGGGACGATGCTGACGCACGCCGCCAGCCGTCGATCGATGAGCAGGCGTGCCAGCCTTTCGGCTTCCGCCTCAGTGCCGCAAGTATTCAGAACCACAATCAAGTCTGTCATGCCGTCAAAAAAAACGAGAAGTGAAACTCCAAGCAATGTTACTATTATCTTCGCAGGCGCGAAGCGAGATGAGAACACCGTTTACTCGATGGGCATTCGGGATCGTCCTTATGGCGGTCGTGACGTATGCATTGGTCACGTTAAGCGGACCGCACGGCGTCCATGCGCTGATGGAAAAGCAGCGCCTCATCCAGGAACTGCAAAAGCGCAACGCCATCGAGGCCCAGAGGATTGAGCGCATCAAGGAACACGTCAAGCGCCTCGACGATAATCCAGCCGAGCAGGAATTGGAAATCCGCGACCGCCTGAAGCTGGTGCACCCGGACGAGAAGGTCTTTATCACCGGGGAGCCCGCCAAACAGTAGGTTCCGCCGGGAGCATGTGACAAAGCTTCCGCCCCGTCAGGGGAAATGCCACAGCAGAATCGAGCGACCGACCCGCTCCTGCTGCCGCGCCCCATCGGCCCACTTCGGAACCCCGAAAATCTTCCAGGTGCTGACACTGACCGCGTTCCAGCCGGCCGCCGGCCGCTCGGGGTCCACGGCCAGCACGCGCGGGAACGCATCTCCCGCCAGCGTGGCGTAGGTCCGATTGAACGGCTCGAACGTCACTTCCGTTGCCCCGGCGCGCCGCAAACGGCCGGCGAGGCGCTTCATGTCCTGGCCCCAGTCGAGGTCGGAATCGGCCAGAAAATTCTCGGGATGGCTGCCGGCGATTTCGTTGGTGTACGCCAGGTAATCGGGATGCTGCAGAGCGCCCGATGCCACGTGCCACAGTAGCAAGCCCGCGAGAATCCAACGGGTCGCCTGGCGCTTCAGCATAGTAGCCGCCACGCCCCCGCCGATCACCGACAGCCCCACATACAGAGGCAACACATGCCTCACCCCAATATTGATCCGGCTCGAGAGCGCGCAAATCAGAATCGCCAGGCAGAAACCCAGCGCCGGACCTAGCCGCGCGGATCGCCGGCAACCGGCGACCGCCGCGCCCCCCGCCAGCAGGAGCAGCGCCAGCGGTGTCTTCAGCGCCAGCACCACCGGATAGTAATACCAGAAGCCCGTGCCGCTGCGCCGGCCCATCAGGTAAGCAGCCTGGCCGGCCGCATTGTGCGCCCGTAGCGTTTCGAGCCCGGTGAAGAATCGCGGCGCGGGCAGGCGAAGATGCAGGTAGTCCACGCGCGCAAAGGAGAAGCGGTAGCCTGCCCACACCACCAGGAACGCCAGGGCGCAGGCCGCCGCCAGTTGCCGTCGATGACGCCACAATTGCGCGCGGTGCATCAGCAGCAAGGCCGCCGGAAGAAAGAGAAGCGCCGAGAATTTCGAGAGGCAGGCCAAGCCGAGGGCCGTCCCGAAGAGCACGGTGCGCCGCGGGGTGGGCCGTTCCGCCCAGAAGAGCGATGCCAAAGCGGCAGCGCCGATCCACGCGGCCGCCGCCGCATCGGTGGTGATCAGGCCGGAGTGCGCCAGTACCGGCGGCAGGGTCGTGAACAGCAGAGTGGCACAGAGCGCCGCGAAAGCGCCGGCGGTCCTGCGGCCCCACACGAAGACCACCGCGGAGGCGATCCAGAAGAACGGCAGAATGCCCGCGCGCCCCAGTGCCAGGGTGCGGTCGTAATGCGCATCCCGGCCCAGAATGCGATAGCCTTCGCGATACGAATCGGGACCGGAATGCCAGCGCTCGCCGGCCAGGTACGGTCCCAGCGCGCCCATCACGCGGGCCAGCGGAGGGTGCTGATCTTCGTAGAGGTACTTGCCTGCCGAGAGCCACTCCATGCCCGCGGCCAAATGGTCCGGCTCGTCGATGGTGTGGTTGAAAACGGTGTAAGTGGAGACAATGCGGGCGGAGGCGATCAGCACCAAAAGGACCGCTAGCCACGCGGCCCTTCGGGCGTCTAACCCTCCGCCGGGTTGAATTGAGGACGGTCGAATCGAGGACGTTGGCGGCAAGCACCACTATATCGCGCGTCGGACCGAGGGGCGGCGATTCCGCGAACGGAAAACCATCTTCTGGCCTTGCCGTTGTTGGGGGAAGCGATCGAAACGCACCGCGGCGGCAATCTCCACCACCGGCGCCATCGTCTGGTTCTCGCCCACGATTTCCTTCGGGGCCACGTGACGCACCATGCGAATGGAAAGCGCGCGCTCGATCCTGGAAATATCGGAGCGCTCCATGCGCGTGCCGAACGTGGAGGCGGTACCGCGCGCTCCCGCGCGGCCGGTGCGGCCCACGCGATGGATAAAATCTTCGGGCACTTGCGGCAGATCGTAATTCACCACGTGAGAGATGCCCTCCACGTGGATGCCGCGGGCGGCCACGTCGGTAGCCACCAGGACGCGATAGTAGCCATCCTGAAAGCCCTTTAGAGCTTGGTTGCGCTGGCTCTGGCTGCGGTCGCCGTGGATGGTGGCGGTCTTCGCGCCACTGGCCGACAACTGCTTCGCCAGACGGTCGGCGCCGTGCTTGGTGCGGGCGAAAACCAGGAACGAGCCGGTCTCGGTCTCGAGCATGTTTTGCAGCAGCGGCAGCTTCTTGCTCTGTTCGATTTCGTAGAGACGGAGGTCGACCTGTTCCACCGGCCGGCTGATGGATCCGACCTCGATGCGCACGGCGTTAGGGACGTGGGTTTCCACCAGATGCTTCACGGAAGACTCGATGGTGGCCGAATAGAATAACGTCTGCCGGCCGGCGGGAATGGAAGCCATGATGCGCTTGATGGTGGGCAGGAAGCCCATATCGAGCATGCGGTCGGCCTCATCCAGCACCAGCACCTTAACAGCGGCCAGGGTAACGAGTTGGCGGCTCAGGAAATCGTATAAACGGCCCGGCGTGGCGATCATCACCTGCGCGCCTTTGCGGACCGATTGCAATTGCGGGTTTTCGCCGACGCCGCCGACCACGATGGCGGCGCGGATTCCCGTGCCGTGGGCCATCTTGGTGAAGGTCTCATGGCTCTGAATGGCCAGTTCGCGGGTGGGGCTCAGAATGACGGCCCGGATGCCCTTGGCGCCCGGTTCCGCGAGAATCGATTGAATCAGGGGCAGGACAAACGCGAGGGTCTTGCCAGTGCCGGTTTGCGCCGTGGCCACAACATTGCGGCCTGCAAGCGCTGGCTCAATGGCAAGCTCTTGCACGGGGGTGGGTTGAGTGAATCCATGCTTCAGGAGGTTAGCCTGCAACACGGGGGAGAGTGTGAGTTCTGTAAAACTTTTCATTTTTCGTTTGTGAGGAAGGAAATCTGCGAACCGACTACCAACGAGGGGAGAAGAGGAAGCGGATCAACTTCGTGTACGTCTATGAGTATAGCGCAGAATGGGATGCGAGGGGGGATTGGGGTCCAATGCGGTTGGAGGTGCGGAAGAACTAGTGGTATCCTCACCAGCGGAATGGCTGCCAAAGGTCTGGAGGCTCGTCGCTGGTACGTGCGCGGTCGCGTGCAAGGCGTGGGATACCGATATTTCGCGCAACGCGCCGCCGCGGAACTCGGACTCAGCGGATACGCGCGGAATCTGGACGACGGCCGCGTGGAGGTGTACGCGGCGGGTCCCGCCGGGAAGGTAGCGGAGCTGGCGCCGCTGCTGTATCGAGGCCCGCGGTGGGCCGACGTACGCGGAGTGGAAGAGCAGGAAGCGGAGGTGCAAGTGTCGGGGCCGTTTCGAATCGACTAAGGAAAACCAAGACGGAATTAGCACCCGATGAGCGCAGATAAGCAAAGAAATGTTCGATCCGCTAAATCTCTTCTTTACTCCCCGTAATTAATCTCCGTCTGCCGCGCCGAAATCGCCGTGTACGCCAGCAGAATCAGCGCCAGCGCCAGCAGGCCGGGGACGGCCAGCCACGCGGGTGTCGGGTCGGCGTCGATCACCATCACGGAGAAAGGCGGCGGCACCGGCACTTCCACCGGGCACAGGCTTCGCAGGTAGAAAATCACGCTGATCTTCTTTAGGATCGCGGGCAGAAACGGATTCAGATTCTCCCAGACGAAAACCACCGCGGCCGGGATCATGGGATTGCGGAAGAACAGACCGCACATCAGGAAAACCGCGCCGTACCCGATACAGGCCAACGCCGCCACCAGCATGTAGGAGCCAAGCTGGCTCAATCCGGGGCCGTGGTACAGATAGTCGCTCCAGGCCGGACCGAAATGGCCTCCAATGGTGAGAAACGCCGCCGCCGTACTGCCTACAAACAGCACCAGCGCCACCGACAGGCCGGCCAGATACTTGCCGATCACCAGCAGTTCGCGGCGCATCGGCGTCAGGAAATAGTAGTGCAGCGTCTTCTCCAGCATCTCGCCGCGGAACAGGTTGGAGAAAATGCCCATGCAGCCGAAGAAAATGGTGGCGCGCAGGTAGAAGAACTGAAACAACGCCGCGAAGACGATGCTGTCGTCGCCCAGATGGTGGTTGAAGGCGCCTCCGACCCGCCGCACCGCGAACACCCACCAGTGCAGCAGGGTGATCACCACCGGGCCGGCGGCCAGGCAATAAATCCACCAGCCGCGCTTGGAGAAGAAAGTCTTCTTCATTTCCAGCCGCAACACCGCCGAGATTTGGCGAATCCAGAGTTGAATCACAGCAAGCCGCATTAGAGCGTGCCTCCTTCGCCGCCGATGAGATATTGATACACCGAGTTCACGTCGTCATCGGCCGGGGCGATGGATTCCACTTCCAGGCCGGATTCCAGAATCACGCGGTTCAATAGCAAATAAAAACTGTCGGCATCGGTGGTGCGCAGCAGCAGACCCTTGCGGTCGCGGCTGATCTTGCCCTCCACCATGTGGTCCTGCTGGAACAGGCGAGCGGCCAGGCCGCCGGGGTCGTTGCAGCGGACCAGAATCTGCATCGGCTGCTCTTTCACTTCGCTGCGCACGCCCTGAATTTCCCCTTCGGCCACCACATAGCCCTGGCTCAACAGGATCACCTGGTCGGAAATCGAATCCACCTCGTGCAGGATATGGCTGGACACGATCACGTGGCGCCCATTTTGACCCCATTCGCGGAAGAGCGCGATGGTTTCGGCGCGCGCCATGGGGTCGAGTCCGTTGAGCGGCTCGTCGAGCACCAGCACTTGCGGGTCGTGCGCGATGGCTTGGGCCAGTTTGACGCGTTGACGCATCCCCTTGCTGTAAGCGCCCACGGGCCGCTGGGCCGCCGCCGTCATGCTGACGCGTTCCAGCGCGGCGAGGGTCTTGCGGTCGCACTCCAGGTGGGTCATGCCATGCATGCGCAGAAACCAGTAGATGAATTGGTAGCCGGTGAGTCCTTTGGGACAAGAGTCGAACTGCGTGCAATAGCCCACGAATTTGCAGAGCAGTTCGGGATGCTCCGGCGCGATGCCGAGCACCGTGATTTCGCCCTGCGTGGGGCGGATCAGCCCGGTCATCAGGTTCATAAGCGTGGTCTTGCCCGACCCGTTGGGGCCCACCAGGCTGGTGATGCCCGGCGGAATGGTGAGGTTGACCTTGTTGATGCCCAGCACTTCGCCGTAGAAGCGCGAGACGTTGGCGAAGGAGATGACCGACTCGCTCATCGGATGGCTCATCGGACTACCTCAGCGCCGCGGATCTTGCGCGCCAGCATGAACAGGCAGACGAGCGAGAGCACGCCGAGCGCGGCCCAACAGGTCCATAGCGGTAACTCCTCGCCCTGCACCACGCGGAAGAAGACCGCGCCGTTGGTGGTTCTGTTCGAGCCTTCGAAAAGCTGCACCCAGACCACGCCGACGAGATGGCTGATGTTGAAAAGGTTGCCCCAACGGGTGCGCTGCACGCCGTTGATCACCGCGCCGAAGGCCGCCGACACGAAGAAGACGCCGAACATCAGGCCGCCGGCCGCGGGCTTCCACTTCACCCAAGCGGAGAGCGCCAGCGCCAGCAGCGCCAGCAGCAGAATCCAGATCCACGCGCCGAAGAAGATGCCCCCGGCCAGGCGGGCATTGTCGCGCATCCACTGCCAGCCTTCCAGGTAGCCTTGCAAGCCGAAACACAGCAGCCCCGGCACCCAGGTCATCAGCGACATCAGAATCACCAGCACCGACATCTTGCCCAGCACGTATTCCACGCGCGAAAAGGGCCGCGCGAGATACAGCGAGAGGGCGTTATTCGCGAGATCGGGCGAAACTTGCCCGGGGCCGATGAACGAAGCCAGGAACAGAGCCAGCATGCTCTGCCAGCCGAGCAGCGACATGAAGAACGTCACGTTGATGGAGATCAGGCTGCGAGCGCCTTGCACACCCAGCAGGTTGAGCGCGCTGGCGTTGTGCTGCACGTAGATGATCAGCGCGCAGATCAGCGGATAAATAAAGCTGAGGAAGAAGAAGATGGAGAGAAATCGCTTGCCCCGGAACTCCACGAAGGCGTAGCGTGGAATCACCAGGAAACGCGACCACCCGGGCGTTAGTTCGCCTTCGTAGGGCCGGTAGGTTTTCTTATAAACGGCCATCGGGGCTCTCCATGGCTTTCAGGAAGATATCTTCCAGCGAATCGCGCTTGTGGTTGAGGCGGCGGATCTGCACGTTCTGCCCGGCGGCGATCTCATACAGGCTGCGCACCTCCAGGCCGTCGGGCATCACCAGTTTGATGCGGCCCTGCGCGCCGGGAGCGGTCTCGCAGCCCAGCGCTTGCACGGCCGTAAGGAAATCGCCATTGTGCTCGCCGCGCGTCTCCAGCTCCAGGAAGCGGCGGTTGGCGCGGCGCTCTTCTTCCAGATTGCAGAAGGCGGCCACGTTGCCGTCTTTGAGGATCAGCACCTGGTCGCAGCAGTCTTCCACGTCGCGCAGCAGGTGCGAGGAGAGCAGCAGGTGCAAGTCGCCGCGGTCGCGGATTTCCTGGATGAGCTGGATCATGCGGGCGCGGGCGGGCGGGTCGAGACCGTTGGTGGGCTCGTCGAGAAACAACAGCTTGGGTCCGTGAGCGATGGCTTGCGCCAGCTTGGCGGCCTGCTTCATGCCCAGCGAATAGGTGCCGATGGCGCGGTAGCGGACTTCCCCCAGCCCCACGTAGAAGAAGGCCTCGTGCGCGCGTTCCAATGCATGTTCGGGCGGCAAGCCGGCCAGTTCCGCCATCAGCCGCACCATGTGGACGCCGGTCATGCCGGCGATGTAAGAGTCATTCTCGGGCATGTAGCCGATGAGGCTGCGGACTTCGCGGGCGTGCGTGCGAATGTCGCGGCCCAGAATGCGCGCGGTGCCCGCGGATGGTTTGTGGAAGCCCAACAGCGTGTTGATGAGGGTGGATTTTCCCGCCCCGTTCGGCCCCAACAGGCCCACCGACCGTCCGGTGAGCGCCGCCTTCAACTTCTTCAGGATGACGCGTGGGCCGAAGCGCACTTCCAGCCCGTCAAGCTCGATGACCGGTTCCATTACCTACCAGAATACGAAGCCTGCGGCGCGCGTGTTCCCATCATTTGGTCCATCGACAGGGGAAGGCCGCTCATGCCGCGGAAATTGCCGCTCAACAGACTGGCTAGCGTCGACCCCAGCACGTCCCCGTTGGCGGTCATGGTGATGCTGTCCGGCTCGCCGTACACCGCGTAGAGCGTAGGTTTGACGTTGTCCAGGCCCTGCAACTGGATGCCGCGGCGGCTGCCCGCGCCCTGGGGAATCAAGGCGCCGGCCAGCGCCGCCAGGGGCGCCATGGAGGTGCCGATGTTCTGATAGATCACCGCCGAGAAATTCACGTGCTGGTCTCGCGGCGTCAATTCCAGGAATTTGCCGGAGTGCTTGATGGAAGTTCCCGCCGCCTTCAATTGCAGCGCGTGCGACACCAGCGCCCGCGTGGGGCCGGCGATCAGGTAGCCCTGGTCGAAGGTGTAGTGCGCCTCCATCAGCGGACCGGAATCGGCCTCCGCAATGGAGTAATACGTGCGACCGTCGACGCTCTCCTGCGAAGTGCGAATCGGCTTCTTGCCGGTCTTCGAGACGTCCTGGTTGTGGGCGTTCACAAAGCGTTGCAAGGTGGCCTGGAAGAGGCCCGGATCGTAGACCTCGCTCACCAGTTTCCAGGAGGGCACGGGCATCAACGGCCCATCCATGGCGAAGGCGAACTCGCCGCCCAGGCTGGCGGCCACGTCGTCGCGCACGTTGAAGCCTTTTTGCCGGCGCTCGTCGTCCAGACTCTGTTGCGCCGCGGCCAGCGAGCCTTGGGGAATCGACAGCACCGTGTCCACAATGGCGCCGGGGTCCTTCACTACGAATCCCAGCACGGCGACGGCGTCGGGCGAGACGTAGTCGAGCGAGCCCATGGGCGACGGATCGGCCAACTGGGCGGCGATTCCGGTGCGCGGTCCGTCGAAGCCCAGGGAAGCGCTGGCCACCATCTGGCTGCCCGCCTGCTTTTGCTCGGCGAAGAGATAGCGGGCCCCCTGGATCGGCGTCTGCCGTTGCCCCAGATCGACCCAGAGCAACAGGCCGGCGCCCTCGCGGTACGACTCGGCGATGCGCGTATACAGGGGCGTCGATTGGAAGCCGGAATCGAGCTGCGCGGCGGTCGCTTCCACCGCACCGCGCTCCGGCCCGAACAGCAGCACGCCGCCGCGATTCAATACCGCCAGCGGGATGCCCTTCTTGTGCAGGAACTCCTCGAAACCTTCGCGCTTCTGCTCCGCTAGCAGGACCGGGTCCTGCCCTTCGCCGGCTACGATGTCGATCTCGTCGCCCAAATACTCGCTGCCGGTCCGCAGCATGTCGATCGTCGCGCCCATACGGGAGTTCCACAGGGAGCTCAATTGCGGGTTAGCGGCCATCTTACTCCCCAGCACGGATTCGGCATCCGTCAGGTATTGCGCCAGGTTGGGAATGCTCACAAAAAACGTAGTGCTGGCGGGCAAGCGGCCGAGGAGGTTGCTGGAATAGCGCAACGCCGGCAGGTGCACCTGCTCCAGGCTGGCGCGCAACTGCTTCAGCAGAGTGTCGCGGTTGCGGCTCCAGGAGATCTCGTCGCTTACCGGTTCCGGTTCCACGGTGGCGCCGGTCACGGTCTGGTCGCCGGCGTGGAGAATTTTCTCCTGGTTGTCCTGGGTGACGCGCACTTCGCCCTGCACCACGGAAACGCGCGAGCCCTTGATGCCCGCCGTCACGCCAAACAGCGTGCCGGTCACCGCGATACGGCAATCGCCGGTATCCACATAAAGGTGGCCGTGGCTGCGGTGGGCGGCCTGCACAATGACGCTGCCGCGGCTCAGCCGCACCGTGATATCGGTAGCGTTGCGCGCGGTGGAAAGGCTGGAGCGCTCGCGCATTTCCACCTGCGAACCGTCGGCCAGTTGGAGCACGGCGTCGGAACCTTTGGCCGTGCGCAATTCCACGTCGCTGGGCAGGTCCTGCCCTTTGAGCAGGGGGCGGATGCCATCGGCGGTGACGGCGTAAAGGGTGCCGTCGAGCGATTGTACGATGGCGTGGCCGGTGCGCTCGCCATACCGATTCACGGCATACCAGACGGTGGTCCCGGCGACCAGCAAAACCGTGGCGGCCAAAGCCCATCGACGAGCCGTGTAATTCGTCCGGCGAACCACTGGCGGCGCGGGCATGGCGACTACTTTGCCTTCATAGATGTGGCGGCAAGCGACGCACTGATGGAGGTGATCCTGCAGCAGCATGGCGCGGGCTTCGGGAAGCCGGCCGGCGCGGAACTCGGGGATCAAGGCTTGAAAATCGGCGCAGTTGCGGATGACCGTAGAGGCAATCTGCATCGCCGCGATAGTTTCGGACAGGCGCGCCCACACACGGGCGGCAGCCGCTTCCATCGCCGCGGTGTCAATGGGTTCGTTTTGGATTTCGGCCACGGCTTGCTCCAGGGCGGGATCCATCGGGTTCAATTCGGGGGTCATGCCACTCCTCCCATGTAGGCTCGAAATTCCTTTTCCAAACGGTCGCGGGTGCGCGAGAGAGTCACCGCCACGGTTCCCGGCGTGGTCATCAGCAGGCGTGCAATCTCGGGATTGTCTTTTCCGTCGAAGAACCGCAGCATGAACATTTCGGCGATCCGCGGATTGAGCCGGGCCAACGCGCCGCGCAGCCACTCGCGGATTTCGCCGGAATGTTGAATGCGGTCGGGATTGCGGTGGGCCGGTTCGGACAGCACCGGCTCCAGTTCGTCCAGCGGCACGCTGCGGATATTCTGCCGCGACCGCACTAAATCCAGAGCCGCATTGACGGCGGCGCGATGCAGAAAACTGGCCATATTCTCCACCGGCTCCGCGCCCGCGGCGCGCTTCACCATGCGCAGAAACACGGTCTGGAGAACGTCTTCGGCGTCATCCGGATTGCCGGTGACGCGGTAGGCTGCCCGGAAGACGAGCGCGTGGTGTTCGCGGAAAATTCGCTCCAGGTCCCCTTCGGACAGGTGGGCCGATTCCATTTGGGCAGCCATCAGCGCTTTCATCGTAACAGGCTCATCCGATTAAGGGACGGGCGGAAGGGGCTGGAATTAGCGGGCGGACGGTGAGAGACGCGAGGAAGGCAAGCGGAGCAGGCCCGACCGTGAGAGACCGGTCTGCACGCCGAAAGTTGAAATCGGGGGAAATCGCTGGCGCGCCGATTCGCACGATTCGGCGGAAAGGCTCAGTCCATCCGCTTGTTTTGCTTGTTTTCCCCATGCGTGTGATAGAATCCATCCGTCGAAACCGGGCATTCCGATCAACCTGGGGCGCGGTTCCGACGCCACGGTGAAATCCGCAGGCCTGGCCCAAACCAAACCCTCACCAGATCGTGGGAAGCTCTGCCTCGTTGATCTTCCGGTCCCGCGTGACCAGCGGCAATTTCAGGAACAAGGCGGTCGCGGCGATCACGCGATCCGGCAAGGCCGGAACGTCTTTCCGGGGAATCTTAGCCAACGCGTCGGCTACGGCGAGGTCCAAAGGCAGGACGGAAAACCCGGAGGACGGGTCAGTAAGAGACTCTCGCAGGATTTCAAGCGCAGCGGCGGGAACACGGCCCTTCTCGACCAGATAGGTCAACTCCACAACGGAGATCGATGCAACGTACGCCGGATCTCCGGCCTGAATGGCCCGGTCGATCGCATCTTCCGCCGCCTTCGAGAGTCGCGAATCGCGCTGGAGATACCACACGGCTGCATGCGTATCCAGCACCAGCCCCGGCATCAGATATCGTTCCGGGGAAAGTTCGCCCACATCTCCCGGCGTAGTTCCCGGATATCCTCTTCCGATATCGAAAAATCAAAGTTCGCCCAGAGCCCCTTCGGACTACGGAGCGGCAGCCGGGGCTTCGTCCGTTTGCTGAGCGAATCGGCCACCGCCAGCAACTCGGCCTGTTGGTCCGGAGACAAGGCGCGAACCTTTTCCAGAATCGCATCTTCGATGCTCATCGGATCCTCCGCCCCCATTATGGCGCAAGTGCAGGCCGGAGTCCTACCGGCCCGGTTCGCCAGTAGTCCGATGTCCCGCCCACCAACAAAAAAGCCCCACGCCGCGAGGCGTGGAGCATAAAAGGTCTACTGCAATCTGTCTCGGAGGATGACAGACCGGTGACGATAGTACCATCTATCCGTAATCAAATCAATCAAAAACGGATGATTTGGCCGGAATTCTTGCGGGTATTCGCACAAATCATGAGGGGGTATTGGTTAGCGTAACTCTTCCATCAACGAATCCAGGACGGCTTTCGACGGGCGAACCTTTGATTCCGGTAGGGTTGCCACCGCCTGGTCCGTCAGGTTCAAGAGTTCTAGAAAAGTCGGCTTACTGGTATTTAAGTACAGTACTCCTGTAAGTACCTCACCCCTGGCTTCCGTTTCTTCCAGCGCCTGTAGAGCTTTGAACCGGTCGGTGATGTCGAAGTCGCGATGCAGCTTGCGGATCCGCAGATGCGAACCATCGTGCATTTGCACGTCGCGCACCTCGCCTTCCGGGATTTCGATTGAAATATCCTCGAAGAACGGCACGAAATCCAGATCCTGCAGCACCTCTTCGTGCTCCTTCATGTACGAATAACTCTTGGTGGACCCGGCGTGGTCGTTAAAGGTGACGCAGGGAGAAACTACGTCGATCACCGACAGTCCCTTGTGGGCGATGGCGGTCTTCATAATGGCTTGCAACTGCTTCTTGTCGCCGCTAAAGGAGCGCGCCACGAAGGTGGCTCCCCATTTCAGCGCGAGGGCGCAGCAATCGAACGGCGGCAGGTCGTTGGCGATGCCGGTCTTGAGCGTGGAGCCGAGGTCGGCGGTGGCCGAGAACTGGCCCTTCGTGAGCCCGTAGACGCCGTTGTCCTCGATCACGTAAATCATGGGAACGTTGCGGCGCACCATGTGCATGAACTGGCCGAGCCCGATGGAGGCGGTGTCGCCGTCGCCGGTGACACCCAGGCCCAGCAGCGTGCTATTGGCCAACAACGCGCCGGTGGCGATGGCGGGCATGCGGCCATGCACGCCGTTGAATCCGTGGGAAAGCCCCAGGAAGTAAGCCGGAGATTTCGAGGAGCATCCGATGCCGGAGAATTTGGCTACGGTGTACGGATTCACGCCCAGGTCGTAGAAGGCTTCCACGATGCGCTCGGAAATGGAATTGTGGCCGCAACCGGCGCACAACGTGGTCTTGCTGCCTTTATATTGCACGACCTCCAGCCCGATATGATTGAGCTTCTTGGGCGGCGGAGTCACGGTGGTGCTCATCTATTTGCCCTCCTGGCGGATGATTTCGTCGGTGACGGTGCGCGCGTCGAGCGGCAGTCCGCCGTAATAGCGCAGGCTGCGCAGTTTGGCGAGGATCTCCGGCTCGAATTCCAGCTTCATGAGGCCTAACAACTGCCCGTCGCGGTTCTGATCCACCACGTACACGCGCTCGTGGCGCTGAATGAAATCGAGCAGGTGCTGAGTAAAGGGGTATGCTCTGAGGCGCAGGTAACTGGCTTCGATTCCGTATTCGTCGCGAAGCTGGTCGCAGCTTTCGCGCACCGCGGCGTCTGACGTGCCGAAGGCCACGAATCCGATGGTGGCTTTCTCGGGGACTGTCACCAGCGGTTCGGGAACGAACTGGCGCATCACCTCGAACTTATGCGAAAGGCGATCCATGTTGTTGATGTAATCGTCCTCGCGCTCGGTGTACTGGGCCTTCTCATTGTGGCCGCTGCCGCGCGTGAAGTAGGCCGCCTGCGGGTGGTTGGTGCCGGGAAGCGTGCGATAGCCCACGCCATCGCCATCCACATCTTTATAGCGCGCGAAGCCGCCCTGCTTGGTCAGTTCTTCGGCGTCCAACACCTTGCCGCGGGCGATGGGCTTTTCCGGATAGGGGAACGCGTCGGCCATCCAGTTGTTCATACCGAGGTCGAGATCGGTCATGACAAAGGTCGGCGTCTGGAACTTTTCGGCGAAATCGAAGGCCTCAATGGCCATGGAGAAGCATTCTTCCGGCGAACAGGGGAAGAACATGGGATGCTTGGTATCGCCATGCGAGAGGATCGCGGTGGTGAGGATGTCGCCCTGCTGGGTGCGCGTGGGCAGGCCGGTGGAGGGGCCGACGCGTTCGACATCGAAGACCACTACGGGAATTTCGGAGTAATAGCCCAGGCCGATAAATTCCGACATCAGCGAGATCCCCGGGCCGGCAGTCGCGGTCATGGACCGCGCGCCCGCCCATCCCGCGCCCAGGGCCATTCCGATGGAAGCCAGTTCGTCTTCGGCTTGCACGATGGCGTAGGTAGCCTTGCCGGTCTCGGGCTCGTGGCGGAAGCGCCGCATGTAGCCGATGAGCGATTCCACCAGCGACGACGACGGAGTGATGGGATACCAGGTGACCACCGTGACGCCGGCGAACATGCACCCCAGCGCGCTGGCGGAATTGCCGTCGATGATGATCTTGCCGGCGGTGGCGTTCATACGCTCCACGCGGTAGGGCACGCCGTGGGCGAAGGTCTTCACGGCGAATTCGTAGCCTGCCTTAGCGGCGCCCCAGTTCAGCTCGACGGCCTTGGCCTTCTTCTTGCCGAACTGCTTCAGCAGCGCGTTGTGGATCTCGTCCATTTCAATGGAGAGCAGTTGAGCCACGACGCCGTCGTAAATCATGTTGCGGACCAGCTTGCGCAGCTTGGCGTCGGGGCAGACCGGCGCCACCAGCTTGTCGAACGGCACCGGGAAAAAGTGGAGGTCGCTGCGCAGTTCGTTGAGCTTGAGCGGCTCGTCGTAAATCACGGCGGCGCCGGTGGGCAGCTTCATGGTGTCTTCGCGCGCGGTTTCGGGATTCATGGCCACCAGGATGTCGATCTCCTTGCGGCGGCCGATATAGCCGTGTTTACTGGCCCGAATGGTGAACCAGGTTGGAAGTCCGGCGATGTTCGAGGGGAACATATTCTTGCCGGAGACTGGAATGCCCATCTGGAAGATGGACCGCATCAGCACGGAATTCGCAGTCTGGCTGCCGGAGCCGTTGACGGTTCCGATCTGGATGCTGAAATCGTTGACGACCGGATGGATCGATTGGTCCGGCAGAGTATCGGACGGAGACACTTCTAGCGTTGACATCGGTAAGGAATCCTTCTGAAGGGAAATATGGCCCAATTCACTGTTTCTATCCAATTATAGGCCAAATGGAGCGAACTGGTGCGCCCGGGTGGATTTGGATTTACGTCTCTACTTGTTGGTACCGTCGCCGTGGACCTGCTGCTGGCGCGTCCAATTGCCCTTCAAGACACCGTTGGGATCGGCATTCACGTCGTTGGTCTGGTAGCTGACCTTGCCGGAGTTGTCGAGCCATGTATAGCTGTTCGAGCTCGAAACCTTGGTAACCTGCCCGGTATTTGGGTCGCGGACGGTCTGCTGATCGAGCGAGTAGTCCACCCAGTCCGACGCGATGGTGTGGTTGGAGTTGGCAATCTGCGCCGCCCGGTTCATCGACATGTCCGTGCCGCGCTGCATGGTGGAGAGGAACTCCTCATGCATCTGCTGGCGCACCCCCTGGTCGTGGGCGAACTGCCGCGCGCTGGCCGTGCGCTGGGCCGCGGCATCTTTATTCATCTGGTCAATGGCTTGCGCCGTCTGCCGGCCGCTTCTGTCCAGCCATGCCTTCGTCCACGCGGGAATCTCAGTCGGGCCAATATCGATTGAATCCAGCATGCTGACGGTGGCCTGGTATTGGTTCTCCGGGGCGGAGATGAACTGGATATAGGCATAGCATCGGTCCAGGGTCCAGGGCTGGCCTGGTTGAATCCGAGGCGGTCTGCCTACCAGCGTTGAGGGCATCTGCCCCTGCGTCTCGTTGCAATCGACGGTGGCCGAGAGCATACCCTTCATAACGAACGTGCCGTTCCTGTAGCGGACGGTCGCCCGGGCCAGTTGCAAGGTCTCCTTCGGCGGCGCGGCGCGGATGGCGGCGTACTTCGGAGCATAGATAGCCTGGGAGTCGGCAACAGCCTTCTGGGCTTTCGCGAGGACGTTGGGCGGAACCGGCTCGTCGGCAAGGTACTCGACCTTGAGCGTGGCGGAGATGTACTTCAGGAATTCCTGCGCGCCCATCGCCTGCTTCAGGGGGAGGCAGTCGCTCTGGCCCGAGGGGCCCGTACCCCAGAACCAACCGAGAACCGGCATCTGCTCGACGAAGGTCAGGCCGTCGGGACTAGTGGCGCGGAAGACCACCGAGGGCGTCGTGAGGCAGTTGCCTCTCTGGATGAATACGCCCCGGAAGAGCCACTTCGCAGGCACGTTGACCTCATTGGCGTTCATGTCCAGCGAGGGATCGCGGATGAACTCCTTGCGCGTGCCGCTGGATGTGGAGGCTGCCGCATCCGCCGTTCCCGTACCGGACGCGGTCTCGATAAAGTGAACCGGCTGGGTGATTGTGGGGGCGAGGGAGGTGGAGACCGGGCGAGGACTGGCCTGAACCGCCTGAACCTTCGATTCGTACTCTTGCGCCGTGATGACACCGCTGTCGCGCAACTCTTGGAGTGCCGCGATCTTATCCTTGGAGGCCCCGGAGGCTGCCGGAGCACTGGTCCGGAGCGCTTGCACCTTTGAATCGTATTCTTGAGCGGTAATGACTCCGCTCTCGCGAAGTTCCTTGAGTGCCGACATCTGACGCTGCTGGGGGGAGGAGTCCTGGGTTTTCCGGAGGCTGATGAAGACCCCGGCGCCGAGGACGACCAGCGCGAGGCCGGCGATCACGATTTTCTGCTTCACAATGTTCTCCTGGCTCGCAATGAGTCTTGCCTTTGGACCCGCGCGGATGACAAGCCGGATTACCGTGGCATGTCGGCATTGACTTTCCTCCTCCGGGGATCGCGAGCGGTCCTCACTGGATATCGACAACCGATAGTAGCAGGCCAACAACGGCAGAAATCGGTAGCACGGGAGGGCGCGATACAAAAGTAAAGTGGAGACCTCTCGAATTCGCCTCAAAACTCGTGAAGTCTGAGCGTGTCATTATGACTCCGATCTCATTCTCGCCCGGACGTTCAGGCACGGTGCCAAAAACGGTTCGTCAACCAGTCACCAATGCACCACGCGGAGTCTCTGTGAGAATAGAGACTGAGCATGTTTCTCTTCGACTTCTTCCGCTCGTTTCTGCCGCTGCACAATCCGCTCGGCTTCGGCGCCGGCGATTTCGTGGAATTCGCGCTGGTCGCCTTGCTGGTGGCCCTCGTGCTGGCGCGCGGCGCGCTGGAGCCGGCGGCCCGCCGCTTCGCCGAGCGGACGGGGTGGTGCATGCTCCTTCTGTTCGCGCTGCCGATCGTGCTGCGTCTGGCGCTGCTGCCGCATTTCCCCATTCCCACGCCCGGCGGCGCGGACGACTACGGCTACCTCCTGCTGGCCGACACCCTGCGCCACTTCCGGCTGACCAACCCGGTGCATCCCATGCATCAGTTCTTCGAAACCGCGTTCGTGCTGCAGCAGCCCACCTACAGCTCAATCTATTCGCCCGGCCAGGGACTGGTGCTGGCGCTGGGGTGGGACCTGTTGGGACACCCATGGGCCGGGGTCGCCCTCGGCGTCGGGGCCCTCTGCGCGCTGTCCTATTGGATGCTGCGCGGATGGACCACGGCCGGCTGGGCGCTGGTTGGCGGCCTGCTGGCGGTTTGCGAGTTCGGACCGCTCAACGAATGGATGAACATCTACTGGGGCGGGGCGGTATCGGCGGCGGCCGGATGCCTGGTCTTCGGTTCGCTCCCGCGCCTGCGGAACGAACCCAATCGCCGCAACGCGGTATTGCTCGGCGTAGGCCTCGGAATCCACATGCTGACGCGGCCGTTCGAATCCATCTTCCTGTGGATCGCGGCGGCGGTGTTCCTTCTGCCGGACTGGCGGCGACTCGCCAGACTGGCGCCCATCGCCGCTCTGGCGGTTCTGCCGGCAGCGGCCCTGACGGTCTTCCACGCCCACGCGGTGACGGGCAGTTGGACCACCATTCCGTATGCCGAGAGCCGCTATCAATACGGCGTCCCGACCACCTTCACGTTCCAGCCCGCCGCGGTGGCGCACAACGAACTGACCACGCAACAGCGCCTGACTTACGAGGGCCAGGCCGAGGTGCATGGAAACGAACCCGAGACCGCCGGGCGCTTTCTCGATCATTGGGCCACGCGCCTGCGATTCTACCGATTCTTCCTGCTGGCGCCGCTGTACCTGGCGCTGCCGTTTTTCCTGATGCGCCTGCGGGAGTTCCGCTTCGCGTGGGTTGCCGCGACGGTGCTGCTGTTCACTCTGGGCACCACCGTCTATCCTTATTTCTTCCCGCAGTACGTGGCGGCGACCGCCTGCCTGCTGCTGCTGGCCGCGATCATGGGGCTGGAACGCCTGAGCCGCATCAGCCGGGAAGGCGCCCGCATGCTCCTGTTTCTGGCGGCGGCGCATTTCCTCTTCTGGTACGGCATCCACGCTCTGGGCAACGACCGTATCTTCGTGTCGATGCGCCACTTCGAAAGCTGGGACTTCGTGAATTTCGGGGACCCCGAGGAGCGCGCGGCGGTGAATCGGCGGTTGGCGGAGATCCCCGGCAAGAAGCTGGTATTCGTGCGATACGGCCCACAACATCAGTTTCACGAGTGGATCCACAATGCCGCCGAGATCGACCGCGCGCCGGTTGTGATGGCCCTCGATTTGAGCACGGACAACGAGAAACTGCGGAAATACTACCCGGACCGGTCGGTGTGGCTGCTGGAGCCGGATGCGAAGCCGGTCAGGTTGACGCCCTATCGGGATAGCGACGACTCGCCGTTCATGGACGTGAAGTAGGAACTAAGAGAATTAGCCGCCGATGAACGCCGATAAACGCCGATAAAACAAAACCCCTTTCTTATCGGCGTTTATCGGCGTTCATCGGCGG
>Ga0182018_10001461_pt1 | contig 26735 bp, 23 predicted proteins | sample 812P2MmetaG_FD_120490 | JGI IMG/M metagenome (GOLD analysis project Ga0182018, IMG submission 120490) | Permafrost microbial communities from Stordalen Mire, Sweden - 812P2M metaG | ecosystem: Environmental > Terrestrial > Soil > Wetlands > Permafrost | place: Sweden: Stordalen | collected...
GGTTCGAGGCGGACGAGATATTTGATGTCCTTCCACAAACGCTGGTTGATCGCGACGAGAAAATCATTCGTGCGCGGTTTTCCTTTTTCAGGAATTTCCAGCCGTTCCTTTTTCGTGCGCCGTTTGACTTCGCCCAGCAAATCTTTGCGGACTGCGGTGAGATATTTTGTAAACGCCGGCGTGAGCCAGCATTTGCGCTGGAACGGCGCGAGTTCGTGATCCAGCGCCGGGTCGTAAGCGAACGGAAATTTTTCCGCCTGCGGTTCGAGAAAAAAATCGAACGGATTGAACACGGCCATCTCCGCGACCAAATCCACTTCGACACACAATTCCTTGGTCGGCTGTTCAAACACAAGCCGCGCGGCGTAGTTCGCCTGCGGATCCTGCACCCAGTTGATGAAGTGCTTTTTTGGAGTGACGTTGAGCGAGTAGCTCAAAATCCGCGTGCGCGAGTGCGGCGCGGGCCGCAAGCGCACAACCTGCGGGCCGAGGTTGACGAGCCGGTCGTATTTGTAGTGCGTCTTGTGGTGGAGCGCGACGTGGATGGACATGGGATTTACGCCGCTTCAGTTTGCAGATAGCGAATGCGTTTGTGAACGTCCGTGTTGATCGAATGATAGGGCTGCGAAAGATTTCCGGCGGCAAACAGCGTCCGTCGCATGTGTTCCATGTCATCCTCGCCTATTGCGTCGGTGAAAATCGGCATCAGATAATCCATGCCGAGTTTGGATGGCTTCATCAACTTGGCGTCGTAAAGTGACGGGTGCATCTTGCGCGCGTGGATCAAACCCCAACGATCGCGGAAACGGTTCGCGTCATAGCCCTCGACATAAAAACCCTTTGTCGTGCTGTATTGCAGGACGGAAACGGCGTTGTTGCGGCCTTCAACCAAAAGTTCAACCGCCCTTGCGCCCTGCGCCGCCGCGTAAAAACGATCAAACAAAATCGGCCGTCCTCCGCGCTGTGTATGACCAACTTTGCGCGTGAAAATCGCCTCCTTGGCGGAATCGCCACGGCGATAAAGTTGAAAATATCTGTCACCGATCATTTGAACGAGTTTAGATCGCAAGGCTTCCGACGCGCCGCTTAAAATCACATTGCCCGCCGGGTCGGTGGACTTCGTTTCCGCGCCCAACTCGCGGCCTTGTTCATCCACGATGCCTTCGCCGCAGACAATGACCACATTTTTTTGCAAATCGTAAAGATGCTTCACGCGCTCGACGAGCAGTTCCAAATCCGGCGCGATTTCTGGAACGAGCACAATGTCCGGCTGGCCGTAAGCCGAACCGAGCGCGATGTAGCCGGAATGTCGTCCCATCACTTCGATGATGGCGATGCGCCGATGGCTTTCCGCCGTCGTGCGAATTCTTTCAACGCCGCTGGCCGAGACAAAAACGGAAGTCGCGTAGCCGGGCGTGACGTAATTGATGATGTGGTTCAGATCAAAAACCGTGTGTGATTCCGTGCGCTTGTAACGAAAACCGGGTTTGGCAGAAGCATCGTTGACGCGCACATATTCGTCCGGCTCGCTCGGATAATTCAGGCCGAGATCGTTGTCAATCGTCTTGGGTGCGAGCACCGTCGGCAAACGCTCCGCGATCGGCTGCAAACCGTTCAGCGTGCCATCGCCGCCGATGCAGATGAGTCCCTCGATGCCAAGCTTGTTCAGGCGCGACGCAACCATGTCGAGATCGTCCTTTTTGTTCGGGTCAACAAAATCGCGCGACGAGCCGATGAGCGTGCCGCCTTTCGTCGGGTCGAGTTCGGGAATGTTCTGGTAGAGCGGATTGAGATGGACGTGCGGCACGCGCGGGTTGAAAAGGCAGTTGAAGCCTTTGATGAGTCCGATGATTTCGACCTTGAGCTGGTTGGCGCGTGTGACCGCGCCGTGAATCGTGGCGTTGAGCGCGGGCGTGTCGCCGCCGGCGGTGAGAATTCCGATGCGTTTCATAGGTTTGAATTTTCAGCGGACTGTTGCTGTTGTTCCTCCTGCTGCACCATGTGTTCCTCGTTGGGATTTTCAAACGGCTGAAAAATGTAGGCGTTGAACAATGCAGCGCCGATGTTGTTTAATTTGAGTTGCGCCTCGTCGAGATAACGGTGCAGACCGATTTCAAATATTTCGTCAATGCTGCTGAATTGCAATTCAGCGAGGAAACGCCCAGTCAATTTTTCGGCGTCATTGCAAAAATGTCCGTCCATCACGCCGGAAATGCAGCGGACGGCGCGGTTTAATTCGCTCACGCAAAAACGGACGGAACGCGGAAAATTATCGCTCAACAATAAAAACTCCGCGACGAGACGCGGATGCACGTCCGCGCCGTAAATCGTTTTGTAAGCGTCCCAGGCGCTGCACGAGCGCAGCACGGCGGACCATTCAAGCGCGTCGTTCGGGCTGACGCTGGCCGGCACGCCGCGTTCGGGCAGCGTCTGGTAACGCACGTCGAGAATGCGCGTGGTCTTGTCGGCGCGTTCAAGAAATTGCCCGGTCTGCACGAACCACCAGCCTTCGTCGTGAACGAGCGTGGCGTTGATGATGCCGTTCAAATGGAGCGAACTGGATTTCACTTCTTGAAAAAATTCGCTCGGACTGCGCCGCCAGACTTCACGCGCCTGCGGCGAACGGACGAACAGATAAAGCCGGTTCAGTTCCTCCCACAATTCCGCCGTGAGCTGGTCGCGGACCATGCGGGCGTTCTCGCGCGCCGAGCAGATGGACTGGACGATGGAGTTGGAATTTTCCGGCTGGAACACGAGAAATTCCGTGACCGCCTTGCCGGTGGCGTGCGGGTGCGACTTGAAAAACGCCTGCTCGTCGCCGGTGGCCTGCACGATGGGCAGCCAGTATTCGATGAGCCGCTTCTCGTCGAGGTTGCGGATGTCGAGGAGCAGTTGCAGGTTCACGTCCACGATGCGCGCGATGTTCTCGGCGCGCTCGATGTAACGGGCCATCCAGTAGAGCGAGTGGGCGACGCGGCTTAACATGAGAGCTGTTGAATCGTGAATCGTGAATCGTGAATCGTTGAATTGGTTGATGATGTCGGAACGCAGGCCGATGTAACGATGCAACGATTCAACGATTTAACGGTTGGCAAATTATTCGTCTCCATACAAAACCCAGGTGTCCTTGCTGCCGCCGCCCTGCGATGAATTGACTACGAGCGAGCCTTTGCGCAGCGCGACGCGTGTCAGGCCGCCGGGAATGATCGAAATACGCTCGCCCGACAAAATGAACGGCCGCAAATCCACATGCCGTCCCTCAAACTTGCCGTCGCAATATGTCGGATGCTGCGATAAATAAATCATCGGCTGCGCGATGTAATTGCGCGGCTCGGCGATGATTTTCTTGCGAAACTTGTCAATTTCCGCCTTCGACGCCTTCGGCCCCATCAACATGCCATAGCCGCCCGATTCGTTCGCCGCCTTCACGACAAGTTCGGGCAGATGCTCCAGAATATATTTGCGGTCAGCCTCCTCGCTGGCGAGATATGTCGGGACGTTCGGCAAAATTGGCTCCTGATCCAGATAGTATTTGATCATGCGCGGCACGAAGTAATACATCACCTTGTCGTCGGCGATGCCCGTGCCGATGGAGTTGGCGAGCGAAACGTGGCCTGCGCGATAGGCGTTGATGAGTCCCGGCACGCCGAGCATCGAGTCCTTTCGGAAAACCGTCGGATCAATAAAATCGTCGTCAATGCGCCGGTAAATGACGTGAACCGGATGCAACCCTTTCGTCGTCCGCATGAACACGCGCGAATCGCGTATCAATAAATCACGTCCCTCGACAATCTCGATGCCCATCTGCCGCGCGAGATAGGTGTGCTCGAAATACGCGCTGTTGTAGACACCCGGCGTGAGCAGCACGACCGTCGGATCGGCCACGCCGTGCGGCGCAATGTATTTCAGTGATTTCAAAAGTTCCTGTGGATAATTTTCCACGGGCCGCACGCCGATGCCCTCGAACATCGCCGGAAACGCGCGCTTCATCGCGCGGCGGTTTTCCAAAACGTAGCTCACACCCGACGGACAGCGGCCATTGTCTTCCAGCACTAGATAATTGCCGTCCTTGTCGCGGATCAAATCCGTGCCGCAGACGTGGATGTAAATTCCCTTCGGCACCTCGAAGTTCACGAACTCGCGCCGGAAATGCCGCGCGGACAAAACGTAAAATTCGGGAATTACGCCATCTTTCAAAATTTTCTGCTCGTGATAAATGTCGTGCAGGAAAAGATTCAGCGCCGTGATGCGTTGCGTGAGGCCGCGTTCGAGAAATTCCCATTCCTTCGCCGGGATGACGCGCGGCAAAAGGTCGAACGGAAAAATCTTCTCCGCGCCCTGTGCGTCACCATACACATTGAACGTGATGCCCTGCCGCAGAAACGCCGTATCCACCGCCTGCCGTTTCGCGTCGAACTCCGCCGGTTTGATCTCCCCAAGCAACTTTTTCAATTTCCGGTAATGCGCCCGCACTCCGCTGTTCGTGTCGAGCATTTCGTCGTAACCGCCGTTGATCTTGTATTTCTTCAGCATATCATCAAGTCGCTTTTTGAACGGCGTGCTCATTTTCCACCACTGCCGGCGCGAAAAATTTCCCGCCGGCGCACGAAATAAAAACACGTTGGGCTGTGGCAACTCGCCGGTTTTTCGCGGGTTTTCGCGACAAAACCGCACTGATGCCACGCCCAAAACTCAACCTTCGATTGAACACCATCTTCTAATTAGCAACCGCCTTGCCGTGAGCGCAAATTCTTGTGAAAATTTTCACGAACGCTTGCCGCGCGCGGTCTGGTCGCTTAATTTCTTCGCACTGTGAAAAAGAATGGCCGCCCCGAAATTCCGCGCAAGACGATTTATCGTCTTTCGATTTATCTGCGCTGCCTCGCGAGGCTGAAGGAGAACGGCATCGGCACGGTTTCCAGCGAAGCGCTCGCAAAAGCCGCTGGCGTGAAGTCCACGCAATTGCGGAAAGACCTCGCCTACTTCGGCACGTTCGGCACGCGCGGACTCGGCTACGACGTGGGCGAACTCTCGCAAAAAATTTCCGAGGAACTCGGCACGTCGCGGTTGCAGCCGGTCATTCTAGTTGGAGTCGGGCATCTTGGACTGGCGCTGCTCTCGTATCGCGGCTTTGAAAAGGAAGGATTTGAAATTGTCGCCGCCTTCGACGCCGAACCGCACCGCAAACGCGACAAGGAAACCAAGCAGACGATTTACGGCATGGACGAACTGCCCGCGTTCGTCAAAAGGCAAAGCATCCGGATGGCCATCCTCACCGTGCCCGCCGCCGCCTCGCAGGAAGTCGCCAACGCGCTCGTTCATGCCGGCGTCACGGGCATTTTGAATTTCTCGCCAATGGTGCTCTCCGTGCCCGAAGAAGTCATGGTCAACAACGTGAACCTCGCCATCGAACTGGAAAACTTGAGCTATTTCACGCAGGAGTGAGGTTATTTTCAGAAGCAGATTGCCGCCGGCTGGTGGAATCCGACAAAATTTGTTCGCTGGTCATGCGCAAGCACCTTTACTTTCGTGCTTTTGTCACGCAACTTGGTGTCAGAATGACAAGACGCTTTTTGCTTCTTTTTGCTTTTGCAAGTTTGCTGGGCGCACGCGGTTCGCTGCGTGCGGACACGACCAACACGGCGCTGACCAAATCCGCCGTTTTGGAAAATGACGTGGTGTATTTGCGCGTCGGCAATGTCGGGACAAATTTGGCTGAAGAAATTCAATCGGCCCGGAACGAATTCGCGATTTCAAACAAAACGGCGGGAACAGTTTTGGATCTGCGTTTCGCCGGCGGTGACGATCCGGCGGCGGCGGCGGCAACGGCGAAATTATTCGCCGGGAATAAATCGCCGCTGGCCATTCTCGTGAACGACCAGACGAGCGGCGCGGCAACAACCCTGGCGGCCAACTTGCATGAAGAGCGCGCGGGACTGATTTTCGGCGAAACGACGGCGGAGGTTAAACCGGATATCGCTGTGGCGGCGGGCACGAACGACGAAAAAAATTATTTGGAAAATCCTTACGCACCCACGGCAACGAACGAAGTCACCGTGTCGTCGGACACCAACGATTTGATGCCATTCGTGGATCACACCAGCGAGGCGCAACTGGTGCGCGAGCGGCGCAAAGACGGCGACGACGATGAAAGTTCCGCGCCAACCCGCCGAGCCGGGCCGCCCCAGCCGGTCATCCGCGACCCGGTGCTGGCACGGGCGGTGGATTTGATCAAAGGTCTCGCGGTCGTAAATGCAAGGCACAATTGATTTCAGGTTGACGATTTGCCCCGCACGAATCACCTTTTCCTTTTCACGACGTGAAAACGATTTTGTTCATCTGCACCGGGAATGTCTGCCGCAGCCCGATGGCCGAGGCTTTGTTTCGCCGCGCCACAAATGGGCGCGGGGAATTCCGCGTGCTGTCGGCGGGCATCGGCGCGATGGACGGCCAGCCGCCGACGCCCCATTCCGTGACGGCAATGCGCGAACTGGGCATTGATATTTCCGCTCAACGCAGCCGGATGCTCACGGCGGAACTGATGCGCGAAGCGGATTTTATTTTCGGCATGACTCACAGCCACGTGGACACGATTGCCCTGCTGTATCCGCAGGCGGCGGAAAAAACTTTTCTGCTGCGCGAATTTGACGAGACGCTCGACCCGTTTGAAAAAGACATCAGCGACCCGATCGGCAGCTCATACGATGTTTATGTGCATTGCCGCGACCAAATCGAACAAGGCATCGCCGCACTATTAAAATTTATGGAACAACACGAAATCCTCACCGCGCCGTCCGGCGCGAAAACCACCGCCGTCGTCAATTTTGCCATCGGCGCGGATCATGGCGGCTTTGATTTGAAGGAGGCGCTGAAAAAATATCTGCAATCGCGCGGCCTGACCACCAAAGATTTCGGCGCGCTGGCCAAAGACCCGGCGGACGATTATCCCGATTTCGCTCAACCGGTCGCGCAAACGGTCGCCGCGGGCGAGGCCGAGCTTGGCCTGCTCGTTTGCACCAGCGGCGTGGGCATTTACATCGCCGCCAATAAAATTCCCGGCGCACGCGCGGGTCAGGCCTTCGACGAAAAAGAGGCGGACTTGATGCGCCGTCACAACGACGTGAATGTCCTTTGTCTTGCCGGCAGCACGCAGCCCGAACTTGCAAAAAAAATTCTCGACACTTTCATCGCCGGAAAATTCGAGGGCGGACGCCACGAGCGCCGCGTTAACAAATTGGATTTCCGCCTCGCGCCGCTGCAATTGCGCTTGCGGAATGTTGATCCGCAAATTGCAGAAGTAATTGACCGCGAAAAATTGCGCCAGCAGGAAAACATTGAATTGATCGCATCTGAAAATTTTGTCAGTCCCGCAATCATGGAAGCGCAAGGTTCTGTTCTCACGAACAAATACGCCGAAGGTCTGCCGAAAAAACGCTGGTATGGCGGCTGCGAAAACGTGGACACCATCGAGCAACTGGCGATTGACCGCGCGAAAAAACTTTTCGGCGCGGAACACGCGAACGTCCAGCCACATTCCGGCAGCCAGGCGAACATGGCCGTTTATTTCGCCGTGCTGAAGCCCGGCGACAAAATGCTCACGATGGATTTGAGCCATGGCGGACATCTGACGCACGGCAACAAGGCGAATTTTTCAGGCAAGTTTTTCGAGATTGTCCACTACGGAGTGCGCAAAGACGACGAGCGGATAGACTACGACCAGCTCGCGCAAATGGCGCGCGAGCACAAGCCGCGCATGATCACCGTCGGCGCGAGCGCGTATCCGCGCGTGATTGATTTCAAACGCATGGGCGAAATCGCGCGCGAAGTCGGCGCCTATCTGCTGGCAGACATCGCACACATCGCCGGGTTAGTCGCGACGGGAATTCATCCAAGCCCGATGGAACACGCAGATTTTGTCACGACCACAACGCACAAGACGTTGCGCGGGCCGCGCGGCGGACTGGTTTTGTGCCGCGAGAAAAACGCGAAGGAAATTGACTCGATGGTTTTCCCCGGCATTCAGGGCGGACCGCTGGAGCACGTCATCGCTGGCAAGGCAGTTTGCTTTCACGAAGCGTTGCGGCCGTCGTTCAAAATCTACCAGGAACAAATTGTCCGCAATTCAAAGGCTCTGGCCGACGGCATGAAACGCAACGGCTACCGGCTCGTCAGCGGCGGCACGGATAATCATTTGATGCTCGTGGACGTGGGCGCGAAAAATCTGACGGGCAAGGATTGCCAGATTGCGCTCGACGAAGCGGGAATCACGGTGAACAAAAACACGATTCCGTTCGAGACGCGCTCGCCATTTCAGGCCAGTGGAATCCGTTTGGGAACGCCAGCGGTCACGACGCGCGGAATGAAGGAAGCGGAAATGGCCGCGATCGCCGACATGATTTCCGAGGTGCTGCTGGACATCAAAAACGCCGACGCCGCGCGCAAAGTCCGCGCCCGCGTGCGCGAACTGACGGCGAAATTTCCGCTGCCTTATTAGTTTGAATTGAGTTTTTTGATAGGGACCAGCCTGACGCCCGATTGAGGCGGCAGGAAGGCGTTCAGAATCTCTTGTGAATTTAGATTTTGGAATTTTGGGTCGTCAGCCACATAGCCGGGAACCGCTTTCAATCGGGAATCAAAGTCCAACACGGTTGTAAAATCAGACGCAAATTTTTCGCGTTCCGCATCGGAGAGCAAATTCGCTATTGCCTCTGTGGCTTTTTGGTTCAGTTCATTCCATTGCGGGCGGATTTTATCCATGTTCACATTGAGATTAAAACGCTGAAGTTCGTCGTCAGACATTCGCGCCCGTTTCAATCCATGCGCGTTTTCCTCATCGCGGGCGCTTTCCAGGATGCGGCGCATTTCCCAGATTTTATCACTGTCTTTCAAATCAAGCATCGCAGCCAGGTATTGCGATTGGAAGAACGCAAATTCGTCCGGTTCGGAAAATCGCTTTTCAAGATAAGGCCACGCCTTAGCCAAGTTCAATTCTTCAGCCGGTGTCAGTTGACCCGTTGCCAGTTTTTGAACCAATCGGGCGTAAGCCTTGGCCGTTTCAGGAACTCCGGCACTGATCACCGGCGGCATTTGCTCGGGCAAAAGCCCGTATCGGTTTGATGCTCTGGCGACGTGATTGGAAAAGGCTCTTGCGGATTGCTCAAGTTGTCCAACTTCCCCGCGCAATTTCAGCAACTCACTTAGTTGCTCATCCGACAATTTTTTGGCGTCGCCAACTTCGGCGAGGCGATTGGAATAATTTTCATTGTCAGTTTGCAATTGCGCAATTTGTTGGTGCAATGACTCATTCCCCGCGCGCAATTTGTTTTGCGTTTGTTGTTGAATCACAAATGCCGTCGCCGTGCCGGCAACAACAATTGCGCTCAAAGCCAGTTTTAATTTTGTCATAGTCATAATTTTTAGAAGTGTGAATGTTCCTGCTCCCGCAGTTGCAATTGAAGCTGTCGTGAGCGTCGCGGCTAGATTCGCGGGCGCAATTTGGATCGCGTTCGCAGAAATCACGGATGCCAGCGCCGCCGCCGTCGTGACGCCGCGCTTGGTGAAAATGTCGCGCAGTTTTTCCAGCGCGCGCTCGACGCGCATCCGCGCGGCATTTTCGTTAAGACCGAGTTTTGCGCCGACTTCGGCAAATTGCTGGTTTTCAAAATATCGGAGCAGAACGGCTTCGCGGTCGGTTTCCTTGAGTTCGTGCATGGCGTCGTCGAGCATCGGGCGGAGTTTCTCCCAATCGGCGTCGGGAGCGGATTCGTGAGTGGGTTCGCGCATAAATTTTTCCTCGCGGTCACGGCGGCGGTTTTCGCCGCGAACAATTTTGGCGGCGGCGAAATGCACGCTGGTGTAAAGCCAGCCGGTCAAAGTTTCGCGGCGCGAAAGTGAATTGGCCTTGCGCGCAAGATCTGTGAAAACGGTTTGCGCCACGTCCTGCGCCAGATGCGCGTCGCCGTTCACCTGCCGGAGCGCGGCGGAATAAACGAGATTCACTTGGCCTTTCACCAGTTCGGCAAAGGCGTCTTCGGAATTCGTCTTGGCAAACCGCCGGAGCAATTCTGAATCGGGCGTCATGTTCAAGTTATAGCACCCGCCAAAATGAAAACCGCACAAGAAAAATCTTGACCTTCATCGCAATCCTAATTTCAACTCCTTTTCCTTCCCAACTGGGATTAAGCTGGGATTAAGATTATAATCCCGACCGGGCAAAATCACATTTGACACGGCGGCCCGATTGCGTCAATCTACAACCGCATTGCCACGAGATTTCCCTTGCCGTGTTGAGGTCTTGAGCGCCTCGAACGCCTTGGTAAATAAAAATCCATTTTGAACTTTTCCGGTCGCAGGCCGTCCAATGCGGGACGACCTTTCACATCCGGCAATTGAAACCTCGCTGAACAATTTAATTTTAACCTGTAATTTATGCCCAGAATCTCAACCAAAAAACCGAAGGCCAAGGTCGCCGAACTGCCGCCGGAAGCGCCGGTGGAAACACCCGCTGTCGAATCACCGGAGCGAACCGTCGCCGGAGTCAAGGCCTCTGCCTTGGCGGAGGCGGAAAGGGACACTTCCGCCATGGCCGCTGCGGAAACGTCGGCGGAATTGCGACCGCCGTCCGTGCCGGTCGAACCGACGGCGGACACGCGGTTCGAGGAGCGCAGGGGTTATCAGCGCGACAAGATCGCTGCGTCGCTGAACATCGCCAAGCTCCAGGCGATGTCCATGACCGAGCTCAACAAGATGGCGCGGGAGCTGGGCGTGGAGAATTTCGGCACGATGCGCAAGCACGAGGTCATCTTCCACATCCTCCAGAAAAACGCCGAGCGCGCGGGCGTGCTGTTTTCCGAGGGCGTGCTGGAAGTGCTGCCGGAAGGCTTCGGGTTTTTGCGGTCGCAGAGTTTCAATTATCTGCCCTGCCCGGAAGACATTTACGTTTCGCCGTCGCAAATCCGCCGGTTCGATTTGCAGACGGGAAATTTGATTGCGGGCCAAATCCGTCCGCCGAAGGAAAAGGAAAAATTTTTCGCGCTGCTCAAGGTGGAAGGCGTGGACGGCGAAGACCCGGACAAGGCAAAAGACAAAACGCATTTCGACAATCTCACGCCGCTGTTCCCGAACAAACGGTTCATCCTCGAAACCGACGCCGACGAATTGAGCACGCGCGTGCTCGACCTCGTTTGTCCGATTGGCAAAGGCACGCGCGGCCTCATCGTCGCGCCACCGCGCACGGGCAAGACGGTTTTGATGCAGAAAATTGCCAACGCCATTCTCAAAAATAATCCGGAGACGTATCTTTTCATCCTGCTGATTGACGAGCGGCCCGAAGAAGTCACGGACATGGAGCGCACCTGTAAAGGCGCGGAAGTGATTTCATCCACGTTCGATGAACCGCCGGAACGCCATGTGCAGGTCGCCGAAATGGTCATTGAAAAAGCGCGCCGCATGATCGAGCACAAACGCGACGTGGTGATTCTGCTCGATTCCATCACCCGCCTCGCCCGCGCCTACAACACCGTGCAGCCGCATTCCGGCAAGATTCTTTCCGGCGGCGTGGACGCGAACGCGCTGCATAAGCCGAAGCGCTTTTTCGGCGCGGCGCGCAACATCGAGGAAGGCGGCTCGCTCACCATCATGGCGACCGCGCTCGTGGACACCGGTTCGCGCATGGACGAAGTGATTTTTGAAGAGTTCAAAGGCACCGGCAACATGGAAGTCCATCTTGACCGCGGGCTGGTGGATCGCCGCATTTTTCCCTCGATCAACATTGAGCGTTCCGGCACGCGCAAGGAGGAATTGCTCTATCACCCGGACGAATGCAGCCGCGTCGTCCTGCTGCGCCGCGCGCTCACCGGCGTGCCGCCGGTCGAGGCGATGGAATTGATGCTGGGCAAGCTCAAGAAGACGAAGAGCAACATCGAATTTCTGCTCAACATGACCGTGAGTTGAAATGCGCGGACTTCGTTCAATTGCGATCCTTCTCACCGCACTCACACTGGCTGGCTGCGGGCGCGAGGAAGTGAAAATTTATCACGTTCCCAAGGACGATTCCGCCGCGCCCGAACAAAATTCCGCAGCACACCCGCAGCAACCTCAATTGCAATGGGCTTTGCCCGACGGCTGGCAGGAAATTGCGCCGAGCCAAATGCGCGTCGCCAGTTTTGCCGTGACGAATGCGTCCGGCAGTTCCGCCGATGTTGGTGTCATTCCGTTGCCCGCAGGTGAAAATGAAATTGATTTGATCAACATGTGGCGCGACCAAATGCAATTGCCCCCCACGACTAACTTCAATCCCGAAACCGTTTCCGTCGGCAGCGATTCCGCAAAACTTTTTGACATCGCGAGCGACGCGGCGATTATTGACGGAAAATTCCGCGCGCGAATTCTCGTCGCCATGCTGACGCGCGGCCCGACCAGTTGGTTTTTCAAGTTGACCGGCGAGGATTCATTCGTCACTTCGCAAAAGCAAACTTTTCTCCAGTTTTTGAAATCAGTTTCGTTCGTGGAAAATGCCCCGGCGCAAATTGCCGCTGCGCCTGCGGCTCAAAACGAAACCGGCAAATCAATCTGGACGATTCCATCCGGCTGGCAGCCGGCTGATCCGGGCGCGATGCTGTTCGCAAAATTTTCAATTTCCAGCGGCGGCGCAAAAGCGGACGTGAACATCAGTTCACTCGCCGGTGACGGCGGCGGCTTGCTGGCAAACGTCAATCGCTGGCGCGGGCAGCTTGGCTTGAATTCATTGAATGAAATGGAGTTGGATCATCTTCCCCCAACAGCCGATGTGCCTGGCGGCCAGTTGACATTGGTGGATTTCACCGGCGCAGATTCAAAAACTGGAAAACCTGCGGAACTTGTCGGCGCGGTCGTGCCGCAAAACGGCCAGACGTGGTTTTACAAATTGATGGGCGATGTAGCCGTCGTCGGGCAGCAGAAAGACGCTTTCATTAAATTCATTCAATCGGCAGACTACACCAATGCTCGTTAGCCGGTTGATCAAAATTTTCACGTCGCTGCGGCTCACGGTGATTTTGCTGGCCTTCGCCATCGTGCTCGTCTTCGTCGGCACGCTCGCGCAGGTGGACGAGGGCCTTTACAACGCGCAGACGCGCTATTTTCGGCAGTGGCTTATCTTCGGACTCGATTTGTTTGGTCATAAAATTCCGTTCATTTTGCCCGGCGGTTATCTCATCGGCACAATGCTGCTGTTGAACCTGCTCGCGGCCCACATTTATCGTTTTCAACTTTCGGCCAGAAAAATCGGGATTCAAATGACGCACGCAGGCGTCATTTTGTTGCTCGTCGGCCAGCTTGTGACCGACATGATGTCGCGCGAAACACAAATGCGCTTTGTGGAAGGCGAAACGAAATCATTTTCCGAAAGCCCGCAAAACTACGAACTGGTTTTCACGAGTGAAGACGGTGCGAACAGCGAACAAGTCATTTCAATTCCTGACAAATTGCTCGCGCGCGGCGGGGAAATTCAAAATGGAAATCTTCCATTTATGATCCGCGTGAATAATTTTTGGAAAAATTCCGAGCCGCAATTCCGCGCGCCGATGGTGCAAAACGCGCCGCCGCTGACGACAAACGGCATCGCAGTAAGTTTTGATTTTCGTCCGCTTGCCGAAACCAAAACGATGGACGACAAAAATGTTCCGACGGCCTTGGTTGAAATTGCCGGCGCAAACGGTTCGCTGGGCGACTGGCTTGTTTCCGGCTGGACGGCAGACGCAGGAATGATTGAAGCATTATCGCAAAGTTACGCGCAGCAATTGGGCGCGGATATGACCAGGCAAATCATTAGCGATTTGACGCGGCCGCAGTCCGTCAGCGTTGGCGGAAAAAAATTCACCTTCGCGCTGCGGCCGGAAAGAAATTATCTGCCGTTCTCGCTGACGTTGTTGAAGGCCACGCACACGGTTTATGAAGGCACGGACATCCCGAAGGATTTTCGCAGCCGCGTGCAATTGCAAAATCCGCAGACGGGCGAAAACCGCGAAGTGGAGATTTATATGAACGCGCCGCTGCGCTACGCCGGGCTGACGTTTTATCAGTATCAAATGACCGCCGGTGAAATGGCGGAAAGTGCGGGCGAAGTGCCCTCGTCCGTGCTGCAAGTCGTGCGCAATCCAAGCTGGTTGACCCCCTACATCGGCTGCGCGCTGGTCGCCGCCGGACTTGTGACGCAATTCATGTTTCACCTCGTCGGTTTCATCACCAAAAGGAGGACGAAATGAAAAAGGTTTTCCAAAAATGGTTTCCGCCGTTTCTGATGCTCGCGATGGCCTTGTGGTTTTTCGGCCAGTTGCAGCCGGCGCGCGACAAGGATTTCGCCTTCAGTGAATTCGGGAAACTGCCGGTCGTTTTCGACGGACGGCTCAAACCGCTGGATTCACTCGCGCGCAATTCGCTTTTGCAAATCCGGCAAACGCAAACGGCCTATCTCGAACCGTGGAAAGAATGGTATGAAAGGCAAAAAAAGATTTCCGCGACCGAATGGCTCGCGAACGTGATGATGAATCCCGCCACCGCCGACGACTGGCCGGTTTTTCGCGTGGACAATCCTGATTTGATCGTGTTTCTGAAATTGCCGGAAAAAAGCAAGGCGCAGCAGCAGGACGGCAAACATTATTCGTGGAATCAAATTATGCCGTCACTACAGGCACTCGACGCGGAGAATGAGCGCATCGAAACCAATGTCCCGTCGGCCAGCCGCAACGCGTATGAACAAGCCGCCGTCAAAGTCCACGCGCGGCTCGAACTTTACGCGCAATTGAAAAATACGATCCAGCCGGCGGACGCGCAAAACTGGAAATCGGAACTGGCCGATTACGAAAATCTGATTCCAGCGGGAATCGCCGCCGTGCGCGCGCAGCAGGCGGGACAAAAATACGACGAGCAGACTTTCAATGAATTTCTCGGCGAGTTGCAGCGGTTCGATTTCATGTCGCGGCTGGAAACGCCGCTGATTGTGCCGCCGCAAAATCCGTCCGGCGACTGGCAGCGCGTGGGAACGGTTTTGCTCGCAGCAGCCAAGGGCGGAAAAATTGATCCGGCGGTTCAAGATTACGCGGCGATGGCCGACGCGTTCAAAAATGGAAGCGTCGCGAGCTTCAATTCTGCACTGGCGGATTTGCGCTCGGCGCTGATTCCGAATTTTTCGCGTGCGCTGGCGAAAACTCGCGCGGAAGTTTTCTTCAACCAAATGCAGCCGTTTTACAATGCGATGGTCATTTACGTTCTCGCCGGTCTGCTCGCGATTTTTTCGTGGTTTAACTTGTCGGAAACATTGCGGCGTTCGGCGGTCTGGCTTATTGCGCTGGCATTTTTCATCCACACGACGGGTTTGATTTATCGCATCGTGCTGCAAGGCCGTCCGCCGGTGACGAACCTGTATTCGTCGGCGATTTTCATCGGCTGGGGCGCGGTCATTCTCGGACTCATCTTGGAAAAATTTCACAAGAACGGTATCGGCGCGGTGGTCTCGGCGGGCATGGGTTTCATCACGCTCATCATCGCGCAAAATCTCGCGCTGGACGGCGACACGATGGAAATGATGCGCGCCGTGCTGGACACAAATTTCTGGCTCGCCACGCACGTCGTCGCGGTGACGACGGGCTACGCGAGCACGTTTGTGGCGGGATTTCTCGCGCTGATTTACATCGTGCGCGGTATGTTCACGAAAACTTTGGACGAGGCGACTGGAAAATCGCTCGCACGGATGATTTACGGCATCGTGTGTTTCGCGACGCTGTTCAGTTTTGTCGGAACTGTTCTTGGTGGAATCTGGGCGGATCAATCGTGGGGACGATTTTGGGGCTGGGACCCGAAGGAAAACGGCGCGCTCATCATCGTGCTGTGGAACGCGCTGATTTTGCATCTGCGTTGGGGCGGGATGATTCGCGAGCGCGGCCTTGTCGTCTGCGCCATCGGCGGGAACATCGTCACAAGCTGGTCGTGGTTCGGGGTGAACATGCTGGGCATCGGGCTGCACAGCTACGGGTTCACCGACGCGGCGTTCAAATGGCTGACACTCTTCGTGGCCAGCCAGCTTGGGTTCATCGCCCTCGGTTTGCTGCCGGCGCGGATGTGGAAAAGTTTTCAGGCGCGGCAGGCTTGAAACATTTCTCACGAAGGAAAGCGGTTTAGGAATTGCCACTTAGCCTTGTGTCATAAATCTACTGAATTTGTGCAGCTAAAAAGTCTCGATCTCTTTGGTCAAGCGGCGTCCGCCATTTTGGCGACGCAATAAGTTTAGCCAAAGCTTCTTTTTTCTGCTGGCCTGTTTTTGGCTCAAATTTAATGCCGGACCAGTCGCAATTTGCCATGCAGTAGCGAACATATTCTTGAGGCGGCTCTGGAGCGCCATGAATCGAATAACCCCAAGTGATGTCGAACGGAATGCCATCAATAATCTCAATCGGTTCTAGCGGCCAATCTGAATAATCAGTGCCGCCAAAGAATGATGCGCCACCAATCATCGCTCGCCGAAAATCTGATCCTTGCCGCTTGGTGAACAACATTCGACATAACACAGCAATCTTCTGGTAATCGTCATAATCGTCTGAACGTGAAAGCGCGAGCAATCTGACACATGCAGCCGTCTGACCCATTGCCTGTAAACGCTGAGCGGTTTCGATGTAAGGATCAACTCTGTATGCTTTTCGCTCTTGGTATGTTTCTGCTTGGAGATATGGCAGGTCGGCAAGTGATATGCGGGTGGCGCGCCAATAAAAACAAATGGCGCATACGACCAAAACACCAACGGCCACCAAGGTAACCGAAAATACTCGAATACGCATAAAACAAACGATGACTAACAGTCAGTGTGCGCCAGTGTGGTGTCGCCGGTCTTGAGCTTTCACATTTCGACATTGCTGCTGCCGCCGCCAGTTGTCCACCAAAAAGTCGCGTCTGGTCGGTTTTTCTTAAATTTGCCCTCATAATCATCATTCTGCAACCCTGCACGACGCGCCCTGCATCCCTGCACCATTCACACACGATCCAAAACCATTTCATTCTTCACCATCGTAATAGTCCAGTGCATCGGAACGGATGAGCCGGCGTTCAGGTGAGCGCACGGCCCATTTCCGGCTGTCGGGATAGTGGCATGACTCGCCCATCGGATTGTCCGCGACGACGTAAAGGACAAGGTCTTCCGCGCCGTCGTTGAACAACTGGTGCGGTTCGCCGGGCTTGAAAATGAAGGCGTCGCCGGCTTCAATCGCGGTCGTGCCCTCTTTGTGCCGGACGGCGCCCCGGCCGGAAATGACGTGGTAAAATTCCCATTGCGCGCTGTGGGAATGATACGGATAGGGCGTCTTGCCCGGCGGAATGCGGCAAATCTCCACGTCAAAAGGATGGCGCTCGTTCAGGTCGGTGGACTGCGGCTTGCGTCCCAATTCCTCTGAAATTTCCCTGCTCGCGCCGGCGAATTTTCCCTTGGGCGAAGACCAGGTCATCTCGGCAATATCGTTTGTGTTAATCTTGCGCATGTTTTGCGGCGGGCACCCTGCCCTATTTGAAATCGAAGCGGTAACGAATGTCCCGATAGCCGTTCGTGCAGGCCTGCCGCATTTCATCCGGCCAGCTTGCGAAGGGCGACGCATCCGTGACCACCTTCATGCAGAGCGAATTGTATTTCTCATCCATCGCGCTCTCGACGACCTGCAAATCGTTGATGCTGCCGTCGAGGTTCAATTGAAATCCAACGACGACCGTTCCCGGCGGCGGCGGCGTTGGCAACGCTTGCACCGCCTTGAACCATTGGTTGGAAATCGCGCAGATGAAAACGTTGTCGTATTGCGCGAAAGGATTCGGCGCCGGCGCGGCGGGAATCACGACGGGTTGAACCTGCTGGACATAATTACCGGCAAAGAATGATTCATCGTTCGCGCAGCCGGGCAGGAAAAGAGCCAGCAGAGGCAGAACCGCAACGATCAGGAAAAGCCGGAAGCAGAAATGGACACGCGGGTTTTTCATGGCACCAAAATGCCCCCGCCAAGAGAGGCTTGTCAAGCCGAGGTAGAGGGCGGCATCCTGATTAGGACGCCGCCGCGCTTGAATTCATTTTCATACCGCGACTTTTTTGCCGGTGCGCGCGGACTCATAAACCGCAGTGATGATTTTCATGTCGCGTTTGCCCATTGCGCCGTTCACCTCGGACTCGCGGTTCGTGCGGATGCAATCCACGAAATCATCCATCTGCAACGCCTGCTGGCTCGGCGGCGCGGGAAAATGCACCGGGCCTTGGCTCGAAACAACTGTGCCGACTTTGTAACTGAAGGCGTGCGCCGCGAAGTCGTAAAAACCTTTCGCGCCTTCCGCACGAAACGTGTCGTTGTTGTGATTGTAACTCGTCACGGCGTCGCAGACCGCGCCGTTGGGAAATTCCAGGTGGAAATCAATCGTCTCCTCGACCTCGGTGAAAAATTCCGGGCGCTGCTTCGGCTCCTCGTGCGCCGTGACCGCGACCGGCGTCAGGCCCGTGGCCATGCACGCGGCCTGCACGATGTAAATGCCCAAATCCATCATCGGGCCGCCGCCCGCCAGCTTCTTCTCGACGCGCCAGGCGTGCTGGCCGAAAACAAATCCGCGGTCGCCCGTCATTTTCATGAAATCGCCGAAATCCTTTTCGCGCTGCAGGCGCATCAATTCCTTGAGATACGGGTCGAAATGCAGCCGGTAGCCGATGGACAATTTCACCTTCGCGTCGTTGCACGCGGTGATCATCGCGTCGCAATCGGCGACCGACGTGGCCATCGGTTTTTCGGAGATGACATGCTTGCCGGCCTTCGCCGCGCGGATGGCGAACGGCGCGTGCAATCCCGGCGGCGTGACGACATACACGATGTCAATGTCCGGGTTGTCGGCGATGCGGTCGAAGTTCTCGTAGTTGTAGAGATTTTTCTCCGGCAGCGAAAAATCCTTCGCCCACTGCGCCAGCTTTTCAGGATGCCCGCTGACGACACCGGCAAGCCGGCAATTTTTTGTCAGTTGCAACGCCGGCGCAAGCTGGCCGGTCGCGTATCGGCCAAGGCCGAGCAGGGCCACGCCGAGTTTTTTTTCTCCCGCACCGGCGACCGGCGGCGATTGTGCCGGCGCAAAATCAGAAATGCCGATTCCCGTGGCGACGGCGGCGCCGCCAATGGAAAGCCGGCGCAAAAATTCTCGCCGCGAATGATTTGAGATGCGGGCAATTTTCATGGATCAACTCTTCTATCAGGCGGCGGAACGGCGTCAAGCGCGGAATCCACCGGGCGGTGTGGGGAAAAAACAATTCAACGTGGCTGAAGCCGGATGAGGTGAACCACCAAGACGCCAAGACACAAAGTTTCTGACACTAATTTCACGAATTTTCGCCAATTCGTGTTAATTCGTGCAATTCGTGTCTAAATGAAATCTGCTGGACAAAGTCTGCCGGCACACGTATCCAGCCGAACGAAAACGGCAAAGACAGAATCAACAAAGTTGCTGCTTCAAGAATTCTGCACAATTCTGTAAATTCTGTCTCATAAACTACGACCAAAACTTTTATGGCACGATTAAACGACCCTCAAGCCGCCCAATATGCACTGCTCGTCATGTGCGCGGAGGACATGTATGACGACCTGGCGGATCACAATAAAGGCAATCAGACCCCGCCCATTGACCCGCGCGTTTCGGCCAACTGGACCGTCGTCGGTTTTATCACCGCCGTGGATGCGCTGGCAGATGCGCAAGCCCTTGGCCTAGGAACCCGGTTTTACTACGGCTTCCTTGCCTGTTCCAATGCCGACAACACTCAATATGCGGCCGTGATTCGCGGGACGGCCAATCCCAGCGAATGGATCGAAGACATCGAATTTGTTCCCAAGCCCGCGCCGGCAAACATGGCGGGAACAGTTGAAAACGGCTTCTTCTCCATCTATGCCACCATGAATTACACCCCCGTGGACAGCGCAACCTTGATGCCGGTCATTGACGGCATCGCCGCCGCCGTGGGCGCAAACCAACTGACCGTGCTGGGCCACAGTTTGGGCAGTGCGTTGGCGACCTATCTCGCGCTGGATTTGTCCATTTCCGGCAAACTGCAAAACTCCTTGTCGGCCTGCCTGTTCGCCTCGCCCCGCGCGGGCGATGCCACGTTTGCCGGAGACTTTGATGCGAAGGTGGGGAACTACAAGGTTTATGATTACGCCCTCGACATCGTGCCAAAAGTCCCACTTTTCTTTGATTATTCGGCCTTGCCCAAGGCAACAGCATTTGAAGCAGCCGATGCGCAGGCGGTTATCCAGCATACCTTGGGTGGCAATCATCATGCCATTTGTTATGCCGCCATGATTAATTACACCGCCGCCAACTGGACGGCCGTGCCACCGGTAGACCAGGAATGTGCCGCCTGCATTCTAGGCCCCAATCCTCCAAATCCGGCAACAACATGAAATTGAAAACGCTGGACACGGTTTGGGAATGGGCATATTTAGCCAACCGGTTTTGATATTCAAACACAAATGGAAATCAATTTAACACCTCCGCTTAATCAACTTTGCGAGAAGGTTTATCAGTTTATTTCGAAACAAAACGAATAATTGCTTTTAGGTGTCGTATGAAAACGTGTCCCTATTGCGGAGCGGAATATCCTGGTGAGGCAACGGTATGCACTGTTGACGGACAATCGTTGACCCTGCGCACCTGCCAGCAATAGACTCAACGCATCATGAGATTTTCAGGAGTTTTAACGTGGCTCGCCACGCTGGTAATGGTTCAGGCGTGCGTGGCACCGTCGGCGCGCGCCACCGACACCAACGCGGTCATTCCCTATAAAACGCTGGATGACATGTTCCAGCCCATTGAGGCCGTGGACCCGGCCAAGCTGGAGATTCATGTCGCTGTCGTTTCGCGGAACAAGGCCGTGCATCCGGCGGACATCACCCTGACCATCCAGAGCGCCAGAGCAGGAATGATTCCCGTGACGGTCAGCACGAACGGACGAATCCTCAATTTTCCGCATGATAAAAATTTGCTCCGGGAGAACCCGCCCGTCGTCTCCAACCAGCCCAAGGGGACGCTGAACCTCATGGTTTCCATGCAACTCCCGCCGCCGGAGGGATTGACCTTCCGGTATGGCCGGCTGGGAGATGGCGTGGCGGAAATCAACAAGGCGATCCGGGCACAGGCGGGCATGATGCTGTCGCTGGTTGCGCCCAAGGCGGAAGGCGTCGTCTTTCTCTTTCCCAAGGCCAGCGCGGGAAAGGCCACGGTCGAAATCGCGTCGGCGACCGGCCGGCGGGAATACACGGCGGACGCGCACGGCCATGTCACCTTGAAACTGGAACCGGCGCTGCTCAAGGAGAATCCCGAAGTGACCGTTTCCGAAAAACCCCAACGCATCGTGCCGGACATGAAATGAGAACCTCAACGTTTTCCATCCGGCAAGCCGCCGGGGAGGATGCCGACGCCATCGCGCGACCGGCCGGCAACCACCACACCATCTGTTACGCCGCGACGCTGGATTATCAAGTCTCCGACTGGAAGAACGTGCCTGCGGTGGACCAAGAATGTGCCGCCTGCATCCTTGGGCCAAATTCGTAGCGGCGGGCTATCAGGCAGCGGTGCAGCGAATTGAAAATAATAGAAAATTCTCGACACGGTTCGGAAATGGGCGAAGCAGGACGTTCAATCAACCACCAAGACACGGAAACGCCAAGATTTGATTTTCTTTTGCGCTTTGGTGTTCAGGATTCTGCTGGCAAAGTTTGGCGGCGGCTAATTGACGACGGACACCGTTTTCCCTAATCTGCGCGCATGGCAAAAAATTGGGGCAATCCGGAATGGCTTAAAGAGCAATTTCATTTCGGATGATTTTATGACGCGACGAATTATTTCGATTTTAGCTCTGGCGCTTTTTGCGGCAGCGACGGTCTGGATTAATTACGAAGTCAAGGTTAACGTCCAACAGGGCCGCCGCCCCGGAATGGTTCAAGAAATGGGGAACGTCAAATTGGGCCAGGTCGCCCCCGATTTTTCAACGCTGGATCTTTCCAATCGCACTGTCTCGCTTGCTGATTATCGGGGCCAAAAAGTAGTGCTGCTGGATTTCTGGGCAACCTGGTGCGGGCCATGTCGTATGGAAATGGTTGATTTGCAAACGCTGCTGGACAAATTCAAAGATAAAAATTTTGAGATTCTCAGTCTCGACCAGGGCGAGACTTCTGACCAGGTCAGCCAGTTTATCAGCCGAAAAAAATACGGGTTCCATGCATTGCTGGATTCCGAAGGTGCCATCGGCGCCAAATACGGGGTGCGGGCAATTCCCACTTTGGTGTTGGTGGATACAAATGGCGTCATCGAATGGCTTCAGGTTGGTTATTCGAGCAACGGCAATGAATTGGAACAGAAAATTCAAAACTTGATCCGAAAATAGATTATGGCCGCCATTTATACGGAAAACTTGAATAAAGCATACGCCAGTTTTTTCAGCAAACAGTCGGAAACCAATGCTTTAAAAGGATTGAATCTGGAGGTGAAAGAAGGCGAAACCTTTGGCTTTCTTGGTCCAAATGGCGCGGGAAAGACGACAACGATCCTGCTGCTGCTCAATTTGATTCGACCCGATTCAGGTGCTGCGCGCCTGTTCGATTTGCCGGTGACGGACTCCAATGTGCATCGCCGTTTGGGTTATTTGCCCGAGTCTGTCAACCTGCATGATTATTACACAGGACAAGGATTGCTTGAATTTTACGCCGCTTTACTTGATGTGCCGATTCAAATACGGGAGGCGCGGATTGCGGGCTTGCTTCAATTGCTGCGGTTGGAAGATGCCGCGACAAAATCGGTATCCAAATATTCAAAGGGAATGTTGCAGCGGTTGGGTTTCGCGCAGGCGCTGTTGCACGATCCGGATTTGCTGATTTTGGACGAGCCGACAGCCAGTCTCGACCCTGTTGGACGGAAAGAATTTCGCGAGATACTGGTTGATTTGAAGAAGCGGGGAAAAACCATTTTCATCAGTTCGCATATTTTATCCGAAGTAGAATCGGTATGCGACCGCGTTGCCATTCTTCAAAAGGGAGAATTGAAACGAGTTGGAACGCTTCAGGAACTTTCTGCCGGAAAAAGCACCCGGCTTGTTTTGAAGAATGCCCCCGGCGTCGTGCTGGAGGCGCTGTCCCAGACCGCCGCCGAGGTGACCATGCTGCGGGGTCAGACCACCGTCAAGTGCGTCGATACGGCAACCCGCGAGGCGATTGACAGATTGTTGCAGCAGCATGGAATCCAACCCGAACGTTCCGAAGTGGAAACGCAATCGTTGGAAAATATTTTTTTCTCATCCATTGAATCGCCGCCCAGATTATGAATGTCATTTTTCTCATCGCCCGCGACAGCATCCGCGCCTTGTTGCACCAGCGGCTGTTGATTGGATTGATGCTGTTCTCGCTCGCCATCACCATTTTCTTTTCCATCGTCATGAGTCGCACCCGTGAAAATATCACAAGCCAATACGCCGATTCGGGTGTCGAAACAAATTCGGCATTTTCAAAAATGAGCGAGGAAGACCGGAGAAAAATGAATGAGGCAATGGAACAGGGCGTCTCTGCAATTCAGGGTTTTTTCTACGCTGCCACTTCTTTTGGCGGCAGCCTGGTTGCCCTTTGGATTTTCAGCACCGCCATAACATCTGAAATCCGGCGGGGAACAATCCGCCTCACACTTTCGAAGCCGGTAAGCCGGTTTCAATATCTACTCGGAAAATATCTCGGCGGGGTGGCGGTGATGGCAGGCTATGCCGTCATTTCCAGCCTGGCCGTGTTCTTGTTTTCCACTTCATCCCATGTTGAATTGAGCCCCGCCATGAAATATGCACCATGGTTGATGTTCTGCCGGCAATTGATGCTGGGCTCGGTGGCAATGCTGCTTTCGCTCTTTATGCACCCGATTATTGGTTGTGTTATCGCGTTCGCTGCAGGCAACGGCCTTTGCTCGCCAAACAATCCATTCTATTTTCTTCTGCCCAGCTATGCGCCGTTTAATGTGTTTGGACAAATTCTTCAGGGCAGCATCATGAGAGGAAGTGACGTGTGGCTCCTGACCCTTTACGCGTTGGACTTTGTTGTTTTAATGCTGCTATTTTCATGGTGGCGTTTCCGAAACAAGGAAGTTTGTTGAAGAAAGATTACAATTTTGCGGCTGAATCACATCATGAAAGCCGTCAGTTTTTACAGGTTGCTGCCGATTGAAGATCCCCAAAGCTTTGTGGATGTTTCGGTGGAAGCGCCCAAGCCCCGTTCCCGCGACCTGCTGGTGGAAGTGCGGGCGGTTTCGGCGGCGACAAAGATTTATGAAAAAGTGTCCCTATTGCGGAGCGGAATATCCTGACGAGGCAACGGTCTGCACCATTGACGGGCAATCGCTGGCTACGGACGATGGCCGGAAAAACATCGCCGGCGTCTGGCGCGGCGCTTATGGATACGACAACGCGAAGGTTTTTGCGGGAAAAGTTGTCCCTTTCACGTTCATTTTGAAGAAGGGGTGGGTCGGACATTTCACCGGCACGGTCACCGAGGATGCCCCGGATGGAACTCCGGGAACCGGCAGCTTAGACGGCTATTTTGGCTATCCGACGATGGAATTCACCAAACAGATGCCGGTGGGTTACATGGCCAGGCCGGACGGCAGCAGGATTACATTTCGGGAATATTTCATCGAACACGGTCACACCTGCGAACATGAACTGCCGGGCCCGCCGATTTCTTACGAAGGGACTTTTCTGGATGCGAACCGGGTGCAAGGCAAATGGGTCATAAAACCCCGGCGCGTTTTGCTGCCGGACGGCTGGGGCTTAACCATACCGGAGAGCCGGGGCGCCTGGTGCGCTGAATTTGTCACCAACGACACCAGCACCACACCCGCCGGTGGCCCAAAGGAGCCATTCTATGACAAGTCCTTGCTTCCCCAGCCGGATGCCGCAACTGAAGCGGAATCAAGCGGGGGTCCAAGTTTCCGAGGGATTGAAAAATTCAACGTGGCGGATGCGGAGAAATTGTTGCACAGATTTGAACAGGCAAATCTTCGCTTTGAAATTAACCGGGATGATTCGCCCATGCGCCAAATGAGTCCGTTCACGTCTGTTACCGGTGGATATTCCGGCACGGCTCCAATGATTGAGATATTTGTTCATCCCGATGACGAGGTGAAGGCGGTGGAGATCATGGGCGAGGACAGCCCGGTGTGAGTTTTTTTTCACACAACTTAATCTGCGGGAGCATTGCAGTTGAAGACGGCTTTTAAGGAAACGTCTCCGGCAATCAAGCGTGCCGGGGAAAACGCATGCGTTGCTAATTGGCTGCGGCGAGCTGATGGTTCTCGTCGAGTTCGAGGCGCAAATAGTCATAGACGACGCCCGAGGTGAGTTCGCCGGCGGGGACGGTGAGTTGCATTTCGTTTTCTCCCGCTTTCAGCAGCGCGGCGTCGAACGGCCGGGTGTATTCACGCCAGACGCCCTTGTCGGTGTTGTAGCGCAGGGCATTGGTGGCGACGGTCCGGATGGTGCCGACGTTCTGGCCGTTAACGGCCACGCCCAATCCGCCGAAGCCGTCGGCACCGGCCAGCGCCACCCGCAAGGTCGCCAGCCCGCGCCCGGCTTTGTCCATGTTGAATTTAATCGTCCACGTCGTCGCGCGACCGCGTCCAATGGTGCGCCACATGTCTTCGCCGGGCGTCCCGGCTTGCACCCAGCCGAAGCGCTGGTTGGCGGGATCCTTCGCGTCGGGATTCAACCACGCGGTGGATTCTCCATGCGGCACCTGCTCAAAAAACCAGTCCTTGTGGTAATCGCTCTGGCCGATCGTGTAGGTGATGTCGTTCGGGAACAGCAGCGGGTAGCGCACGCACCAGCCCCAGAGCCAGTAATTTGAGCCGTCGCCTTTGTAAAATTTATCGCCGGTGCGGTCGGGATAGCCGATTTCCCAAACCTGCTTGCCGTAGCGCACGGGCTTCCATTCAATTTTACCCAAGTCCAAGGATTGTCCCGCCGCGACGGTGATGCTGGCCTGTGCGAATTCGCCGAGCACGCCGTCGGCAAAGGCGTGCAGCGTGTAAATGCCCGGCCGGACGTTGGCGATGGTGAACTTGCCGTCGTCAGTGCCATCGTTCCAGAACTGGTAGTAATTTCCATCGTGCGCCCAGGTGATCAAATTGCCATTGCCGGATCGCAGAACAAATCCCCCGAAACTGCTGGTGTAATCGGGATGCGCCAAGCCGACGGTCAGATGCGGCAGCCTGGTCGTGGCCGCCTGCGGATCGTTGAGCACGAACTGGCCGGTCACGGTTCCACGCTGTTCCTTGTGCGGGTAGTCCACGCCGTTGACCCAGTCGAATGGCCATTTGGCTTTCTCAACTTTCGCCCGCGCGAGCGCATCCTGCCACAAGGCCATCGCATTTTCCCTCCACGCGGGCGGCACGATGGGATTGCCGGCGGTGGCGGCCAAAGTGTCGAGGTCAGATTGCGAGGCGGACTTGGGATTTTCGAGCGCGTTGCAATAGACAAAAATCGGGCCGATGACCTTGTTCCAGTTTTCACCGGCGGGGATGTTGCAGCCCGCGCCGCCGGCGTAGTGACCGGAAGTCCAGTAGTCAAGGATGGTTGCTGTCATGTGGCAGACCAGTTCCAGTTTCTCGGCGCCGCCGTCCAGATACTCTGTGCTCGGGTTGATGAAATAGAGGCCGATGTGATCCTTGGTGTCGGAGAA
>Ga0182018_10001462_pt1 | contig 26734 bp, 26 predicted proteins | sample 812P2MmetaG_FD_120490 | JGI IMG/M metagenome (GOLD analysis project Ga0182018, IMG submission 120490) | Permafrost microbial communities from Stordalen Mire, Sweden - 812P2M metaG | ecosystem: Environmental > Terrestrial > Soil > Wetlands > Permafrost | place: Sweden: Stordalen | collected...
AGCCGGCCGGAGCCAGGACGAAGGACCAACCATCTTGCCCAGACGAAAACCTCTCGATCGATGCTGAGCTATCGAGCTTAAATTCCGAACCCGGCTGTATCAAAGTCGTTGACACGTTCCGCGGGATCGCCGGTTGGCCAAAAATCAGAACGGTAAGCGCCGGGTTGTGGTTGTGGTCCGGGAGCGTGGCGGCCGGACATTGCCAGCGGTGTTCCGCACGGAAGCGGCGGCAACCTCATGGATCGCCGCCCGCGTCCGCAAGGATACCGTTGTGATGGCGGACGAGGCGCCGTCCTGGAACGAGTTGCACGCCCGGTACGAAGTCTCCCGGATCGACCACGGCCAACTCTACAGCACGGGCGCCGGGGTCTATACGAACGGCGCCGAATCCTTTTTCAGCCGGTTGCGCCGGGCTGAAGTTGGCCACCATCATCACATCGCCGGTTCCTATCTGGTCCGCTACGCCCAGGAAAGCGCTTGGCGCGAGGATTACCGCCGTCTCGACAACGGGCGGCAGGTCCAGCAGATCACCGGGCTGGCCATGGCGTGCCGTCCCTCGGTTGACTTCTGCGGATATTGGCAGCGTGCTAACCACTGATCTTGCTCAGGGGACAGTTAATCTGTGGAGATGGGGGAGTTGCACGATCTGCCTTGGGTGCCAATCGCCATCATTTTTGGGGCGATCATCGTTTGTTTCTCGATCCGGGCCGCGGTGGCGCGCGTTGAGGACAAACTAAACTATATCAGTGGCCAACTGAGGGAGATCGACGAACTGATTGGGCGGATCCCCGGTGTCGAAGATTATCGCGAACCAACAGGAGCCCAATGGGCTATGGAGTGCCAAAGAAATCCTGGCGCGAATAACCGCAACCGGCGTAATTGGATAAAAGATTAGGCGACGGGCGGGGCTGGCACCCCGCACACGTCCTTATCTGCGACCCGCTGAAGGTCCTGTTGGGCAACCTACAGGACGTGAGGGAGACTGTCATCATGGGTGATCGAGATTTAATTTCCGTTCCAGGTCGATCGACGAAAGTCCGATTTGTGTCGTCATCGTTGCCGCTATTTCGCGCAGAGCTTGCTCGTGCTCAGGATGCGAAGCTAACAGCGAGGTTAACACGTCTCGTATCAGGGCGGCGGCTCCCGGCTTGGATAAAGTCCCTTGCAGTACGAGCGCCGTAACAAGATCGGTTGACAATCGCAGCGCGAAAGCGGCGCTCGGTTCTGTGGTTTCATCCATAGCATTCGCTCCTGGGTTGGTTGGCACCGTCCAGAATAGCGAACGGCGGGGCGGACGCGAGTCCGTCCCGCTACCCAGCCAGTTCCCACCACGTGTCCGGCTCTTCCATCATCTTTCGGACCGTGCCAGCCTTGCCGAGCCGATAAAGCGACACCCCGACATTGTTCACAATGGTCGCCCGGAGCGACCTGTCCGCCGGGTCCATTCCTTTCGCCCGCATGACATACTCCGCGATGGCACCCTGCTTCAGCGGGCCGCCAGCGTCGCGCAATGCCTCAAGGCAAAGCCGCGTCCGCTCGCCGTTGCGGAAGTAGACTCCTCGCCATTTCGGGCGGATCGGTGTGATGTGAGAGGGATCGGCCGAGGGATGGAACAACCGCAGGGTCGCATCGATGTTCGCCATGTCCTGGCGCAGCTTCGCGGCCTGCCGTTCAATGGATTCTATCTCGCCCGCCAGTCTGGCGCGCCTGTCGCGGAGGGCTGATATTGCGTAGAAGTAGCGCATGGACCGAGGCTAACGGTCCCGGCTTTTTGTGCTACTTTTCTGAGGTGCTCGTTGCTACATAATACCGGACACATGACGCTGTCTCTTCCACGTCATGGCCCGGCTTGTCCGGGCCACCCGAACCAGCACAGTGCCGCGAAGGGTGGCCCGGACAAGCCGGGCCATGACGTTAAGGGCGAGAGTCTATCTTTAAGCGCGGCAGTATCAGCCGGCCGTCCATGCATGCCGCAATGCCAGGCCCAGAGCGCGGCCAAAGCGGGGCGCGTCACACAATGGGCTCGCCCGGACCTTGGACCGCATTGTTTTCCGTAACGCCGCGAGCCCCTGGATGTCCCGCGATCGGGTGGCCGCCATTTCGATGTAGCCGGTTCGGTCCCGCGCCACCCAATCCGCGAAACCCGCGTTACTCAAATGGCTGGTGGAATGGCGCGAGGCGAAGATTTCCCCTGGCAGCGTAAGCGTCGGCACGCCCATCCATAACGCCTCACATGTGGTCAGTCCGCCAGAGTAAGGAAACGGATCCAGCACGATATCGATCTCGTTGTAGCTGGCCAAAAACAGCCGGTGCGGGGACGAACCGCGAGTTTCCACGCGAGACGGGTCGATCCCATGCCGGCCAAATGCCTGAAGAAACCCGGTGGCCGTCGGTTCGTCGCTGAGTTGGTGCGTTTTCAGCACCAGCCGTGAGTCGGGGACCATGCGCAGTATCTCGCACCAGGTCTCGATCACGCGCGCCGTGATCTTGGCGAGGTTGTTAAAACATCCGAACGTCAGGAATCCATTGCGCAGCACCGGCGCCGGGACGACGTCAGGCGCGTGCGGCGGCGGGCTGTAACAGACGTAACCATCCGGCATCCGAAGCATTCTCTCGGAGTACACCGACTCAAGTGAAGGCGGAGTCTCCCAACGGTCGGTAAGAAACCAGTCCATCTCCGGCAGGCCCGAGGAGTGGTTCTGCATCCCGACCCATTTGATCTGCACCGGTGCGAGCCGCCTCGCGCAGGCCGCCATCCGCGCTCCGTCGCCGTGGCCACCAAGATCGATCACGATGTCGATGCCCAGTTCCCTCGCGCGCCGCGCCAGCGCGTCATCGTCCAACGACGCGACATTCTCCCACGACCGCGACAGAGTGAGAAATCGCATGGCGATCGGATCGGCTTGCCGCGGCGCGCGGGACAGACAGATGACGCGAAACGCATCCCGATCGAGGTGTTCGAGCCCCGCGACGGTAAGCCATCCGACCGGATGCGTACGCAACGTACCGGACAGAAGCCCGACCGTCAGCGGCCGGTCCCGGTCTGTCCGGGTCAATGCCGGCAACGAACCACGCGGCAGCACATCGGCGCAATCGCGGCCGACGCGCAGCAGCGCCGCGCCGGTCACACCATCCTGATATGGCAACGTATTCGCCAATGCCCGCCGCGGCAGAACCGCTTCCGGCTCAAGGGCGATCGCAGCATGGGCCAGTTCCACCGCCTGGTCCTGCTCCCCCAGGCAAACGGTGGCGTTGGCGAGATTGCAAATCACCGACGCGTGCGGACCGTTACTGTGCAAAACTTCTCGCAGCAACGCGCTGGCCTCGGCGTGGCGATGCAGGCGCATCAGTATGGCGGCGTGGTCGTTCATCAATTGTGGATTGCGCGGATCGAGGGTAAGTGCCTTGCGCAACGCGGCCTCGGCCTGATGGGAAAGCGCGGTCCGGCTCAACACACCGGCCAGGATGGCGATCGGTTCCTTTGCCTCCGGCGCCAGCGCCACCGCGACTTCGAGCGCGTCGATCGCGGGATCGAGCAGCCCCAGATGGTCCAGGATCAGCCCGCGCACGATGTGCGGCACCGGATTGAGCGGATGACGCCCACTCAGCGCTTCCTGACGGACGGCCTCGCGCGGCCCGCATTCGGCGGCGAGCGCGGCGGCCACCAGATTGCGCGCCAATGCGATCGAGCGTGGCGCCAGATGTTGCGCCCGGGCATAGGCCGCGAGCGCCTGGACTGGCTGACCCGTGTCCATGTAGGCGCGGCCGAGTGTCGACCAGGCACCCTGGTTGGCCGGTCCGAGACCACAGCAGCGAAGCAGCGGCGCCAGGGCGGCGAGCGGGTCGCCCGCTTCGATCGCCATGGCGCCCAGAGCGAGCAAGGCGTGCTCGCCGTTGGGATTGATCGTCAGGGCGGCACGCCATGCATCCATGGCCGCCGCGTTCTCGCCGTGGGTCCGGAGACTCGCGGCGAGGCATGAAAGTGGTTCGTCCCAGTCCGGCCAGGTCTGTGCCAGATCCCGCATCAGGTCGCGCGCCTGGCTGGTTCCACCGGCACGGTCGAGGTCGATCGCGTGGTTCAACTGGCCGGCGGGTGAATGTCGGGCGTGGTGGAAGGATTCGACGGCGGCGCCGTCAGGCATCGCCGCGCGGACGCTCCAACACCATGATCAGGCCGGCGACCGGACCGCCCGCCTCGTGGCGCAAGGTCTCACGGCTTAACGCGATGCAGCGGAAACCTCGCTGATCGGCCAGGTGTGCGACATAGCCTGGTGCGTGGGCGAAACGGCCGAGACGACCCGAAGCCCAGTGGCCGTTGCCTGGTGTTGTTCCGTCGTGATCGGGGAGCAGTTCTTCGACCGAGAACATGAATCGCCCGCCGGGACGCAAGCGGTCGTGGACCGCGTCGAACATGTCCTCCAACGCGCCGAAATAGCATAACAGATCGGCGGCCAGGATGAGTTGCCATTGCGACGAGTCCTCGCGGAGCGCGTCTGGCAACCGGGCTTCCAGCAGGGTGTCGTAAAGCCCCTTGGCCCGCGCGGCGCTCAACATTCGTGGCGACAGATCGATGCCGGTGAACGGTCCCAGGGCCAGATCGGACAACGCCAGAGCGACCAATCCGGTCCCGCAACCAAGATCAAGCACCGGGCCGACCTCGGTGGCCGCCGCGAACTCCATCACATGCCGCCGGATCAGGCCTGGAATGCGGTACCCCAGGCTGATCAGATGCGATTCGAACCGATCCGCGTAACCATTGAAAAGATCGCGCACATAGTCATCCTGGCCGCTGAGCGCGTTGCCCGACGTGACCGCCAGATGCCGGACATGGGCATCTCCCGGAGCCAGCTTCAGCGCTTCATTGTATGCCTGCGCGGCCTCTTCATGTTGGCCCAGACTGGAGGAGGCGTGACCTTTCATGCCGTAGGTGCTGGCGTCCGCGACGCCATCGACACGGGCTTGCTCGGCCAGATGTTCCGCCTGGACGAAGTCGCGACGGCGGATACACAGCAGAATCGCCGCGTTGCGCGTCGCCGAGGCACCTGGCACGATCGCGATGCCTTCGAGCAACACGCGCATCGCCGCGTCAAGGTCGCCGTTGGCGACGAGCGCCTGTGCCAGTGCTTCCCGATATGCGACATCTTTGGGCGAGCAGGCCACCGCTTCGTTCAGGCAGGCCACGGCGTCCGCGGCGCGGCCGATGTCGAGCAACGCCATACCCAAAAGCGCCTTGGCCTCGGGATCGTGCCGGCTGAGAATCACCGCCTCGGCGGCATCCCTCGCCGCTCCCTCCAGGTCGCCAAGTTGCCGGCGCAGTTCGGCGCGGCATTTGCGCAAACCGGAATGATCCGGATCGGTATCCAAAGCCCGATCCAGTTCCGCCTGGGCGGCATCGAGCCTGCCGTCACTCAGAGCGAGCCGCGCGGCGAGTACCGACAGGCCGGACGACGGCGGCGTGAGACCGCGCGCGGCGGTCAGCAGTGGGCGGGCCGCGCCTGGCCGTCCCTCGTCGATCAGTTGCTCAACGCGCGTCATGAGCGCGCCAGCGTCAATCGTGTCTTCCACGTGTTCCATATGTTGGCCTTTTTTGGCTGTCCGCGACATCGGCATCAGGGATTGCCTGACAATCCCTCGGCGATGTGCTTGTTGATCGTGATCAGAAAATCGAAGTTTGGTTCGTCAGAATCCATCTCCCGCTGCACGGAATGCCCGATCGAAATAAGACCCGCACGCGTTTCCGGCGGCAGCGGATTGCCCGCGTCTCGCACCAGATCCGCGACCGCCATCCATAGCCGCCGGTTGTCCGCCAGCGCCCGGACGCGCGCGATTGGGCTCGATTGGCGAGCCGCCTGCAGCCGGGCGATCACCTGGCGAAAGACATCCGCTTCTTGTTCACGTACGGTCCTGTTGACCGCGGCGGCCGCATACGCGCGCGTCGCCAAATTCAACCTAGGCATGAGCTTCATTGATCCTTTCTGGGGTGCGGGACGATCCCGGCGGCACGAACGGGTCCCGCACCGGGCGGGAGCGGCCCAATACGGTGTCCTCATGGTTGATGATCCGGCGCGCGAGTTTTAATGCGAGGTAACAATCATCACCTGCCGCCGCTGCCTCGGCGCGGTCCAGGATTTCTCTCGCCAGCGCCGACGTCGTCGCCGCCTTGAAGGCCGCGATCAGATCGTGCGCCGTCGCGAGCCCGTTGGTACGCTCCTCCTCCTCACCCACATAAGCCGTTTGCAGCGCGAAATAGATGCGCCGTGCCGGCGTGTCCGCCTGCTCGGGCGACATGATCTGCTTGCCGAACATGAAACGCGCCTTGGCCACCAGTTCGATACGCGATCGCGTACGAAACCGAACGAGGGCGCCATTGATGATCATCGCCTCACCAGGGCGCAGCTCCAATACCAGTCCGGACATGCGAGTGTTCCGCTCCGTTCGAGCCTTCGGCGGCCAGGGATCAGCCCCGTCCACCGTAAGGATCATCGATTGATTACTTGAACAGGTTCAGCAACGCCGCCGGTGCCTGATTGGCGATGGAAAGCGACTGTGTGCCAAGCTGCTGCCGGATTTGCAGCGCCTGCAGTTGCGCCGATTCCTGCGCCAGATCGGCGTCCACCAACGACCCAAGCCCGGTGTTCAGTGCATCGATCTTATCGCTGTTGTAGCTGACCTGATTGTTGACGTAGTTCGTCTCCGCGCCGACGGTATTCAGCGCCGTGCTGACCGCGTTGAACTGATTCAGGAACGTCCCGGTCGCGGTGATCAGCGCCGCCACCGTCGAGGCACCAGCCAGCTGCGTCGCGGTGAAATTGATCGAGCCGTACAGTTCCGATCCGCCAAAGGTCGCGATCCCATAGGTCGATCCCGATTCGTTGCGCGCCACGGCCACGCGGCCAAAGGTGCCGTTGCTCCCGGTCGTATTGCCGACCAAGGTCTTGCCGTCATAGTTCGCGTCCTGAATGAACGTTTGCACGTTCGCCAGCATGGACGTGTACTGAGCGGTGTAATTCGTGCGATCGGCTCCGGTGACACTGCTGTCGGACAACTTGACCAGGACATCTCGCATACTCGTCATGGTGTTGGAGATGTTGTTGAGGCCGGACTGGGTCGTGGCCAACAAGCCCTGCGAGTTGCCCAACTGTTGATTGGCACTGGTCAGCGCGCCAACCGTGGAGCGAATTCCCTGGGCGATGGCGTAGGCGGCACCGTCGTCGACGGCATCGGCCACACGGTAACCGGTCGAAACCTGCTTCTGAACGACATCCAACAACGAGTTGGTCTGATCCAACGATTGCAGCGCGACCAGCGCGCTCTCGTTGGTATTGACTGAATTGAGGGCCATGGCTTTGTTACCTTCCTGGTCCAAGAGTAACTCAAGTCCCGGATTTTCCTGGGCACTGGCCGATCATGCCGATGAATCCTTAATGAAACGTGAAAAACGCCGTCTCTTATCAAGAGACCGGAAGAAATTTCGCCAGTGACAACCCGCTCGCGGTCGCGATCAACTGATAGGATGCCTGCAATTGCGTTTCGGTGAGCGACAGGTTGGTTAAAGTCGATGTCATGTCCACGTCCTGCGCCGACGACAGTTGCCCAGTCAAAGCGGTTTGCGTATCGCTCAACGTCGTTTGCAGCGCGGTCAGGCTGGATTGTTGTTCACCCAGAGTACCTACGTCTGTGGACATCGCTGAAATCGCGCCGGTCAAACTGGTTTGAGTGTCAGCGATCAAGGGCGCGAAGTTGGGGTCGTTCACCTGACTGCTGTTCAACGAACCGATGGTGGCCAACGCTCGCATCAGATCACGCATGTATGAACCTGTCGTCGAGGTTCCTGTCGAAACCGCGGTCGTGTTGGCGCTCGCCATAAGACCGAGCGGTTGCGGTTGCCCATCGCCGGTCGCCACCGAAGGCAGCGAAAGATTCGCCACCGGCTGCGACATGTACGTTGAGAACGGCGACGTGCCGGCGCTGTTCGAACCGGCGATGGCCAGAGTCGCAGCCGCCGTCGCCGCGTAGCCGGCTCCGGAAAGATTGGCCACGGCACTGGATATCTGCGCGTAGAACCCCGAGGACGTGATCGAATTGGGATCGGGCACCGGCGGGTTCGACGAATCGACGCCGGCGAAAACATACACATCGCCGTACTGACTATCCAACAGACCCGCCACCTGGCTCAAATCGCTTTGCGCGGTCGCGGCGATCGTATCGACCTCTCCCGCGTCAAGGCTGGTCAGATTGGGCATTTCCGCCAGCAAATTAGACGCGATCGACCCGATTTGCGTCATCGCCGTTTGCGTCAACTGCGCCGGCCCATTGGCGGCGTCAATGTTGTTCTGTGCCGTCTGCAAACTGGCGATTTGCGGACCGAGCGACAATGCGACCGACGCGGTCGCGCCAAGCCCGGCATAAGTCTGCGAGATCAGTCCGCTGCTTGCTTGCGCGGTCAATGTATCCAGGCTCTGATTGGTTTGGGTGAGGCCGGCGACAATCAGGCCCATGGAAGGGTAACCCATACCGGAAATCGCGCCGCTCATTGCACCACCGTCAGCAACTGGGTGAACATCGCCTGTACCGTACTGATGACGCGCGCATTCGCTCCATACGCGTTCTGCAACTCAATCATCAGCGACATCTGCGTATCCATGTTGACCCCGGACACCGCGGTCATATTGTTGGTCAAGGTCGTCTGTACGGCCTGCTCGGTGGTCAACTGGCTCGACGCCGCCGCACTCACCGACGCCTGGGCGGCGACCAGCGAGGTGGCGTTATCGGCCAATGTCGCGGGCGCACTGTAGGGAGCGTTCAGTGTGCCATCCGGTCCGAGGCCCGCGGTCGCGCCAGGCGGCTGCGTCACGCCGTCCTGCGCGTTGGGCCCCAACGCATATGTGAGTATCCGGTTGATCAGCGTCGAGAACCCGGCCGGCCCGCCCGGCGGGTTGATCGCGAACGCCGACGCGCCGGTGGGCGAGTTCACAAGATCCGTGGTGCCGTCACGTACCGAAGAGGGCGTGGCGATCACCGCCGGATTGACCTGGATCTCGGAAGCAAACCCGACATAGGTCGATTGCACCGGAGTACCACCCCCGGTTGGCACGGCTCCGGTTGGATCGCTGAACAATGTCAGCCCCTGCGCGGCAAACCGCGAGGCAAGGGAAAACGAGAATTCGTCAAGTTCGGCCTGATACGTCGGCAATGTCGTGTCACGCAGCGCGATGTCGGCGCCCAGTTGGCCGCCTTGAATTTGACCGGTGATGTCGATGCCATCCAGGGTAATCGGCGGAATCGCGCCATCGGCATAGGTTGCGCCAGGGCCGATGGTCACCGCGCTCGTTTGCAGCTGAGGGGCACCCGCCTGTGTCGGCAATTGCGTGCCTGACGGCGTGTAGACGATCAGGCCGCCATCGGGCTGGCTCAGCGTCTTGATGCTCAAAATACCGCTGAGAGTATGCACCACCGCGTCGCGTTGGTTCTGCAGATCGGCGGTGGACTGTCCAGCGACCTGCGCTGAGATGATCTGATTGTTCAACGATCCAATCTGGCTCAGGTCTGTGTTCATGTTGGATACAGCGGAGACAATGTCGGTCTGCGCGGCCTGGCGCTGCTGTGTGTATGCATCGCTCAGCGTATTGATGGCGTTGGTCAGGTTGCCCGCGGCCGTGACCACGGCGGATTGCTGCGGGGCGCTGGATGGATCGCCCAGAAGAGTCGAAAAAGCGGTCTGGACATCCCCGAGAAGACTGCTGAGGTCATCGCCCTGACCGGGCGTTCCCTGTAGCGCGTCAATCGCGTTCAGGCTGGTCGTGGTCGTGGTCAGTCCGGACACTGTCGAGTCTTGCTGAAACAAGGACTGCTGCAAGGCCAGGTTGATGGCGCGCGTCGTCGCGTCCGTCTGCACCCCCATCGATTGGGTTCCGGCGACCAGACTCTCCTGGTTCGCCGTCTCGGTCGAATAGTCCGGGGTGCTCGCGTTGGCGACGTTGTTCGATACCAGGCCCAATTGGGCGTTGATGTTTGCGAGGCTGCTGCTGGCGATCGAAATCGCACCGGTCAGGCTCATACTCATGAGCGGATTACTGCTTCATGTTAATCGTCGCCTCCAGCATGTCATTCGCCGTGGTCACCACCTTGGTGTTCGCCGAATAGGCTTGCTGCGCGACAATCAGTTGCGAGAACTCGGTGGCGATATCGACGTTGGAGCTTTCGACCGAACTGGTGACGAGACTGCCGGCACCATTGGTATTCACACTCTCCGCCAGCGGATCGCCCGAATTGACTGTCGAGGTGAATGACTGACCATTCTGTCTCTGTAATGCATCCGGCGCGTTGAACGTCACCAGCGGAACCTGGGCGATCGTCTTTGTCTGGCCGTTATTGTAGTTAATGACTACGTCGCCATTGGCCTGTGTGGTGACGCCGGCGTAACTACCCGGGGGGACGCCGTCCTGGTTGATGCCCTCAAGATTGTAAGTCGTTCCGGCATACTGCGTGAGGCCGGTGGAGCCGCCATAAGTACCCAGGTTGAGATTGATGATTTGTGGTCCGGAGCCGAAGTCCATGGTCATGGCCATGGTCGCCTGGCCGCCCGCGGTGTATCCCGCTGAAGTGATGGTGCCGGTCAGGCTACCGATTTGACCGATGGTGCCGGCGGGAACCGCGTTGCCGCTGGTCACCGGCCCAAACTGCACATCGGCGGTGCCGATGGCGGGCGTGGCGGCATCAGGGGCGGTGACCGTGACGGTCCAGTCGTTCGCCGCGTTCTGCGACCAGGCCAGCGTCACCGTGTGCGCGGTGCCGAGCGCATCGTAAACTGTTATGTCGGAAGAGATCGGCGACGCGAGAGTCCCGGTTCCGGCGGCCGGTGTTGCCGGCAGATTCGCGGACAAATCCACATTCTGCGAGGCGACCGGATTGAGCGCCGTCTGCGTAACCTGGATCGGTGAGAGCGAGTTCTGGTTGATGATGCCAGTGACCGGATCAGCCTGCCAGCCGTTGAGGAACTCACCCGCGCTGTTGACCATGTAACCCTGGCTGTTTAGCGTGAAATCGCCGGCACGAGAGTAAAATTGCTGTGGGTTGAAAGTGGGCGCCCCGTTGACTTGGCCGGTCTGTTGCGAAACCGCGAAGAACCCCTGGCCCGCGATGGCGACGTTCAGCGGATTGTCGGTCTGGGTGATGGTCCCTTGCTCGTCGTTCACGTAATTCGGCACCGCGACAACCGCGCCAGGGTCATTTTGCGTTGCCGTACTGGTGGTCAGATAGTCGACGAAGGACGTATCGACTCGTTTAAAGCCGACGGTCTGGCTGTTGGCGACATTGTCGCTGATATCGCCGAAAGCGGCGGACTGCGATGTGAGACCGCTGATCGCACTGTTCAACGCGCCGAACAAAGACATGGTAAAGGCTCCTGACGTGCTGTCTGGCGACCTCCACGCAATCGGCGTGCCGAAATTAAGGAGCGGAAAAGCCACGGTTTATTTGGCCTGGCGGGCGGCGCGAGGTGACCTTGGGCCGGGATTGCCCGGCAGATTGTGCCGGGTAGCCATCCCGAGGCCTGTTCCTTCCTCCGCTCAATCCGGATCGCGTCCGCGCACCGACGCGTAGCCGCCACCAAACGCTGAATCCCGTTTCTGGAACGCGTGCTTGACCCCGTGCTCGCGCATCGTCGCGCGGAATTCGATCGCCTTGGGCGCGAGGTGACCGCGGGCGTCGATCTCGGCGCCGATGCGCTGCAGCGTGCGAGCGCCCATGAGCTCCAAACCAAGATTGACCAGGCGCTTGTTCGCCGACAGCAAATGCGGATCGACCAGGCCCATGCGATCGGCGAGCCGCATCACCTCGGTTTCCAGTTGCTCGGCCGGATAGGATTTCAGCGCGAGACCGACCTCGGCGGCGTCCTTGCCGGACAGACTGTCGCCGGTCAGCAACAGGCGTTTCGCCCATTGCGGGCCGCAGTGGTATAGCCACATGCTACCGGGTGGCGTGCCCAGGTCACGCACCGGCGGGAAACCGATGCGGGCGTCGTCGGCGACAATGATGATGTCGCAGAACCATGCCAGTTCCGTACCAATCCCAATGCACGTCCCATGCACCTGGGCGATCACCGGTTTGTGCATATCGAACAATTCGACGCGCAGTTTTTGTCCCTGTTCCAGGCGCCAGACGTCGTCGTCAATCTCGCTGCGTCCGCGATATTCCGGGCCGCGGCCTGATGAGAACTCGTTCAGATCTGCTCCGGCACAGAAATGCGGGCCGGCGCCGCGCAGGACGACGCAATGAACGGGGTTGTACTCGTCAGCCTCCTTCAACGCCGCGTTCAGTTCTCGCAACAACTGGCCGCTGAGCGCATTGCGCCGCTCCGGGCGATTGAGTGTGACGACGGCGGTGGTGCCGCGGACCTCATAGGCGATTTGTTCCAATTGCATTGTTTCCTCCCTGCATGCGTCATGGCACGGTCGCCACGCTCGTCATGGCCCGGCTTGACCGGGCCATCGGTTCCATCACAGTGCCGCGAGAGTTGGCCCGGTCAAGCCGGGCCATGACGACGGAGCGGGATCGGGAACGGGAACGGGAACGGGAAGCCAGGACAGCGAGCTTCCCGCTCGACACCAAGGGAACACACCATGAAAGCCACAAGCACAACAGCCTTCGCGGCACTCACCGCGCTACTCCTGTCCGGCACCGCCCCGGCGGCGTTCGCGGCGCCGGAGTGTACCGTGGACGCGCTGAACGCCCTCCACGTCGCCAACGTTGCCGTGACCGCCGCGAAACCTGTCGCCGCGACCGCGACCGCCCCGGCGCTGTGCGACGTGCACGGCACCGTCGTGACCAGCGGCGAGGGCGTGGCGAACGGCCTGGCCAATTTCGCGATGCAGTTGCCTGAGAGCTGGCAGCAGCGCTTCTTCTCCATGGGTGTCGGCGGCAATGCGGGCCGCCTGGTGCCCGCGGTCAACGCGACCGATCTGGCCTCCGCGCCTGGCAAGGGATACGTGACGATCGTCACCGACACCGGTCACACCGGCAACGGCACCGACGCGAACTGGGTGCTCGGCGCGGATGGCAAGCGCGACGTGGTGAGAATCACCGACTTTTTTTATCGCGCGGAGCATGACGTCACGGTGGCCGGCAAGGCGTTCGCCCAGTCGTATTATGCGGCGCCGGTGAAGCACGCGTATTTCGACGGGTGCTCCACCGGCGGGCGCATGGCGATGATGGAGGCGGATCGTTATCCCAACGATTATGACGGTATCATCGCCGGCGATCCAAACATGGATTATCATGGAGGACTGCTGCGGCTCGTGGTGCAGAAGGTCGCGCTGTCGTCACCGGCGGCGTACATGCCCCAGTCGTTACTGGTCGCGATCGACAAGAAGATAACCGAGCGCTGCGACGCGATCGACGGCGCGACGGATGGGCTGGTGCAGAATCCCGCCGCCTGCCCGATGCGCGCGGAAGACCTGATCTGCCACGCCGGGGAGACCTCGGATTGCCTGACGCCGGAGCAGGCGCGGGTTTTGCACGCATACACGACGCCGTTGCATGACCGGCACGGCCACATGCTGTTCCCGGGTTGGGCGCTCGCAAACCTGTCCGGTCCGCGCGGCATCGGATACTGGACCACGGGCGACAGCAGCCCCGATCTGACGAAAGGCGAGTTGCCGTGGGGTAGCAATCCTGACGCGGCGCCACGCGGTTGGGTTTTCGCGCGGCAGGCGCTGACGTTTTGGCTGGGCCTGGGACCGGATCAGAAGATGGCGGCGCTCGACGTCGATCCGGCCACCAACAGCGTCGGCGACAAGCTGATGGCATCGTTCAACGCCACGTTCGCCACCGCGGAAACGAAGGATCCGGCGAAGCTGCTGCCGTTCATTCGCAAAGGCGGCAAGATGATCATCTATCACGGAGCCTCCGACCCGGCTATTCCACCGGCGCGGTCGGTGATGTTTTATCGCGGACTGGCAACGACGATGCACGGCGCGGACAAGGAAGCGGCGAGCGTCCGCTTGTTCCTGGTGCCGGGGATGCAGCATTGCAGCGGCGGCATCGGACCGGACAAATTCGATACCCTGAGCGCGATCGAAGCCTGGGTGGAACAAGGCAAGCCTCCCATGTCGATCGCGGCGGCCACGAAGCCGGATGCCGCCGCGCCGCACAGTCTGCCGCTGTGCCCGTTCCCACAGCAGGCGCGCTACAGCGGGCATGGAGCGCTGACCGACGCGGCGAACTGGTCGTGCGCGCCACAGGAGACGGCCGGTGCCAGCCACGTGGGAGGCGCGGGATGATTACGCTCGCGGCGCGTATCTGGAGGACCGAACCATGAAGATCGCGCGGATCGAGACGTTCCTGTTCGATCCTGGCCTCGCGAAGAACCTGCTGTTCTGCCGCGTGGAAACTGAATCGGGCGTGCATGGCTGGGGGGAAGCCTACGTCACCCCCGGCAAGGAACAGGTGATCGAGCATCTGTTGCAGGTCATGGCGAAATACATGATCGGGCGGAGCGCGCATTCCATCCGGCACAGCGCGCAGGTGATCTTCGACGATTTCGCGATGCGGCGCGCGTCGCTGGATTTGCTGTCGGCCTGGAGCGCTATCGAGATCGCGATGTGGGACATCGTGGCCAAGGCCGCTGGCCAGCCATTGTACAACATTCTCGGCGGCCCGTCGCGCGAACGCGTGAAGGTTTACGCCAACGGCTGGTCCTCCGGCACCGCGACAATCGAGGAGAATCTGGAACGTGCGTTGAAAGTCAAAGAAGCCGGCTTTACCGCGCTGAAGTGGGACCCATTCCCTGGACCGTGGCGCAATTTCATCCATCGCGAGGATGAAGATCACGTCGTTCGTTACGTTCGCCGCATGCGGGAAACGCTCGGCCCCGACTTCGGACTGCTGGTCGAGGTGCATCGCCGGCTGGCGCCGATGCATGCGATCCGCATCGGTCAGCGTCTGAGGGAATTCGATATCGGCTGGTACGAGGAACCGTGCCTGTGCGACAACATCGAACTGGTCGCCGAGGTTCGCCGCGCGTTGCCAGGCATTCCGATCGTTACCGGGGAAGCGATCTACTCGAAGGAGGCGTTCGCTCAGGCGCTGAACGCACGGGCGGCGGACATCATCAATCCGGATATTTGCAACTGCGGTGGCATCAGCGCGATGCTGGACATCGCGGCGATGGCACAACCGCACGCGGTGGCGATGGCGCCGCATAATTACAATTCCACGCTGGTCGGGCTGGCGGCGACGGTGCAGTTGTCCGCGGTGATCCCGAACTTCTGGCTTGCGGAGTGTTTCGTCAATCTGAAGCCGGCATGCGATGAGATCGCAATCCAGCCGCTGATCGTGAAGGACAGTTTTGTTGAACTGCCGACCACGCCGGGCCATGGGATCGATCTCGATGTGGCGAAACTGCGGACAAAGCCATATCGGGATATGGGATCACGGACCGGGAGATCGTTGCGGAGTCATACCGAGGAGTTTCCGCGCAAGAACTACCAGGTCGCCGCGACCCGGACGGGGTATTAAAATACTCAAAATGGCACGGCATGTCAGCGTTTCTGGCGACGATGCAACCGATGGAAACATCTGCGTGCATCTGCGTTCATCCGCGGTTGATATTTCTTTCCTGCCGGCAACCAAACCGTCCCGGCCAGTTTGGCGATCAGCAAAGAAGAATCAACCGCGGATGAACGCGGATGCACGCAGATATGACAGCGACGAGGAAACTTCTCGGGTCGAGGCGCAAGCCGAAAGCAAAACAATCTGGTTTTCCCGATATGGTCCACTGACAGCAGCGCGGCAGACGGTTTCGGGACCAATCCATGTCTGATTCCTTGCCTCCCGAATTCGCTTTGATTGCGAAATACTTCCGTCCGCTCGCGGGGCCCGGCTCCCTCGACCTGAGCGATGACGCGGCATTTTTGACACCGCCGCCGGGCCGCGACCTGGTGCTGACCGTCGACGCGATGGTGGGCGGCGTGCATTTCCTGGCGGACGATCCGCCGGATCTGATCGGCCGCAAGTTGTTGCGGGTGAATCTGTCCGACCTCGCCGCCAAAGGAGCCACGCCGCTTGGCTACCTGCTGACCGTCTCCACGCCGCGCGACACGCCCGAGGCCTGGTTCGCCGAATTCACCGCGGGTCTGGCCCAGGATCAGGCGGAATTTGGAGTGACGCTGTTGGGGGGGGATACGACTTCCACTCCAGGTCCAATTTCGTTGTCGCTGACGATCGTCGGCCATGTCGTGCCGGGGATGGCTGTGCATCGCTCCGGTGCCGCCGACGGTGATGGCATATGGGTCACCGGGACCATCGGCGACGGCGCCCTGGGTCTTGCCGTGGCGACCGGACGGCTGACTGACCCAACCGGCTTTTTGCTCGGCCGCTACCGGCTGCCACAACCTCGCGTGGGGTTGGCGATCGGCGGGGTGGCCTCGGCTGGAATGGACGTATCCGATGGACTGGTCCAGGACCTTGGGCATATCTGCCGTGCCAGCGGCGTGGGCGCGGTGATCGAGGCGGTGTTGGTGCCGCTGTCCCCACAAGCTCGAGCGGCTGGCGAGGCGTGGCTGGAAACCTGCCTGACCGGAGGCGACGATTACGAGCTGCTACTGGCGGTGCCGCCTTCGCGAGAGGTCGCGTTGCGGACGGCGGCGGCGGACCGCGGCGTGGCCGTGACTCGCATCGGTGGCTTCCATTCCGGACCGGCCCGCGTCATGGTGCGGGCGGCGAATGGAGAACCCCTTGCTCTGACAAAAGGGGGCTGGAGCCATTTTTAGCGTGACGCCGGGCTGGCGGGAAATCCGGTCCTCGCGTTGAAGGATGAATTGACCGAGATCACCCGAGGCGCGTCCAAACGATGAACAAGAATGTCTGGCTTCTGTTCGCCTGTCAGGCGTTGATGAACGCTGTGATGTCGGGGCAGACCATCATGGCCTCGTTGGTCGGATACAAGCTGGTCGGCACCACCGGACTGAACACGTTGCCGATGGCGATCCAGCAGATTGGCGTGATGTGCGCCTCGATCCCGGCGGGGATCGTGTTCTCGCGATGGGGACGCAAGGCCGGGTTTTGGATGGGCGGCGGCATCGCGATCTGCGGCAGCATGACCTTCGCGTTCGGCATCTACACGGACAATTTCCCGCTCTATGTGTTCGGAGCGTTTCCAGCCGGGATCGGGCACGGCATCTCACAGCATTTGCGCTTCGCGGCCGCCGAGGTCGCCGCGCCGGAAGCGAGACCGCGCGCCATTTCTCTGGTGCTGGCGGGGGGCGTGTTGGCGGCGATCATCGGGCCGGAGATGGTGAAACGCACCTTCGATTTCATTCCGGCGCATCCGTTTCTGGCGACGTATCTGTATTTGCCGCTGTTGCCGATCTCGATGGTGTTGTTGCTGTTCTTCACGGCTCTGCCGCCCGCACCGCCACGCACAAGCGTTCCGATCGCGTTCCGGACGATCATCGCGCGGCCGACTTTTCTGACCGCGGTGATTTCGTCTTTGGTTGGATACGGTACGATGAACCTCGTGATGGCGTCGACGCCGTTACAGATGTTGCTGTGCGGGTACGGCGTGCCGGCGAGCGCGGATGTAATTCGGGCGCACTCGCTGGCGATGTTCCTGCCGGGGTTCATCACCGGGCGGCTGATCCAGAAGTTCGGCGTGCACCGGATCATCGCCGCCGGCGGCGTGCTGACGTTGGGTTGCGTCCTGGTGAATCTGGAGTTCGCGCCGTATTTCGCGACGTTCATGGTGGCGCTGGCGTTGCTCGGGGTCGGCTGGAACTTTATGTTCGTCGGCGGTTCAACGATGCTGACGACGTCTTACGATCCGACGGAGCGGGTGCGCGTGCAAGGGCTGCACGACTTCATTGTGTTCGCGAGCGTGGCGTGCACGGCGGTGTCCTCGGGCGCGATCCATATGAAGGCGGGATGGGACGTGCTGAACCTGACGCTGGTGCCGCCGGTGTTGTTCGCCATGGCGGTGGTGTCGTGGCACTTCGTGGCGCAGCGGCGGATGCGGGCGGTGGCGGCGTGAGTTGGGAGGCCGGCCATGTCGGTGTCCGCAAGCGGCGTGTCGTCGTACGCAGAAGGAAAAGTGGCGTTCGGCTGCCTGATCCGATAACAACCCCCGCCAGACCGGTGGTGGCGGGTTGACCCGAGGCCGGCCGCCAGGCCTGATCAGCCAGACCGCCGACTGGAGAAACACCGATGACGGACTTTGTCATTCACCTGCCCAACGATCTGGAGGAACGCGCCAGACGGGCCGGGTTACTCTCCGACAGCGCGATCCAGGCGCTCCTGGAGGATGCCATACGTGGCCAGGCTGGCCGGCGCCTGCGGGCCGTGATCGAGTCCATTCACGCCGCTGACGTCGCGGCAATGACCATGGAAGAGATCGACACCGAGGTAAGCGCGGTCCGAGCCGAACGCCGCGCTCGCGAGACCCAAGGTCGCGGTGCGGATCGTTCTTGACACGAATGTCATTGTCTCCGCGCTGATTTGGCGAGGCCCGCCGTACGAGTTGCTTCAGATGGCGATCGACGGCGTTGCCGATCTTTGTACGTCGTTGCCGCTACTGGATGAACTGCATGAGGTACTCATGCGCGACCACCTCTCCACGCGGCTTGGACAACGCCACGTTTCTGTCGAGGACGCAGTCACTCTTTACGGTGACCTGGCCTTCATCGTGTCGCCGATCCTGACGCCGCGTGTGGTGCCCGGCGACGCCGACGATGATCACGTGATCGCGGCTGCCATCGCTGCTCGGGCAGATCTCCTTGTCTCCGGCGACAGGCATCTGCTCATCCTCGGAAGCCACCGGAGTATCCGTATTGTGACGCCAGCGGAAGCTGTCCGGCTGATTGCCGACATCTGATCAAGACACCGGAGATCTCGGTTCCCGCCTGTCATCTCAATAAAACGGAAATGGCCCGAACGAACCGGGCCATCATTCTCCAACGCCAGATTCGCTCGTTACGCGGCCAGCGCCTGAACGTGCGCCTCGATCTCGGCGCCGTAACGCGCTTCCGCCATCGACAGGTCGTAGGCGGTCTGCAGGCCCAGCCAGAATTGCGGACTGGTGCGGAAGCACTTCGCCAGCCGCAGCGCGAGGTCGGAGGTCACGGGTTCCTGATCGGCGATGATCGGCTCCAGCCGGCCGGCGGTAACGCCCAGGGCGGCGGCGAGGCCAGACGTATCGAGACGCATCGGCTCCATATACTCCTCGCGGAGGATACGGCCCGGATGCATCTGTTTTCCCTTGCGCGCCATGGTTCAACCCACAATCCGTGATGATGCGGTGCAACATCGTGGGGACCTGTGGCGAGACTGTGGCAACATCTGTCCAAATATAAGGTTTATGCGGGCGTGGCGGCTCTTTTGCGGATCAGGTAACGCTGCCGTCCCTCCAGCACCATCTGCCCGTTCTGGTTGTGGATCGATGAGGCGAACCCGACCACGCCGGTCGTTCGGTTCGGTGTCAGTTCGTCGATCACCAACGCCGGATACATCGTGTCTCCGACGAATACCGGTTTGAGGAAACGGCTGGATTGTTCGATGAAACCCGCCAGCGACTCCTCGACCATGTAAGGGAACAATCCAGCTCCCGGAGCGGTCTGGATCAGCGATTGAAAGCCATGCGCGAGCAATCCGGGCATGCCGCGGAATTTACAATATTCGACATCGTAATGCACGGGATGGTTGTCCCCGCTCGCCCCCTGAAATGCCAGAAACACCGCCTCGGTCATCGTTCTACTGGGCAGGACGAACCGTTCGCCGAGAACGAAATCCTCAAACCAACGCTGCTCCGGGATCATCCGATGGAGCGCGGGATCAAAGCCAGTCACAGCGTCCCCGCGTCGCGAAGCCTGGCGATGTCGGCGGCCGCATAGCCCAGTTCCGCCAGGACCTGATCAGTATGCTGTCCGACCGAGGGGACATCGCCCATCACCGCTTCAAAGTCAGTGAACTGAAATGGCGGAAGCAACGCGCGTACCGGGCCGTTCTCGGTCATGATCTCCCGCCATTTGTCGCGCGCGGCGAATTGCTCATGGTTCCAGATCGCCAACGGGTCGTTCAGGCGGCCGTTGGCGATGCCGTGCTGTTCCAGCAGCGCGGCGACCTCGGCGGAGGTCATGGTGCTGAAGAAATCTTCGATCAGCGCGGTGAGTTCATCGACGTTCTCCCGCCGCGCGTGTTGCGTGCCAAAACGAGGATCGGTGGCGATGTCCGGCCGGCGTAAAACGTTCGTGCAGAAATTCACCCATTCGCGTTCATTCTGCAGCCCGAAAATGATCGAACCGTCCTTGGTCCGGTGCGAACCATATGGCGCGATCGCCGGATGCCGCGTGGGCGATCGCGGCGGCGGCGAGCCGGCATACGCGTGCCGTAGCATCGGGTACGTCATCCACTCGCCCAGAGCGTCAATCATGGCGACTTTGACGTTGGCGCCCTCACCCGTGCGGCCGCGCCGCAGCAGAGCACCCATGATGCCGGTCAGCGCGTACATGCCGGTGGCGATATCGGCGATGGAAATGCCAACACGCGACGGTTCCTCGGGCGAGCCGGTGACGCTGATCAATCCGGACTCGGCCTGGATCAGCAGGTCATAGGCCTTCTTCTGGACCATCGGCCCCGACTCGCCATAGCCGGAGATGTCACAGACCACGAGTTTCGGGTGCGCGGACCGCAGTGCTTCATAGCTGAGGCCAAGCCGGGCCGCCGCGCCGGGGGCGAGGTTCTGCAGCAATACATCGGCGCCAGCGATCAGTTTCGTCAGCACGTCCCGTCCGGCGGGCTGCTTCACATCCAGCGTGACGCTGCGCTTGCCGCGGTTGAGCCAGATGAAATGGCTGCAAATTCCGTTGACGTAGTTATCGTACTCGCGAGCGAAATCGCCGCCGCCGGGCCGCTCGATCTTGATCACGTCGGCACCGAGATCGGCGAGATGCCGGCTGCACAATGGCGCCGCCACCGCATGCTCCAACGCGACGACACGCATCCCTTCGAGAGGCCGCATCAGGACGGTTCCTTGGTCGTTGTTACCTGGGATCAGCAAAGCGCCTGGCGAAGGTGAGAGTCAAAGGCCAGCGATCTGGTTTGGCCCGGGCGGCGCCGGACGATCTGGCGCGTCGGCCTTCGCCAGCGCGATCGACGCGGCAAGAACGACCGAGGGCGCCAATACCGCCCATTGGCGCAGTTCGGAGGTGATGCCAAACATCACCGTCGCAACAGTCATGGCCATGTTCACCAGCGCATAACTCAGGTAGCGGCCACCAGAAGTGCGCGCCAGGTAAATACACGTCAGCGTAACGGCCAACGGAGGCACCAGCAGAAAGGCCGGCAATCCCAGCGCGCTGAGCGGAATGCCGTGAACCACGAGATCATAGTTGAATGGCAAATTCCAACTGAAGAACATGTTACTGTCTGAATCCCCGCCAAACAGTTCAGGTCCGGTTTCGTGGACCAGCAGCAGTCGGCGTAACGTCGTAATCAGAATCACCCCCAGGATCATACAGGCAACACCGATCGCGACCTGCCGCCACGCGATCGGACGCCGCGCCGGATCACCGCGCGCCTGCCACCACGTTATGACCGGTTGGATGGCCAGAAACAGTGCCATGAACAAGGCGTCGTCACGGTTCCAGATCGCCACGCAGAACAGCGCGACGATCCAGTAATATTTCGCATTAGTAGCAACCAGCCAGGCAAACCCCATGAACAGGGCGACACCAACGACGTCCCAGGGGTAAAACCAAGGTCGCATGAAAGTCGCCACGAGGCCTGTCGCCAGGGTCAGCATGGCGGCCAACGCTCCGGCGCGGCTTGCGACGACCCGCGAGCCGAGGCGCCAGGCCAGCACGAGCGCCGCGCCGAAACAGGTAACGTCGAACAAAATAACGCCTGGGCCGGGCTCCCCGGTTACAAGTATGAATGCCAATGCGACAAAAGGACCAAGCAGCCGACTTTGGAATATGCGCCAGTGCGGAGTCCCGTCGAGCACGGACAAACCGGCCTGCATCGAATTCAAGAGATAACCCGTATAAACCATGCCCAGTACGTGCTGGACAGTGATCGCCAATAGCAGAGCCACCAGTATAGCCAAAACGGGCTCCCGGTATTTTGACGTCAGGATCGGCCTTCCGGTACGGCTCCTCCGGGCCGAGGAAGCCGTGCCGGCCAGTGCGACCGATACGGCCAGGACGACAGGGGGCAGCGTATCCACCCAGATATGCATTTCGTTGATGGAACCAAACATTAGCGTCGTCACGACCATCGTCAGATTAAGCAGCGCGTAACCCAGGAAGCGGCCATCGCGCGCTCGCGCGAGCCAGACGCAGGCACAGGTAATGACCAACGGTGGCACCAATATGAAGGTGGGCATTTCCAGCGTTTCGAACGAAATATTGTGAAACACGTAATTAAAATTGTATTCCAGGTTCCACTGTACGAAGGCATCATGGTTCGGCGGTTGGCCAAATAGTTTCGGTCCCATTTCCTCGACCAGTAAGTATCGGCGCGACAGGACGATCAGCAGTACCCCGCCAATCATACAGGCCGCGCCAGGCACCAACTTCCGCCAGGCAAACGCCGGACGCGCGGGATCGTCGCCTGACCGCCACCAGTCGAGGACCGGTTGAACCGTCAGGTAAAGCGCGATGAACAGACCGTCCTCGCGGTTCAATAGTGCCACCGCGAAAAGCAGCGAAATCGAGCGATGTCTCGCCCCAGAGGCGACAAGCCACGCGAAACCCATGAAGAGCGCCAGGCCAGTAGCGTCCCAGGCGTAAAACCAGTCCGGCATGAACAGGGCCATAAGGCCTAATGTCAGGGTCAGCATGGCGGCCAGCGCGCCCGACCAACTTTCGGCGGCACACCGGCCCGTGCGCCAGGCCAAAACGAATGCTGTACCGAAACAAACGAGATCGAACAGGACATAGCCGAGGTCGGGCTTGCCCGTCGCGGCCATGAAGGCTTTGGCAACGTAAGGGCCAAAGAGACGATTCTGAAACCAGCGCCAATCGGGCTTGCCGTCGAGCACGGCCAGACTGGACGCGATCGACGGGTGCAGATTGTCGCCATAGGCCAATGCCAAAGTATGATGGACTTCGGCCGCCAACACCAAAGCCAATGAAAGAAGTAAAACTTGTCTCCAGAAATTCGACACAGGCGTCCTTTCCTGGCTGGCTTCAGCGGATCCCCGCGCGCATGAAACTCTGCACGAATTGCCGTTGGAACAGCAGGAACGCGACCAACAGCGGCGCGCTGGTCATCAGCGTCGCCGCCGTGATGATCGACCAGTCGATCCCCTGATCGGTCGTCGCGAACACCGACAATCCCACCGTCAGCGGACGCGTCGTGACCGAGTTCGTGATGATCAGCGGCCAGAGGAAGTTGTTCCAGTGGTAACTGACCAGCACGAGGCCGTAGGCGATGTAAGTCGGCTTCGCCAACGGCACATAGACCCGCCAAAGCCGAGCCAGCAGGCCACAGCCCTCCATCCTTGCCGCGTCATCAAGAGGTTGCGGAATGGTCATGAAAGTCTGCCGCAACAGGAAAATCCCAAATGCCGACCCGAGGTAGGGTAGTGCGATAGCCAGGATGGTATCGACCAGATGCAGTTGCACCAGCGTGCGGTAATTCTCCACCAGAAGCACGTCCGGCATGACCATCAGTTGCAGCAGAACGATCGCGAACAACAGATCGCGTCCTGGAAAGATCAACCGCGCGAAGGCGAATGCCGCGAACGTGCACAGCACGAACTGCGCCGCCAGGATCAGCGTCACCATCATCACGGTGTTGAGCAAAAAGCGGCCGAACGGTGCGGCCTGCCAGGCGGCGGCGAAATTGGCCCAGGTAAGGGGCGCCAGCAAATCAAACTGTGTCGCGTAGGCGGCCGGGTGAATCGCGGTCCATGCCGCGTAAAGCAATGGCAGCAGCCACAAAATCCCGAGCATCCAGGCGCCGAATGTCTCCAGGGCACGGCCTATCGGATGCCGATCGGCGACCATCATCGGTAATGCACTCGCCGCCCGAGGACGCCGAATTGCAGCCATGCCGTCAGCCCGAGGATGGCCAGCAGCACGACCGTCAGTGTCGCCGCGGTGCCGGTATCCCAGAACCGGAAGCCGGTTTCGTAGATGTAGTAAAGCAGCAGCGTCGTCGCGTTGTCCGGTCCGCCGCGGGTCATGACCACGATGTGGTCGATCACCCGGAATGCATTGATCACGGCATTGACCAGAACGAACAGCGTGGTCGGCATCAGCAACGGGATCGTCACGCGCCAAAAATAGTTCCAGCGCGAGGAGCCTTCGAGAGCGGCGGCTTCTCGCAGATCCGTCGGCATGGTCTGCAACGCGGCGAGATAGAAGATCATGAAGAATCCGGCCTCTTTCCACACCGCGACCGCGATCATCGCCGGCAACGCGGTGGAGGAGTCGCCCAACCAGTTGTGACGTCCACCGCCGAACCAGCCGAGGACGCGGTCGAACAGCCCGTAATCCGGCGTGTAGAAGAACATCCAGATATTGGCGACCGCGATCATCGGCAGCATCGTCGGCAGAAAATACGCCAGCCGCAGAAACGTGCGGCCTGGTAGAGCGCCGTTGACCGCCAGCGCCATCAGCAATGCCAACACGACAGACGCCGGAATCGTGGCGGCGGCATAGACCGCGTTGTTATGCAACGCCTGCCAGAACACCGTATCGTCGAGCAGATCGGTATAGTTGTCGATGCCAACGAACGGCGCGGGGTGACCGCCATGCGGCGTGGCGTAAAAACTGTCGATCAGCGTTTCAATCGCCGGCCAATGCGTGAAGGCGACCAGCAGGATCACCGCGGGCAGCAACAACAGATACGCGTGAATGGTTTCCCGGCGCATCGACGGTCACATTCCGTCATGGCGTGGGCGAGGCGTTCCATCGCTCGCGACGTCGTGTTGCCGCTGATGGTCCGGTCGATCCCCCGATCCAGTCGGGGGAGGACCATGACGGGGGTGGGGAGGGCGCATCACGCGTGTTTGAACGGCTTCAGGATTCGATCCGTCTCCGCCTGAGCGTCAGCCATCGCCTGGGCCGGCGTCTTGTCGCCGGTCAGACAGGCCTGAATGTTGTCGGTCAGCGCCTTGTAGACACGCTGATTTTCATGCACCGACAATTCTCCGGTAGCGACCGGCAGGAAGGTGCGAGCGACATTCGCCTCAGGCACCTTGGCGATGAAATCTTTCAGAGCCGGCGTCTCATACGCGGCCGGCGAGGTCGCGATATAGCCGGTCTTGATCGACCATTCGGCGGCACGCTCGGGCGCGCTGACCCAACGGGCGAAACGCAATGCCGCCTGGCGTTCGTCCGGAGTGGCGTGCTTGAAGAAGTACAGGTTACCGCCGCCAACCACCGTGTGTGGTGTATTTTTCCCGGCCAGACCGGCGACGCCGAAAGGGAACGGAGCCTTGTCGCGCACATTCGCCAGATTGCCGGTCGTGTGCTGGATGATCGCTGTGTTACCCGACAGAAAATCCGGCGAGAGTTGCGGCCAACTCGAAACGCCATCCGGAGCCGCGTGGTATTTGTCCGCGAGACTACGCCAGAACGTCATCGCCTCGATGGTTTTCGGCTGATTGAAATAAACCTCGGTGCCCGCCTCATTCATCAGCTTTTGCTCGGCCTGATTGGCCAGCGCGCCGAAGGTCCATTGCGCGTTGCCCAGGTCAGAGGCCATCTTGATGCCCCAGCGGGTGATTCTTCCGGAGCTGTCTTTTTGCACCAGTTTCGCCGCCGTCTCTCCAAGCGCTGACCACGTTGTTGGGAATTTGTCCGGATCCAGCCCGGCGTCCTTGAACGCCGCCTTGTTGTAATAAAATATCGCGGTGGAGCGTTGAAACGGTACCGACCAGGTTTTTCCGTCGGCGTGGCTGTTGGCCAGAAACGCGGGATAGAATCCGGCCAGCCATTTCTTCGCGTCGGCGTCCAGCCCGATCTCATCGAGCGACACCAGGATGTCCTGGTCTTGCAGACTGTGCATTTCGGCCGCCAGCAGCACCGCGAAGTGCGGGCCGCCACCGCCTTTGATCGCGGTGGTCGTTTTGATCAGGGTCTGACTGTAGTCGCCGGCATAGACCGCCTCGACCTCGACACCGGTTTCCTTTTGGTAGGCGGCACAGAGGCCGTCAACAATCGTCGTCAACGGGCCGCCAACCGCCACCGGAAAGTAAAACGTCAGCTTCGGCGCGGATTGCGCGCGCGCCACGAAGGGCGCCGCGATCGCGGCGGTAGCGAGCAAGTGGCGGCGGCGGATCATGGCGGAGTCTCCCCGATTTGTTGTTTGTTAATGATAAGAGCGCAGCAGTCGCGTCGCCGTTGCTTGCGCCTGACCGAGCGCCGCGTCGGGCGAAAGCTTTCCGGTCAGCGCCGCCTGTAACGCGTCGTTCAGTGCCTGTGTGACACGCTGATTGTCGTGCGTGGACAACTCCGGCACGGCGAAGCGCAACTGATCGCGGGCCACCGCGGCGGCGGGAAATCCTTCCGCGTATTGCCGCATGGCGACTGTTTCCCACGCGTCCGGTCTTGTCGCGACGTAGCCGGTGTCGATACCCCAGCGCGCGGCGCGTTCCGGGCTGCCGATCCAGCGCAAGAAACGCAGACATGCCCGCCGTTGAGGCTCGCTCGCCGATTTGAAAAGATAGAAATTGCCGCCACCCGTGGGACTGCCTCGCCGCTTATCCGCCGGCAGCATCGCCACGCCGAATGGA